>Ga0180009_10002904_pt1 | contig 19889 bp, 20 predicted proteins | sample OS_PC_MetaG_FD_123537 | JGI IMG/M metagenome (GOLD analysis project Ga0180009, IMG submission 123537) | Groundwater microbial communities from the Aspo Hard Rock Laboratory (HRL) deep subsurface site, Sweden - OS_PC_MetaG | ecosystem: Environmental > Aquatic > Deep subsurface > Groundwater...
CCGGAAGACTGTTATGTAGGCCTCGCTGGCTTCAACCGGGACGAAAAGGGCGTACATCGACTTACTGGTAGCATCGTCGATGAACAAGATCAGGGTGCATTGGGGACCCCGCCCTTCGAACCAATCATGGGGAGAGCCGTCGATCTGGATCAGTTCGCCAAGACGTGGACGACGCTCCCGCATCTGGTGGGGTTTGAATTTGCGGCGAGACTTCCCGTGCCAGATATTGGCTTGGATCATCCATTGGCGCAGAGTTTCCACCGAAATCTTGATCTGGTGGATATCACTAAGCTTCTCGTTGGCCAGGGTTGGTTTAAAATCGTTATAATTATCTCGCACCAAGGTAGTCGCCCTCATCTTCACTTCTTCGGTTATCTTCCGGTTGCTCGGCTTGCCCCGACGCTGAGAAATCAATCCCGGCGGCCCATGCTCTCGATACTGGTGTAACAACCGCCGTACATGCCGCTCGCTTATCTTCAGCTCCTCTGCCACTTCCTTCTGCCGAATCACCCGGTCTATTGCCCGGTCCAGCAGTCTCTTACGGTCCAATTCGCGCCTGCTCATCTGGAGTATTTCCTCCTTTCCTGCTTGTCTTATCATCCATACATCTTACCCGATAGGACATTTCTACTTTGCAGGAATAGGACATTACTACTTTGGACTGACAGTTTTTTGCATAGTTGTTTACAATTCTATTCTTTTCTGTTAAAATATACTCTCATTTCGCATAAATAATAGGAGGAAATTGTGAGTATTACCAAGGAAACCAAGGAGAAACTGATCGGCCGTTTTCAGATAAACGACAAGGACACGGGTTCGTCCGAAGTTCAGGTATCGATTTTAACTGAAAGGATCAGAAATTTGACCGAGCATTTTAAAACCCACAAAAAGGACAATCATTCCCGCAAAGGTTTGTTGACGATGGTTTCAACCAGAAAAAAACTTTTAAACTACCTGCGCAAGACCGATTATGACAAATATTTGAAAATCATCCAGGAACTGGAATTGAGAAAGTAAATTTATTCAGGAGACATATATGCAAAAAACAATTCAGATCGAAATAGACGGTTCTACCTTAAAAATCGATATCCACCGCTGGGCCCAGCAGTCGAACGGTTCGGCCCTGCTCACTTATAAGGACAACATGGTCCTGGTCACCGCCAACATGCGCGAAGAGGCAAAAGCCGCCCAGGATTTCCTGCCGCTCATGGTGGATTTCAGGGAAAATACCTACTCCGCCGGTAAAATTCCCGGCGGCTTTTTCAAACGGGAAGGCAGGCCATCGGAAAAAGAAGTGCTGCTTTCCCGGCTCATAGACCGCCCCATCCGTCCGCTTTTTGCCGACAACTATAATCACGACACCCAGGTCATTGCCATGCTGTTGTCCGCTGATTTCAGCATCGACTATGATTCAATGGGAATTATCGGTGCGTCTGCAGCCCTGATCTCTTCCACCATTCCCTTCAGCACGCCCCTGGGTGCGGTGAAGATCGGCTGGAAGAACAATGAGTATTTCATTAATCCCGGCCAGGACGTTCTGAAGGAATTGGAAATGGTGCTGCAGGTGGCCGGAACCGAGCAGGAAGTGGTTATGTTGGAAGCTGTTGGCAATGAATTTTCTGATGAGGTATTCATGGAAGGTTTGCGCCGGGCCAAGGAAGTGATCGCCAAGATCTGCCAGGCGCAAAAAGAACTGCTGAATCCCGATAAAATGGTCGTGGCCTCCAAACCGGAAGCCGCAGCTCTGGTGGACGATATCCGCGGCAAGTTCACCGCCCAGATTCGCGACGCCATTTTTACCCAGGACCGCGTGCTGCGCCGCTTGAAGATCAAGGCCATTCATGAAGAGATCATGCAAGGCAAGGAAGAAGAAGGGGAAATCGCCAGGATCAAGGGAGCTTTTGAAAAAGTGGAAGCCCAGATCTTCCGCCAGACCCTGCTTCAGGGAAAAAAGCGAACCGACAACCGTGCTTTTGATGAAATCCGGGCCATTTCCATAGAATTGGGCATCCTGCCCCGGGTCCACGGCTCGGCGGTTTTCACCCGCGGCGAAACCCAGTCGCTGTCGACCGTGACCCTGGGTTCCGAAGACGACGCCCAGAGGCTGGATAACCTGAACGGTGATGAAACCAAGAAAAAATTTCTATTGCACTACAATTTTCCGCCCTTTTCGGTCGGGGAAGTCAGTTTTCTCAGGGGCGCCGGCCGCCGCGAGATCGGCCATGGCAATCTGGCTGAAAAATCCCTGAGCAAAGTGATCCCGGACAGTGATAATTTCCCCTATACCATTCGCGTGGTTTCCGATATCCTGGAATCCAACGGCTCCTCCTCCATGGCTACGGTTTGCGGCGCTACCCTGGCCCTGATGAACGCCGGGGTGCCCATCAAGGCGCCGGTGGCCGGTATCGCCATGGGCCTGGTCAAGGAAGGGGATCAGTTCGCGGTTCTGACCGATATCGCCGGTTACGAAGATCATTTTGGCGACATGGATTTCAAAGTGGCCGGTACCGAAAAAGGCATCACCGCCATTCAACTGGATATCAAGATCAAGGGTTTGACCGATGAGATCATCCGCCGCACCATTGAGGATGCCCGCAAAGCATATTTGTTCATTCTGGCCAAAATGAAGTCGGTGATCGCTGTTCCTTCCGAAAAACTTTCCGAATACGCTCCGGTCATTCTGACCATGATGATCCCTGTCGATAAAATCAGAGATTTGATCGGCCCGGGCGGGAAAAACATCAAAGAACTTGTGGCCTCTTATAGTGTCAAGATCAATGCCGAAGATGACGGCAAAGTCTCTATCGCCGCGGCCAACCGCGAATTGGGTGAAAAGGTGATCGCTCGCATTGAGGCCATGACCGGATCGCCTGAAGTCAACAAGATCTATAACGGCAAGATCAACCGCATTGAAGATTATGGACTGTTTGTGGAAATTATGCCCGGCGTGACCGGACTGTTGCATGTGTCGGAAATTTCCAACCACCGCATCCGCGATGTCCGCCAGGAATACAAACTGGGTCAGATGATCGAAGTAAAGGTTTTGGCCCTGGATCGCGACAATAAGATGAAACTGAGCCACAAGGTTCTGGAAAATCAGCCGCGCGACGGCGAAAACTGAAAAACGATCCGTTCCGTGCCCGGCTGGGAGGCTTGATAATGCAGGATCGCCATACAGGCAAAAATAGCGGTTGCTCCCCGGTTTTTCTCAAGAGTGCCGGCTACCAGCGCGGCTTCACCTTGATCGAGGTCATCACCGTGTCCGTGATCATCGCCATTCTGGCCGTGGCCGCCATTCCCCTGGCCCACAACGCATTTCAACGTGAAAAAGAGATCGATCTGCGGCGGGCTTTGCGCACCCTGCGCATGGCGATCGACGACTACAAGAAATTTGTCGAGGAAAACAAGATCGAAGTGGACGAGGATACCTACGGTTATCCGGAAAAACTAGAACTGCTGATCACGGGCATTGAATACAAGAACAAGAAAAACAAGACCCGGCTGGCCAAATTTTTACGCCGCATCCCTTTGGACCCGATCAGCCGCTCTTACAATTGGGGGCTCAGTTCCTATCAGGACAAACTCGGATCCCGCCGCTGGGGCGGGCAGAATGTCTGGGACGTCTACTGTGACTCAAATAAAAAGGCCCTGGATGGCAGCTACTACCGCGATTGGTGAAGCTCCGTTTCCTGACCGACATCCTTTCTAAATCGGCCAATTTCCGGTCAGAAGTTCAGATTCAAGCCGATGGAAAAATCCAAACCTTTGGCCAGGGGAATGTCAGGATCGGCATTGGCGAAATAAGCGCGATCGAACAGGTTGGCGATTTTCAAGAACACGAACAGCCGATTGGAAAAATAACAACCGGCTTTGACATCGGTGACGCTGTAGGCAGGAATGGCGCTTTCCGCCGGGCCCGGTTGTTTCACAGCCGCTGACGCCAGCCAGTTCACTTCACTCCAAAACCTGCCCAGCCAGAATTTCGCCCCCAAAAATAATTTGGCGCTGGGAATGTCGTTGAGGGGTTTTTCGCTGATTGTGCTTCTGCCTTGATAGTAGAAGGCGTTGCCGAAAATCTCCAGTTTTTTCAGAGGATAGAATTGAAATTCCAGTTCCAGGCCGCGGATGCGGCCTTGTTCGATGTTGTCGTAAGTGTAGGAAGTGTCGTTCAGCGGGAATTTTTCGATCATGTCGCGTACAGAGTATTGGAAGAAATAGGCGCCCAGGAAAATGTTTTTACGGTGGATCTTCAAGCCGGCGTCAAGGTTCAGGCTCTTTTCCGGTTTCAGATCGGGGTTGCCGACGATGGAGCTGCGGCCGGTAATGCCGGTGTAAAATGCCTCGCTCAATGATGGCAGGCGGTAGGCAGTACCGGCGTTGCAAAACAGGGTCAAAGCATCTTTGATTTTTCTGGTAATGCCCAAAAAGAAAGCCGGTGCCCACGAAGATTTTTTCAGAAAAACGCCGTCAGAAATGGCATTTCTCGAAAATGCTCCCAGGCGGGCGCCTGCGAGCAGATCAAAAGCGGCCAATCCGGAATAATCCAGCGTAGCGTACATTCCCAGATCGTTGCGTCTGCCGTTTTTAACGGGAAGCGAACCGCTGCTGAAAAAGTCGTTTTTCCATGTTTCGTTTTCCATATCGACGTTGGCCCGGCCGTAATAATCAATGCCGAATTGGTATGAAAGATGGCTGTTCAGACTTTTCTTCAAGGTTGTGCGCACGCCGAAATCCAGGGCGTTATTTTTCGAAATATCGACTTGCTGGCCGGATTGCTTTATTTTGTCGAGTTCATAATCGTTGGGATTCAGAAAAAGGAAAAAATTCAGGGAGCTGTTCGCACTCAGGGTATTTTCGCGGTATGAGATGTTCAGCAGGTTGTTGTTTTCCAGCGGGTAAAACGATGAAACGGCCGGATCGTTTGCTCTTTCGGGCTTGCCGATATTCCGGCCCGCTGATTTCAAAAAGCTGAGACTGAAGCTGCGTTTTTCGGTTTCGTAACCGGCAACCAGATTTCCTGTGTAATAGCGGTAGCCGGAGTTCAACACTTTTTCTCCAGCTGCGGAATAATCGTCGGCATGAGAAATTTGCATAGCGCAGAGCACTGAATAGGGCCCGAATTTTTGGTTTAGCGAGAAGCCGCCATTCAATTTTTGGTCGGACGAATGGCCGCTGATGTTCAGGGCGGCAAATCCGGGCTTGGCATTTTGGGCATCTCGGGGTATGATCTGAATCACGCCGCCGATGGCATCGGAACCATAGATAACCGAAGCCGCCGAACGCACGATTTCGATCTGCTGGACAAGTTCGGGCGGATAAAATTGCGCCCCAGCGCCGGCGCTGCGGTCGCTGGTGATACGCGCCCCGGCGGCCAGCAGCAGGATGCGCCGCCGGGCCAGGCCGCGGATGCTGGGGGTGACCGCAATGCCGCCCTTGCCGATGAAATACACACCCGGCGAGTTTTGCATGGCTTGGACGATGGTCTCGGATTGGCTTTCCCTGATCTCAATCTTGGAAACAACATTCTGGGCGAAGGGCACGGAAATGACCTTTTCCGCCTCATTCAGGGCAGTGACGGTAACATCCTCCCTGAGCAGTTTCAAGGGGATGAGATACACTTTCATGGGTGGCGTAATTTCTTTTAGGGCAACGGTTCGCTTCTCCAGATAGTGTTGCGGTGTCTCAAAGTAAAGTTCCAAAACGGTTTCGCTCTCATCGACCGAAAAACCGAATTCGCCTTTTTCGTTTGAAACCAGCGAGTGTCCGCTGGCACCGATGCGGATAATGACGCCAGCCAGCGGCCGATTGTAAATATCCTTAACTGTGCCATGGATTTCAATTCCTGCCAAGGGCAGAGAAAGCAGCGTTACCAAAAAAACGAGCCAAACCAGTTCTTTTGCTTTGGGCATGGGTTCCTTCTTTCTTTTTACGTATGAATGCAAATATTGTTTTTCTTTAAGGTAGTTGTAGATGAATTTTGAATTTGTTATCATGGGCTTCGGGAGGAAACTTGTATATTCTGGGTATTGAGTCGTCCTGCGATGAAACGGCAGTGGCCGTGGTCGAAAGGGGCGACAAAAACACCGTGCTGGCCGAGCTGATCAAATCGCAGGTCGACCTGCATGCCCCTTATGGCGGCATCGTCCCGGAAATCGCCGCCAGGACGCACTGCGAAACGATCGACCTGCTGACGCGCCGGGCGTTGCAGCAGGCCGGCATCGGCATCGAGGATATCGAGATTTTGGCGCTGACCCTGGGGCCTGGGCTGGTCGGCTCCCTGCTCATCGGTTTGGCGTTCGCCAAGGGGCTGGCCCTGGTCCACGACCTGCCGCTGGTCGCCGTGGACCATATTGCGGCTCACATTGAATCTCCCTTCATCAGCCACCCGGAGATCGCCTACCCGCTCCTGGCCCTTGTGGTTTCCGGAGGGCATACAGCGCTTTTTTACCAGGAGGAAAAATTCAACGGTCGGGTGATCGCCAAAACCCGTGACGATGCCGCCGGCGAGATCATGGACAAGGTGGCCAAGCATTTCGGTCTGGGTTATCCGGGCGGACCGCTTCTCGACCAACTGTATAAAAAAGGCGATCCCAAAAAGTTCACTTTTAAAATGCCGCGCATGAGCGACGGCGGTGTTGATTTTTCCTTTTCCGGATACAAGTCGGCGCTGCTGCGCCAGGCCCAGAATCTGAATGTCCAACCCTACAGCCAGGATTTTTACGACCTGCTGGCCTCTTTTTTAAGCGCATTGGTCGAATATTTGCTGACCAAGACCCTGGCCGCTGCCAAAAACCTGCCTGTCCGCTCGTTGATCGTTTCCGGAGGCGTTAGCCGTAATTCTCTCCTGCGCCGGCGCTTCAGCGAGGAATGCGCCCGGCTGGGCATCCCGCTTTATCTGGCCGAACCGTGTTATTGCACCGATAATGCCGCCATGATCGCCTGGCTTGGTTATGAAAAATATCAGGCCTATCCAAACCTGAACTATTTTGATCTCTATCTCAATTCCTATTCCCGCGCTCATTTCCGGGAAAGCGGTCGGCACCGCTGATTTCTATTTTCCCGGGCACTGCCGGCGTACGGCCTCGGGCAGGTTCTTGTTGCCGTAGACGCGGTCGAAATGAGCGCTGAACTCAGCGGCTAGTTTCTGGGCCCTTTTCTCAAACGCCTCTGCGTCTTTCCAGGTGTTTTTGGGTTGGAGGATTTCAGCCGGGACATCGGGGCAGGAGGCGGGGATGCTGATGTGAAAGGTAGGCTCTGCCGTGTAGGCAACCCGGTCCAACTCGCCGTTCAAGACCGCGCGAATAATGGCCCTGGTGATGTTGATGTCCATGCGCTTCCCTTCCCCATACGGTCCGCCGCTCCAGCCGGTGTTGACCAGGTAGACCTGGGTGCGGTGCTTTTTGATCATTGCGCCCAACAGGGATGCGTAGTCATTGGGATGGCGCGGCATGAAGGGCTGACCGAAAAAGCGGGAAAAGGTCGAAAGCGGTTCAACGATACCGGTTTCAGTTCCCGCCAGCTTGGAGGTGTAACCCATCAGAAACCAGAACATAGCCTGGTCCTGGTCAAGCCTGGCTACGGGAGGCAACACGCCGTTGGCGTCGGCGGTTAAAAAAATGATGATTTTGGGATGCTGGCCGCGGGACGATTTCTTGATGTTCGGCAGTGAGGAAAGCGGATAGGAACCGCGTGAATTCTCTATCAGGCGCGAGTCGTTGAAATCAAATGTCCCGTCCGGATACATCATGGCGTTTTCCACGATGGCGCCATGGTTCAGATAGGGCGCCTCATGGGTAATGGCATTATAGATCTGGGGTTCCTTGGCCGGATTCAGATTGATCAGCTTGGCGTAGCATCCAAATTCGAAGTTGGCAATGCCATGCTTGTCCCAGCCGTGTTCATCGTCGCCCAGCAGCGCCCTTTCCGGATCGGCGGACAAGGTGGTCTTTCCGGTTCCAGAGAGGCCGAGGAATAGGGCGATGCCGCCGTCACGGCCTTCGTTGGCCGAAGCATGCAGAGGCAGGATCCCTGCCTTGGGCAGCAGGTAATTCATCACGGTGAACATCAGTTTTTTCACGCTGCCCATGTAAGCCGAGCCGATAACCACGCCGATGTTGTGGACGAAATCCATGGCCACCACCATGTCGGAGGTGCTGCCGTCGGCAAGCTTGCGCAGCAGGCTGCTGTATTTTTGCTTGTCAAGCTTGTCGACAGGCAGGGCGACGAGGGTAAAAGGCTTGCCGTGGAAAATGCTGCGCGCGATGTCCTTGGGCAGCGGCCGGAACATGGTCGCAGCAAAGAGCGTGGTGGCGGCGCTGTCGCTGATGGTGCGCACCGGCAGGGCGTAGCGGCTGTCGGCGCCCACGACACGGTCGGTGATGTACAATTTGTCTTTTGCCGCGACCCTGGCCAGAACGTCTTCCAGGATCATGGTGAAGGTTTCCGGCGCCAGGGGCAGGTTGTTCGGGGAATCCCAGTCGATTTCCTTGTCGATTTCCGGCCGCTTGACCGTCAAAGTATCCTTGGGGCTGCGCCCTGTCGATTCCATCCTAGTCCAGGTGGCCAGGGCGCCGTTTTTGCTGACCAGGACCTCCCTGTTCTTCACGGCCGCCTTGATCAGGTCGCGGCGTTTGGGGTTGATGTGTACGTTTTCTTTTTTGTCGATAATGGCCGTCAATTCTTCCAGGAAATTCATTTCACGCTCCTTTTGTTAAAGGGGAAATTATAATTCAACAAAAGCATAAAAGCAACTTTTTTGGAGCGGGTTTGAGCTTGGGCGGAGTTGACAAGCGCGGCAGAATAATGTTAAAATCTTTTTTCGGAGGAAGTATGAAGAAAGATATTCACCCAAAATATATGGAATGCACTGTTATCTGCGCCTGCGGCACTACTTTTAAAACCCGTTCCACCCTGGCCAAGATCGAAGTGGAGATCTGTTCATCCTGCCACCCTTTCTTTACCGGCAAGCAGAAATATGTCGATACCGAGGGAAGGATAGAGAAATTCAAGAAGAAGTATGGATACAAGGAACAGTGAAAAGATATTCTCCTATCTTGAAAAGATCCATACCCGCTTTGAACTGATCAGCGCTGAGCTGAGTGTAAGCGAAACCGTCCATCAGCAAAAAAAATTCCGTGAGCTTTCCAAGGAATTGTTCTTGCTCAGGCCCTTGGAAGGGAAGTATCATCAACTGAAAAAACTTCTGCGGCGCCTCCGCGAAGCCGAGAGCATGCTGACTGCGGCTGAAGAAAAGGAAATGACCGATCTGGTTCAGGAAGAACTGACAATTCTGAATCAGGAAAAAGAGGCGTTGATCCAGGAAGTTGAGATCCTCATGGTTTCAGACCGCGGCGAGGACAACCGCAACGCTTTTCTGGAGATCCGGGCCGGCGCCGGCGGCGACGAAGCGTCGCTTTTCGCTGCCGATCTGCTGCGCATGTATACACGGGTAGCGGAAAGAAAAAAATGGCAGGCCGAGATCATTTCCACCACGATTTCCGGAATCGGCGGCATCAAAGAAGTCATCCTCTACGTCAAAGGCACGGAAGTGAACAAGTTCCTGAAATTCGAGAGCGGAGTGCATCGCGTGCAGCGTGTGCCGGCAACTGAAGCCAGCGGCCGCATACACACCTCGACGGTTACCGTGGCCGTGCTGCCCGAGGTCGAAGACGTGGAAGTGGATTTCAATCCCAAGGATATCCGCATTGACACTTACGCGGCTTCGGGCCCCGGTGGGCAGCACGTGAACAAGACCGAATCGGCCATCCGCGTCACCCATTTCCCGACCGGCATCGTGGTTACCTGCCAGGACGAAAAATCCCAGCACAAAAACAAGGAAAAGGCCCTCAAGGTCCTGAAAGCACGATTGTTCGAACACGAAAAAAACAAGCAGAATGAAAGCATCGCTTCGAGCCGGAAATCCCAGGTGGGATCGGGCGAGCGCTCAGAAAAGATCCGCACCTACAACTTCCCCCAAAGCCGCGTGACCGACCACCGCGTCAACGGGCGCAATTTCAATATTGGTTTGATTATCGATGGCGACCTGGATGACCTGGTGGCCGAGTTGAGCGCAAGCCATGTCCGCGCCTTGATCGAGCAAAAAATCAAGAGCATTCTGGCCTAGTGCTTTACTCAGAACTTTTTGCCGATCACCTGAAGCAATTAAAAACCGGGGAATTGTCAACCGCGGTCGAAATTTTGATCGAAAAAGCCTTCGCTATCAGTCGTACCCAGTTCTGGATAAAAAAAAACCAGTCCGTTCGCGATAGGCGCGGCTTGAGAAAATTCAGGCGATATTTCAGGCGCTTGCTCGCCAATGAACCTCTGGCTTATATTCTAAAGGAAAAGGAATTTTTCGGTGAAAAATTCATGGTCAGTCCCGCTGTTTTGATTCCGCGTCCGGAAACCGAACTGCTGGTTGAAAAAGCCCTGGCCATCATTGGAAAAAAACCGGCACGGATACTGGATGTCGGTGCCGGCAGCGGCTGCATTTCCATTGTTTTGGCATTGAAATCGCGCGTAATGGTCACGGCTTTGGAAATAAGCCCGCCGGCCCTGAGGGTATTGAAAAAAAACATCGCCCGCTTCGGTCTGCAAAAAAGGGTCAAGGCGATCAAAGCCGACTTTTTCCCGAAAAAGCCCGTACTGTTTCAGATGATTGTCGCCAATCCTCCCTATCTTTCCAAAAAAGATTGGGATGTTTTGCCTCCGGGCATCAAGGGTTTTGAACCCAGGGGCGCCCTGCTAGCTGGTCAGGCCGGTACCGAAGCGCTGGAGAAGATCATTGCCGGAGCTCCCGGTTATTTGCAGTCCGGCGGGTATCTGCTGCTCGAAATCGGTCAGGGGCAACTGCGGGCGGTGCGCATTTTTCTGAAAAGGGCAGGGCTGCGTGAAACGCAGTGCATTCGTGATTATGGGGGAATTGCCAGGGTGATCGCTGCCTGCCCATGAGGGTCCTTTTCGTCAATCCCTACATCTACGATTTCAGCGCTTATGACTTGTGGCTGCGTCCGCTCGGGCTGTATTACCTGGCGGCGCACGTCCGCGAGCACAGCGATGCCGAAATTTATTGGCTGGATGCCCTGGACCGCTTTCAGGACGGAATGGAAATTTGCGGCCGGGCCGACGGCCGCGGCAAGTATCCGCGCGAGTTTGTCGAAAAACCCGGGATCTATCAGAATGTGCCGCGAAATTATTCCCGTTACGGCATACCTTTGGAACTTTTTCAAAGCAAAATGGCCGCTTTGCCCGAGATGGATGTGATTCTGGTCACATCGCTGATGACCTATTGGCTGCAAGGACTGCAATTCACGCTGAAATTACTGAAGCAAAGGTTTTCCCGCGCCAAAGTAGTATTGGGCGGTGTTTTACCCAGCCTGGCGCCAACGGAGACGCGATCTCTCTTGCCGGCCGATCATTTGTTAGTGGATACGGTGAAACAGCCGTACTGCGCCTTCTGGAAGATTTGGGGGCAAAGGTGTCGTATGCTCCGGCCCTTGCTGCCAATATTGAATCCCCTTTGCCTGCCATTGACCTGGCCGGAACCCAGAAATATGTCCCCTTGCTGACGTCACGCGGCTGCCCCCTTCATTGCAGCTATTGCGCTTCCCGGCTCCTGAATCCAGTTTTTCTGGAACGGCGCCCCAACGACATTCTGGCCGAGATCGAACAGCGGCGGCGGGTTTTTAACAGCCAACATTTCATCATTTTCGACGATGCCCTGCTGCTCAATAAAAAAAAACGTTTCCTGCCGGTTTTTTCTCGCTTGGCCAGGGAAAAGCAAACCCAATCGCGATTCCATACCCCCAACGGCTTGCATGCCCGTGAGATCGACCGCGAAAGCGCGGCTGTTTTGCATGCAGCCGGTTTTGCCACTTTGCGCCTGAGTTTCGAGTCGCTGGCGCCCGATATTTTACGGCGCAGTGACGGCAAAGTGAATAGGAAACAAATGGAAAATGCGGTCAGCCACCTGGAACGGGCCGGTTATCGTCGCGGTCAGTTGGGCGCCTATCTGCTCTTCGGCTATCCGGGCCAGACCATGGAGGATATGGAAAAATCGCTGGTGTTCATCAAGGGACTGGGGCTGGTGCCGCATTTGTCAGTTTTTTCTCCGGTCCCGGGCACTGCCGATTTTTTTGAACTGCAGCAGCGGGGGGTGCTGGCAACGCCGCTCGACCTTCTGCAGACGAACAAGATCTATTTTTTATATCAAAAATCGGGTTTCAGCCTTGAAGCGATTCTGCAGATCAAGGAAATGGCCGCGGCAATTTCCCATGCCAACCTGGAGGCTGCTGGGGGGGATCCTTTCTGAACGGGTACCTCAGGGGCGTTGCAGGGTTTTCTTTTTTCTTTTGCGCAAGACCCAGCCGGGGATGTTTTTTTGGCGCTGGCGGGCCACGGCCAGGGCATGGCGGGGAACATCTTCGGTGATGGTGGAGCCAGCTCCGATGTAACTGTCGCTGTGGATTGCAAGTGGAGCCACCAGTTCGGTGCCCGAGCCGATAAATACGTTGTCGCCGATTTGCGTGGGATTCTTTTTTTCGCCGTCGTAGTTGCAAGTTATGGTGCCGGCACCGATATTGACTTTCCTGCCGACCCGGGCGTCACCGATATAGGTCAAGTGCATGGCTTTTGATCCCCGGCCCAGGATGCTTTTTTTCATTTCCACGAAATTTCCAATCTTCGCCCCTTTTTTTACCAGCGAGCCGTTACGCAGGTGGCAATAGGGGCCGAGTTGCACGTCTGCTTCAACAAGGGAATCGCGGATGACCGATCCGGGCAGGATGATGCAGCCGTCCCCGATGCGGGAATTTTCGATATAGCTATTGGCACAGATCGTTACGTTTTTGCCGATCCGGCAATCGCCCTTAATCGTGACCCCGGAACCGATCACGGAGTTCCTGCCGATGGGCATGAGCCCTTCCAGGTAAAAATTGCCGTAGTTTTCGAAAACGATGCCCCGTTTCTGCAGTTGGCGAATTTGCCAGGCTATCAGTGCGGTTTCGATTTTTTGCGGTTCTTGCAGCGGATCGCAAAAAGTGACGGGATTCTTGAATTCCAGGCATTCGGCCTGGGGTTTTGCGCGCAATGATCTAATTATGCCCGGTTCAAGGACAAGGCGCTCACTTTTGAAATAAGATCGGCTGACTATGAAAAATGGTTTATTCGCAGGTGTGAACAGTCCAGCAGGGGATTGGCCTTTGAGTTTCAGCCAGTGGCGCAGTTCCTGGCCGGATTGTTCGCTGAGAATGGGAAAAAAGGCCGTATCAAATACAAAAAGAAGGTCAAAATCCGCTCTGGCTTTAGGCAAAGGTAAAAAGCGGCAAAACGGAAATAAAAGGGTTAGCCAGAATCGCAGGTCGCGGCCGCGGCAAGCGAAACGAGCGCTGGCGGACTGGCTGCAGTCGGCTACGGCCGCGATCATTCGACGAGGTTCAGGAAATCCTGGTCCTGCAAAAGGGGCTCGAAATCGGGTTCATTGTAAATGATGACTTTGTAGAGCTCGTCTTTTTTCAGGCATTTCCCCACGTAACGCAGGGTATTGGCCGTATCTTCTTTTTTCAGGTAGGCGGCAGCCATAAGAAAGTAGAGGAAGGCGTCCCGGTAATTGTTTTTTTCAGCGTGAACAAAAAATTCCAGGGCTTTGTCGATAGTGCCGGCATTCAGCTGGTAAACGCCTTCCCAAACGTAATCCTGAGCGCTTTCCAGCTTAATGGTTTTGGGATGGGTCTGGGCACTGGCCATGCTCTGGTATACTTTTGCCCGGGCCTGGATTTCCAGAACGCTGTAAAATTCAGAATCCTTGTAGGTTTCAATGATTTTTTTAAAGGCCTCACCGGCCTTGCCGAAGCTTTTTTTATGAAATAACTGCAGCGCCTTTTCGTAATCTGCGGTGATGGCCTGCAATTCCTTCTCTTCTTTGAGTTTCATGATTTTTAAAACCTCCAAGGACCTATTCTACATCTTTTGGGAACATTTTTCAACTGGGGCCGGCAAAGCCGGAAAATTGAAATCAATATCAGAAAAAATCCTTTTTTTTAAATATAAAAAATTTTGACCGAAAAAGTTAATTGCCGGACTTGTAACGTTCCGGGATCACCCCCAGGACTTCAATGCCCGCTCCTTTGGCGATGTCGATGATATGCAGCACATCTTTGTAAAAGAGGCCTTCATCGGCGCGAATAAAAATGGTCTTGTCGGTGCGGGTCTGGTACAAGTCGCGCAGCGTGTTTTCCAGCAAATTAAAGTCAACGATATCCTGGTTGATTTTGACTGTCTGGTCGCTTTCCAGGGTCAATACGATGGCGCTGGTGCCTTGTGGGCCCCTGCCTTCTTCCGCCTGCTGGGTTTCCGGGAGTTTGACATCGATTCCCTTCTGCATGACCGGCGTAATGACCATGAAAATGATCAGCAAGACAAGCAGGATATCACAAAGGGGGACAACGTTGGGTTCGGATTTTTGTTGGCTGGCACCAATGTCAACACTCATAAGGGACCTCCTCGATGAAAAGAGTAATTTAACAGAGAAAATAAATAATGTCAAGTATCCCCGGCTAAAAAATAATATGAGGGGGGCGCTGTGAGGTTTTGCAGGAAAAATGGGTCATTTTTTGATCTTGATGCTCAGCTTGCCGTTATGAATGGCTATACTGACTCTTGCTTCGACCAGGTTATGGGTCAGCATTTTGGCTTTCATGCTGTCGATAATATTGTCTTTTTCCCGGTCCGTCTTGCCGCTGACGGGCAGCAATTCCCTGTAAGCTTCATATAAGCGCTCAAAACTGTCTTCGTCGTTTAAGTTCAGGAAAATTTCCCGATACCCTTTTTCGCTCTTGGGTGGAGGTGATATCTGGATGGTCTTTTTATTCCGGATCACAGGGGACCCAGATTCCAATTCATTGAGTTTCTTAAGCCACAGGTTGTTGTAGAGGCTGAAGCGGGAAGCAAGGTTCTGGATGATCATGTCCATCTTGGCGGTCTTGGCGCCGCCGTAAATCAGTTTCCTTACCGCTTTTTCAATGTATTCGCGCTCCTTTTCCGGTGGCAGTTTCAATTCGCCGGAGAAAAAAAGGATGTATTTGGATTTCAATTCATCGATCTTTCTTTCCATATCGGTTATTTGCTTTTCAGTTGCGGCCGAGGCCGGATTCAGGCGGTCGTCAAACGGCATGCTTTCCCCTTTTCTGCTTTCATTATTATTTGAAACCTTGTTTTTTTCTTCATTGGCAGGGTTTAATAGTTTTTGGCCGCCTCTTCCCCGCTCATTACCCGTGCTACGCCTTCGGCCAGGGCTTGCATTTCGTCTTCGCCCGCATACACATGCACCGGGGCAATGAATTGGACGCGTTTGCGGATCAGTTCGCTAAAGAATTCATTGAAAGCGATGCCGCCAGTGATAAGGATGGCGTCAACCCGGCCGTCCACCACGGTGGCCAGCGCTCCGGTCTCCTTGGCCACCTGGTAGGCCATGGCCTGAACCACTTCCACGGTTCGCCCTTCTCCTTCCAGGTACTTGTCCTTTATCTTCAGAAAATCCTTGGAGCCGAGATAGGCGAACAGGCCGCTGCTGCCGAAAACCATTTTTTCAAATTCCTTGTATTTCAGGTTCTGGTCGCATATGTGCCGCGCCAATTGCAGGATGGGCAAGCCGCCGCTACGGTCGGCCGAAAATGCCCCTTCTTCGGAAGGATTGACCGCGTCGATCATGCGTCCGTTCTTGTGCAGGGAGAGTGAATTACCCGTGCCCAAATGGATGACCAGCAGCGTGACCTGCTGGTAAGTCAATCCTTTTTCCCGGCAAAAGCGCTTGGCCACGGCCTTCATATTCAGGGCGTGGGTGAGCATCACCCGGTGGAACAAGGGGTGGCCGGAATAACGGGCCAAGGGTTCGGCTTCGTCCACGGAAACCGGGTCTACGATGTAGCAGGTGATCCCGAGCTTGGCGGCCAGCGAATAGCCGATCTGGGCGGCCAGGTTGGAGGCGTGTGATCCCTGGCGGGCTGCTGCGAGATCAGCGACCATCTCCTGGTTGACGACATAGGTGCCGCTGGCCAGGGGCTTGAGCAGCCCGCCCCGGGCGGCCACGGCGCGGAGTTCAGCCGGGTCGACGCCCTTTTTCTGGAGGAATTCTCTGATCAGGTTTTCACGGAAATCCTTTTGGGTATTGATGTCGGGGAAGCGGGACAATTCTTCGTCCGTGTGCTTGATGGACTCGACGAAAAGCGGAGTCAAGCCCTTGTAGACCGCTACCTTGGTGGAGGTGCTGCCGGGGTTGATGACCAGGATCAGTTCTTGGGACATGGGTTCCTCATATGCGGGATTTGATGTATTTGCCGATGATAAGTTCGAGTTTATTGTAGGTCTTTGCCGGGATCAGGGGCGGCGCCGTGACGATGGAATTGGCCAGGGCGCCGGCACACGGGCAGGCTTCTCTTTTTTCCGGGAGTTCCCGGATGATCAGGGGCAGGAGCTTTTTGATCCGGGCCACGCCCTGGTTCAGGTTGGCGATGACCATTTCCACGGTGACCGATTCTTTGCTTTGGTGCCAGCAGTCGTAGTCGGTGACCATGGCCAGGGGCAGAAAGCACATCTCCAGTTCCCGGGCCAGCTTGGCTTCCACGGCCTGGGTCATGCCGATCAGGGAAAAGCCCATTTGGCAGTAGGCCAGGGATTCGGCGCGGCTGGAAAACTGCGGCCCCTCCATGTTGCAGTAGGTTCCGCCCAAATGGGCGGCCAGGCCCGCTTCTTTGGCCAGGCGCAAGGCAAGTCGGGCTAGGGGCAGGCAGGTCGGATCGGCCAGCGGCAGATGGGCTACTACTCCGTTTTCAAAAAACGTCTTTTCCCTTTTGTAGGTCAGATCGACGTACTGGTCGGGGATGACCAGTTCTCCGGGCTTCAGCTCCTCTTTCAGGGAACCCACGGCGGTGATGGAAAAAAGGTATTCCACTTTGAGCATCTTCATGGCGTAGAGGTTGGCCCGGTAATTCACTTGCGAAGGATTCAGGTAATGGCCGTGGCCGTGACGTGACAGAAAAGCCAGCGAGCGCCCTTGCAGCTTGCCCAACATGAGTTTTTCCGATGGCGCCCCGAACGGTGTCTTTAGTCTGACGGCATGGGCATCTTCCAGCCCCTCCAGGTCGTAAAAACCGCTGCCGCCGATGATTCCGATCTCCGCGTATTCCATGACATCTCCTCTCTGGCTGTTGCCAGCCATGATTATCAAAAAAAAAACTATTAAAGTCAACCGGGAATTCTTTGCGGCCGGGGAATGATTCATTATTTGCCGTCTAACTTTGCTGCGGGAATTAAGAGGTGCGGCATGCAGACTATTTTGGCAAATAATCTAATTATCCATTGCGACCGGTATAAGGGAAATGTCAGGAAGCTTGACAACTATCGTGCTTTTTTGGTTATAATCGGGTTTATGAAAGGTTTTTTCGACGGCGATGCCAGATTGCTGCAGGCGCTACTTGCCGGTGATACGGCCGCCTGGCAGAAATTCATCCTGCAGTATTCGAATTTCATCTACCGCGCCATCATTAAATATACCGACGGCTATGATGAAAAAATGGCCGTCTACCTACACATCCTTGAAAGACTCCATGAGAACCGCTTCGAAAGATTGCGACGTTTCGCTTTTCAGGCCAAGCTTTCCACCTGGCTGACCGTGGTCTCCCGGCGTCTGGCTTTGGATTTCCTGCGCAGCAAATACGGCCGCGATTTCCACTTGAAGAAAATCCGTGTGGTCTCCATCGATGCCGAACCTGATTATCTGAAACTCCTGGCCGATACGGCAACCCCTGAAAAAGAAATGGCTGCCGGGGAACGGCATGAACAACGATTACGGCTGGAGAGCGACCTGCAGCGGGCCATGGCTGCCCTTTCCGATAAGGAGCGCCTGGCCGTGCAGCTGGTTTATTTTAAAGGGTTGAGGATCAAGGAGGTCGGCAAACTGCTCGAACTGCACTCAGCTTACAAATTTCTGGGCCGCACCCTGAAAAAGATCAAAGTCGAGATGGAAAAGCGAACCCGGTTCAGCAGGATCCGGGTGCGGGACGCGTTTGAGGGGGAAGCCCATGAATAACCATATTACCGGTGAAGATCTGGCAGCTTATGTGGACGGAGTGCTGGCGGACGGGAAGAAAGCGGAACTGGAGTCCCATTTTTCCCGTTGCCCCGAATGCCTGGAAGCCCTGGCCGAGATCGTCGATATCCAGAGCAGCCGGGTAAAGGTCCCGGGCGAGTTTTTGCAGCAAGCCCTGGGCGAGAAGCAAGCTGCGCGAAAACCGGTTCTGCCCTTGCGCCTGGTTTTTGAGATCGCCGCCGCCTTGCTGGTCGTGGTTTTCATAGGCTATTTTTTCCTGGGCAACAACCGTTTTCGGCAGGCCGAAAGCAGCCAAAAAGAAAAAGCTGCCGCGACTGCTTCCCAGTCGGTTCCGCCATTGCCGCCGGATGTTGAAAAAACCATCCCCGCCCTTGCCGGTAGAGTAGAACCGGCCGAAACTGCCAAAACCAAGCAAATGCCGGTTGAAAAAAATGCTATGCCCGCAGCCGTTCCGATACTGCTTCCGGAAAGAAAGTTGGAACAGGCCGCCGCGTATAAGGATGGCGATTTTTCCCTGGCCGATGAGAAGGCCAGGCGGGAAGAGGGGCATAAGTTGGAAGAAACGGTTGTGCCAATGGTCCAGGCCGCAGAGGACAAAATGAACGAAGCGGAATCGGTCCATTCCCGTTCCGCGGCAGCGCCGGCAAGCGCCGGAACGGTGCAGCCGGTTTTGGCGGCCAGATCCCGGGCTGCCCAACCAGCCGGAAAAGGAAAGACGGACGCGCCGCTGACGACCCGCTTTGAAGAATATCAAAGGGGCAATGAAGAACTGTACCATTCACGGTCCACGGAAATGGCAACGGTCGACGGTGCGATGCAGCTGTTCCTGGCGGCCACGGGGCGTGCCGTTGCGCCCGGGGGGATAGCCATGGCGGCCCTGGCGCCGCGGCCAACCATCCGTATCGAGGGCGATGTCACCTGGGCCGACCTGAGCGATCCCGGGCTTCTGGACGGCTGGTCCTGGTTCAAGAAAGGCATGATCCTGGAACTGGAAATTGCCGGCGCTGGCCAGGTAACCGCTGTGATTCCGGTCGGGCAGTGGGAGCGTTCAATGGCGGCCAGGGCCGAAAAAGCGGCCAGGCAATTGACTTTCTCCATTTCCGAAAAAAAGTCACGCCGGGCCAGGATCTTCGTTTCCGGATCTTCGTCTAATTGACGGCAAATTCCTTTTTGGATAGAAAACTGCCGTCGGCGGTGATCACCACCGTCCAGCCGCCTTTTTTTTCAGAATAGTATGATTGGGGCAACGTGTCCCAGGCCGCGAAATATGCCAGATATTTGCCCTTGGCGTTGATCTCCACGGTCTTGGAGCGGCGGATCAACTGGTTGTCGGGCGAGTACCAGTGCCATTGCAGCTTCAGCGGCTTGCTCACCTGCAGGACCTTGATCAACGAGTAAACTGCCGGGTCGGCGGCGGTCACCGGTTCATCACTTATAGGTTTTTCAAAGTCCATGGCCGCGGGCTCGGAGTGGACAATGGCCAGGGCGCTGACCACGCATTCGGGGTCCGGCGGCACGGTGATCCGGAAGCTAAAGCAGGAAGGGGTGCAAAAAAGGATGGTTGCTACGGCCAGGGCCAAAATGCCAGCGCGCAGTTTGTATAGGCAGATTGATGTGGGCGCCATTGTCGCCATTGTAAAAGATTTGTCCGCGCTTGGCAAGGTCGCGCATTGCCTCATCAAAAATCTACTCGAAACAGGTATCGTTGCCTCATATAATAATCTACCCGAAACAAAACGCTTATGCAAGTACAGGTTTAATGTGATTGATGGCATAAACGGTCCTC
>Ga0180009_10002905_pt1 | contig 19885 bp, 17 predicted proteins | sample OS_PC_MetaG_FD_123537 | JGI IMG/M metagenome (GOLD analysis project Ga0180009, IMG submission 123537) | Groundwater microbial communities from the Aspo Hard Rock Laboratory (HRL) deep subsurface site, Sweden - OS_PC_MetaG | ecosystem: Environmental > Aquatic > Deep subsurface > Groundwater...
AAAAATGAATTCCTTGACTCAAGTTGAACACTTGGCGTAAAAATTCACGTCCACCGATGCGTTAGGTTTTAGGTGTTCACGTTCGTCCAGAATCAGTGTTCAAATTAATCAGAATACGCAATTTGCCCCAGACATCGATTTCCCATGATGCCATCAAGCCCAAATACATATCCGGCAAATTTTCCGGGACGGTTTGACCTGGCGTGATTTCGGTGCTGGCGTTCCCCGCGCCGTCCATCGTATAAAGCCCGAACTTGCGGACCCCTCCGCCGATATCCAGGCCGACTTGCGGCAGCAGCGCGCCGTTGGCCAGTTTCACACTGGCGCGATTGGTTTCAATGCGTTGCAGAGCGATCTGCAAGTCAAAGTTGTTCCGAATTGCGGTATCGACCAACTCCAGCAGTTGAGGGTCCGAAAAATAGTCGCGCCAATCGATTTCGGCAATCGAGGTTTGGTCGACATGGATGTCAAAAGTTTCAGGAATCGGATTTTCGGCTATCGATAAGTCGGTATTGAGCGCTCCGCAACCACCTATGCCAGCGCCCACGCAGATTGCTGCAATGATATTAAATACTTTGTTATTCATTGTGTTACAGGGTCTCAGTATAAGCGATTTCTTCTTTCCTATTACCGCGCAATTTGTCGGCGATGCGTGCAAAAAATACATACAAACCGGGAATGACTATGACACCGAATATTGTGCCAAAAATCATGCCACCCGCGGCCGCCGAACCTATAGTATTATTTCCGATTTCACCGGTACCCGATGCGAACATCAATGGAATGAGTCCGGCGACAAAAGCAAACGAAGTCATCAAAATGGGCCGCAGGCGCAGAGCCGCGCCTTCGATCGCGGCTTCGAAAGGTGTTTTTCCAAGGCGATGTTTGATCGTGGCGAATTCGATGATCAAAATCGCATTCTTGCCTAGAATACCGATTAACATTATCATCGCGATTTGAGCGTAGATATTGTTTTCAAGCCCCATGATCATCAGGAAAAATAAAGCGCCGAAGACGCCAATCGGCAAGCTCAGGATGACTGCCAGTGGCAGTAAGAAGCTTTCGTATTGTGCTGCCAATAATAAGTAGACGAAAATCAAGCATACGAGAAAAATATAAATGGCTTGATTGCCTGCTTCAGCCTGATCCTTGGAAGAGCCGGCCCAGTCATAACCATAGCCTTTGGGAAGGCTTTGTGCAGCGACTTCTTTGATTGCGGTAATAGCATCACCGCTACTGTAACCAGGTGCCGGTTGTCCATTGATCATTGCTGACGGGTACATGTTATAGCGTGTGACTTGCTCGGGCCCATAAACCTTTTCTATGCTCAGAAAAGAGGAAAAAGGGACCATTTTTCCGGAATCGCTTTTAATGTAGAGCTTCAACAAGTCTTCCGGCTGCGCTCTATATTCGGGAAGCGCTTGAACCATGACTTTGTACATTTGCCCGAAACGCATAAAATTGGTCGCGTATTCACTACCAATGACGGTCTGAAGCGTGCTCATTGCGTTCTCGGTTGTAATGCCTTTTTGAGCGGCTTTATCCGTGTCGATCCGTAACAAAAATTGCGGAAAGCTTACATTCAACGTCGTGAATGCATTCGTTATTTCAGGGCGAGCGTTGAGTTCATCGAGGAAGACATTGGCCACATTTTGTAATTGCGCGAGGTCGTCAGAGCCTGTTTTGTCCAATAGTCTCATTTCAAAACCACTAGCATTTCCGTAGCCGGGCACGGGCGGAGGCGTAAAAAATTCAATATTGGCGTCTTTGATATGCTTGGTTTTTTGTTCCAATAGTCCAATGATTTTCTTATCGGATGTCGATCTTTCCTCCCAATTTTTCAAGCTGATCAGATTCATGCCATAGACGGCGCCAGTACCTTCCGATAGCAAGCTGAAGCCGGCAAGGCTGGATACGGAACTCACCCCATCTAATTCCGATGCAATACGCTGGACTTCATCTACCGCTTTTTCGGTGCGTTCAAGCGTTGCGCCAGCCGGGGCTGTGATGTTGGCGTAAATAGTGCCTTGGTCTTCTTCTGGGATAAAACCAGAGGGTACATAAGTGCCAAGCAAACCCGCCCCAAACGAAAATGCCAATAATACGGAAAAAGTGACAAGGCTTCTGTTCGCAATCAGGCTGATCAGTTTTTTGTATTTATCCGATAGCTTGTTATATCGGTTATTAAAACCAGCAAATAATTTTTGCAACCTTGATTGATGATGCCGTTTTGCGTGATGAGTGTTTTTTAGAAACAAGCCGCATAATGCCGGTGTCAAAGTTAATGCGGTTATGCCCGAGAGTACGATCGAAATAGCCATCGTTAGCGAAAATTGCCGGTAAAAAATACCGGTTGGCCCTTCCATAAAGGCGACAGGTAAAAAAACCGCCGACATGACAAGCGTGATCGCGATAATTGCGCCGCTGATTTCGCGCATCGCTTGATCGGTCGCTCTGCGTGGACCAATTCCTGAGCGCTCCATTTTGGCATGCACGGCTTCGATCACGACGATCGCATTGTCGACGACGATACCGATAGCTAGGACCAAGGCAAATAAAGTGATTAGATTGAGAGAGAATCCAATCAATTGCATGAAGAAAAACGTTCCGATCAAAGAAACCGGCACGGCGAGAATCGGTATCAGTGTCGAGCGAAAATCCTGTAGAAAGATGAATACCACGAGAGCGACGAGTACAAATGCCTCAAATAGGGTTTTGACGACTTCATGAATTGAGGCATCTAAAAACTCGGAAACATCGTAACTGAGTGTGTAGTCCATGCCAGGAGGAAACGAATTCGATTTGATGCGAGCCATAGTCTCTTTGATGTCTTTGATAACATCATTGGCATTGCTACCGGGGCGCTGTTTCAAAATAATCGCAGCGGAAGGTTGTCCGTTTTCTTTGGATAACACGTCATAGTCCAATGAATCGAATTCAACGACGGCAACGTCTTTGACCCGCAATATTTCTCCGTCTTCTCGACTTCTCAGAACGATGTTTTCATACGCTTCCTTGGTATTGAATTTACCCGTATATTTAAGAACGTATTGGAGCGTTTGTGCCTTTTTGCCCGAGCTTTCGCCGACTTTTCCGGGCGCCGCTTCTACGTTTTGCGTTTTCAGTTTTTCAACAATCTCATTTGCCGAAATGTTGTACATCAACATCTTGTCCGGTTTCAACCAGACTCGCATGGCGTATTCTCTGGAGCCCAAAATTTCGGCGAAACCGACGCCATCGATGCGCTTGAGCTCTTTCAAGACATTGATATCGGTAAAGTTATAGAGAAATTTTTCGTCTAATAAAGGATCGGAACTCAGTATGTTGATATACAAAAGCATACTGTTTTGAACCTTTTCCACGATGACACCCGACTTAATGGCTTCTTCGGGCAACTCATCAAGAACGGCGGCCACTCGATTTTGCACGTTGACTGAAGCGACTTCCGGATCCGTACCTGCTTTGAAAATGATTTGAATCACACTGGTGCCATCGTTTCCGGATACCGAGGACATGTAGGACATTCCGGGTACGCCGTTGATTGCCCTCTCCAGAGGTGTAACTACTGCTTTGACGACAGTTTCGGCATTGGCCCCAACGAATTTTGTCGTTACATTGACTTCAGGCGGAGCGATCTCCGGATATTGAGTAATAGGTAGTTGAAACAAGGATAATAAACCCAGCAAAGTAATTAGAATCGATATTACGATGGACAGTACCGGGCGATGAATGAATTTGCTCGTCATATGCGTTTATGGAGGATCAAATTAAAGGTTATCGTGCGGTCATGACTGTATTTAAATCGACCAGAACGGCGTTGATTTTAGCGCCGTCTCTGATATTTTCGACGCCTTCGAAAAGTATTTTTTCATCCTTGGACAAACCGGATTCGATGACATAAAAATCATCCAGGCGCATTTGAAAGGCGACATTTCTTTGCTCGGCAACTCCTCCGGCGTTGATTACAAAAACATATAATTTGTCTTGAATTTCGAAAGTCGACTTTTGAGGTATCAACAAAGCCTGTTCGAGCGGTTTGTCGACGACAACCTTACCACTAGCGCCATGCCTCAATAGACCTTCCGGATTTGGAAATCTTGCCCTAAATGCGATATTACCGGTTTCGGGATCGAGCTCGCTTTCGATCATTTCAATTTTACCTATGTGTTCATAGAGTTGATGATTGGCGAGTTTAAGGCGGACGCTTTTCATTTCAGCCTCACCATGCATCACATAGTTCAAGTATTCGATTTCGGATTGATTGAAGTAGGCGAAAATCTCGGTATTATCGGAGATCGACGTCAGCATGTCGCTCTCGTTGATAAGGCTGCCGACTTTATTCGGAATACGGTTGATCGTACCGGAGAAAGGGGCTCTGATTTTTGAAAATGAGATGTAGAGGGCTTCTTCTTTTTTTTTAGCCAACGCCTCTTCCACGTCAGCTCTCAATGCTTCGATTTTGGCCTTGGCAACATCGAGCTCGGTTTTCGAAATAATGTTCTTTTCAACCAACAGCTTTACATTGTTCAATTCAACTTCTGCCGCTTTCAAATCGGCAATCGCATTTTTATGAGCGGCAATGGCTTTTTTTAGGTCTTTTTCAAACTCGGATGCATCCAACGTAAACAGTAATTGATCTTTTTGAACTTCTTCTCCTTCGTCGACATGAATTTTTTGCAAATAACCTTTCAGTCGACTTCTCAGCTCGACATATTTAACCGAATGAATCTCGGCGACATACTCATGGCTGTAATTCATGTCTTGGATTAGCGGAGAAACAACCTGATAAGTATCGGCCTTCAATTCTTCTTGAGGCGAGTTACAAGATAATAAGATTAGGGAAATTGCAGTAAATAATAGTTTTTTGAAGTGCATTGGTGAAAAAACTGACTTTTGTCGAGTGTATGCTTAATACTTGATAGCGAAATAGATAAAATGAGGCAACAATAGGTTCGGTAAATTCAAAATATTTGTTCGCTGTTCGGTTGCTCATACGATTCAATCCCAATAGAGAGGTATACGGATTGAGCCTTTAACATAAGGTTTTCTTTTTGTAAGGACATGAAAAATTTTTTTCGGTTTAACAATAAAGCTGATTGGGCTTCTTGCCAGGTTAAAGGAAAAAAACTTTCCATTAGGGGATTGGGTTTTGTATTTAGATTGAGAATTAATCGATACATCAAAATATCAATAATAATTTCAACAATATAAACTCGAGACTCACTATTAGCAGTGGGATGTGAAAGATGAATTAGACGAGTATCATGAGGCTGCGTGAACAATCAGGCCAGTTTCGTTTACGCTAAAGCACTAAAACGATGCATTGATTTTAGTCGTTACATGAGACATACAATCAAGATCATTACCTTGGAAAGAAATTAACCACGGCAATCTCATCATTGTTGTCAATTTGATGTTTGTATAAATATACCAAAATTCGGCACCGGAGTGTCCGTCAAAGGACGCCGTAATCCACCCAGCACTTACATTATCCAAGATAGTTAACCATAACTAATGGACTATGGAATTTAGGTGCAGGGTTTACGGCATCCTGCCAAGTGAGTTACCGAACCCGCTACAAAATGCATAGCTCCAGGAAGTTATTTTCACGAAATCCTAATCCAACCTCGATTCATGAGCTCGATCAAACCTTTTTTACAAATTCCGATTTCAATTTCATCGCGCCGATACCGTCGATTTTACAATCGATATCGTGATCGCCTTCGACCAACCGGATATTTTTGACCTTTGTGCCGACTTTAACGACAAGAGACGAACCTTTTACCTTGAGGTCCTTGATCACCGAAATCGTATCGCCATCTTGCAATATATTGCCATTGGCGTCTTTGATTATCCGGTCTTCGTTTCCGCTACTGTCCTCCGAGTCTTGCGACCATTCATGTCCGCACTCCGGACAAATGTACATGCTTCCATCGATATAAGTATATTCAGAGTTGCACTGCGGACAATTTGGTATTTCGCTCATCTTCGTATTGTATTTATTTGATTATTTTGGCTAGAAGCCTGTTGAAAAAGAACTCGACACGTTCGTCTTAATCTTCGGGCTGCTTCCTTTTTGATTGAAAAAACGGCTGATAATCAAAAGATCAGTGGTATGTTTGCCAACATTCTCGTCAAACATACCACATACCTAATGATCATGTGGACACTCTGAACACTTCGGGTAATGAAAGTACCCGGACTGATTAAGGTTTAGAAAATATGATCACGAGTTATACCTTTCACACTTCAAATTTCGGCAGTGTTTAAGGAGACGCCGGGGTGACCTACAATGATGATATGGGTATAACTCAAATCCGTAATCGGAAAGTGCTTTGCGGCACTATCCTTTAGGCCCTAAAACATCATCGGGATCGCCCTCATAAGGCGTGGCATAACTACATTCCTTTTGCGGGCACACTTTTTCGGTACCCCGGCGCTTGGTGGTTTTTAGTGTCAAAATAGGCCAATTACATTCCGGGCAATTTTCTTGAACCGGGGCATTCCATATTGCATAACTGCATTTCGGATACTCTGAACAGGAATAAAAAATCTTGCCGTTTCTGGATTTACGCTTAAGCAAATTGCCTTTTTTGCATTGCGGGCACTCGACGCCGGTATCGACCGGCTTTTCGAGCGGCTCGATGTGTTTGCATTTCGGGTAAGCACTGCAGCCAATAAATTTACCGTAACGTCCGGTTTTAATTACCAACGGCGACTCACACTTCGGACAAACGCGCCCTTCGACGACTTCCGGCTCGGACGATTTACTGGCGTCTTCGTTCAAGTTGCGCGTATAGGAACATTCGGGATAATTGGTGCAACCGATAAAGCGTCCATTCCGTCCCAGCCTAATCGACAAAGGACTGCCGCATTCCGGACATTTTTCATCAATCGCCTCTTGCGTGACATCCTTGCGCTGTACGCTTTCTTCTTTTTCATGAATCAGCGTATTGAAAGGCTCCCAGAAAGAGCGCATCAATGGAATCCAGTCTTTTTCACCTCGCGAAACCGCATCGAGCTCATCTTCTAGGTTCGCGGTGAAATCATAGTCGACGTATTTATTGAAATGCTCGGTCAAAAATTTATTGACGATACGACCCACATCGGTCGGATAAAAGCGCTTGCTTTCCAACGTGACATAATCGCGGTTTTGCAATGTCGAGATGATCGATGCATAAGTAGAAGGTCGACCGATACCGAATTCTTCGAGCGCCTTGACCAAGCTGGCCTCGCTGTAGCGCGGCGGCGGTTCGGTAAAATGCTGACCGGCGATGATATCATTGAGCGGTACTGGGCGCCCTTCTTCGAGTGACGGTAAAAAATTCTCTTTGTCATCACCTTCGGCAGTGTCGTCCTTGCCTTCCAGGTACACGGCCATGAAGCCCGGATCGGCGATCGCCGATCCGGTTGCCCGAAATACATTACGTTCATTGCCACAATGCAGATCGACTGCAACGGTATTAATCGTCGCATGAATCATTTGGCTCGAGATCGTACGTTTCCAAATCAAGTCGTAAAGCTTGAATTGTTCGGGGCTCAAAAATTTTTGCAGATCGGCCGGAATACGTCTCGCCGAAGTCGGACGTATCGCTTCGTGCGCTTCTTGGGCGTTTTTGGATTTAGTCTTGTACTCGCGCGGGCTCTTCGGCACATTTTTAGCGCCGTATTTTTCGGCGATCAATTCGCGGATTTCGGCGATGGCTTCGGCAGCAAGATTAACCGAATCGGTACGCATATAGGTGATCAAACCAACCGTCTCACCACCGATATCGATGCCTTCGTACAACTGCTGCGCGACCATCATCGTGCGCTTAGTCGTAAAACCGAGTTTACGCGCGGCTTCTTGTTGTAACGTCGAAGTAATGAACGGCGGCGCAGGATTACGTTTACGCTGCTTTTTTTCGACCTTCGCGACCAGCAGTTTACCATCGGCAGCATCGAGCAAGGTTTGCTTGATCTGTAGCGCACGCTGCTCATTGTCGATAGTAAACTGCTCGACTTTTTCACCGTCGAACTGCGTCAATTTGGCCTTAAAGGCTTGAGCATCCGCACTCAGATCGGCGTCGATCGACCAGTATTCCCGGCTCTTGAATGCCTCGATTTCCAGTTCGCGTTCGACGATCAAACGCAATGCAGGGCTCTGCACGCGTCCTGCCGATAAACCCCTGCGGATTTTTTTCCACAATAGCGGCGACAGATTAAAGCCTACCAAGTAATCCAGGGCACGACGCGCCTGCTGCGCATTAATCAAATCGATCGACAGTTCGGACGGATGCGCAATCGCCTCGGTGACCGCTTTTTTGGTGATCTCATGAAAAACGACGCGATGAACCGGCTTATCCTTGAGCAGTTTTTTATCCTTGAGCAATTCGTATAAATGCCAGGAGATCGCCTCACCTTCCCTGTCCGGGTCGGTTGCAAGATAAAGCGCTTGAGCTTGCTTGACAGCCTTTGTTATCGCTTGAACATGGCGCTGATTCCGATCGATGATTTCATATTTCATCGCGAAGTCATGCTCGGGATCGACTGCGCCTTCTTTCGGGATCAGGTCGCGAACATGGCCGTAAGAGGCCAGCACGTGAAAATCCTTGCCGAGATATTTTTCAATGGTTTTGGCTTTTGCAGGCGATTCTACAATAACGAGATTATTACTCATTCAGTTAGGAAAATACGATTAGTGTAAGTAAGCCGGGATGAGATCATAGACAATGTCCTCCATTCTTGAGAATGCGATTTCTTCGTCGGGCTGACTGAGCAACACCATCAGTACGATCCATTTCAATTTTTCCAATGAAATTTCTTCATTTTCCAAGGCCATCGCGCGATCGATTACGATTTCGCGGTTGGCATGCGATAAAATGCCGCTGTGTTCAATGAACATCAGAAAATTACGGCATTCCAAATCCAGTTTTTCTTGTTCCTGACTGGAAAAAATCCGAAATGCGGTCGGCACCGTCGGCGTAATCTGTCCTTGCAGGCTAAGCGATTCGAGCCAATCAAAAGCCTTGACCACTTCGACTTGATCGAATCCCGCTTCTTCCAGCTCTGTTTTTATCAACTCGTTATCCGGCAGGATATCGATCTCATCTTCCATATAGTTTTCAAACAGATACATAATTACATCAAAAATATTTTCTTTCATAGCGGGTCTTCTTTAAATAAAGTTTCTATACGGAACCCTTCACTCCGCGAGAAGGATTCCTTTTTGGAATCGATCCGATTCCTCCGTTTTCAAAGCCGGTGTCGGCAAAAAACGGCGGCACTCCTTATACTTAAGTCGTCATGCTGCGTTTATTTAATTCGGGCATAACAGCCACCTGAAACGGATTCTACGTATCCTTGAAGCTCCAAAACCAGCAACATCGACGAAATGACTTCGACCGGCAGCCCGGTATTTTCCACTAAACTATCAACGGAAGTGGGACTGAACATAATTAGATTCAATAATGTTTGCTGCTCAAGGTCAAGCGTTGTTTGTCTCAATTCCGTAAAAATATCTTCATCTTTATGATTATAAAGATTTAATTCTTCAAGGATATCGCGCGCGGTTTCAACCAGTTTAGCCCCCTCCCGAATCAAAGCGTTACATCCTCTTGCCAAGGGATTATGAATCGAGCCCGGAATCGCGAACACTTCGCGGTTCTGCTCCAAAGCCATACGCGCAGTAATCAAAGAACCGCTTTGCTTGGCTGCCTCCACTACCAGAAGCCCGACACACAAACCGCTGATAATTCGGTTTCGTCTAGGAAAATGATCGGCTTTAGCACCGGTTCCGGGAGGAAACTCTGAAATCATTGCACCATGATTAACAATTTCAGTCGCCAATGCTCTATGACGCGCCGGATACACTCGATCTAGGCCGGTTCCCGCTACCGCAATCGTGTAACCTTGAACTTGCAAGGCTCCTTTATGCCCGGCGGCATCGATACCCAAAGCCAATCCGCTGGTGATTACAAAGCCTTCTCTTGCCAAGGCTTTAGCAAATTCGGCGGCGGTGTCGACACCTAAATTGGAAGGATTTCGACTACCTACGATCGCGATTTGCGGAAGCGCCAAAATATCCGGATTTCCTCTAATAAATAATAGTGGCGGCGGATCGGCGATTTCCTTTAACTGCGGTGGATAACAAGAGTCGGCTAAAGTCACCGCCAAATGTCCAGGTTGCTCCAACCAACGCAAATCCTGCTCTACCGTGGTCCAATCGGGATTCCGTATCGCTTGAACGACCGAATCCTTTAGCCCGAGAGCGGCCAATCCACCGCTTGACTCGGAAAACAATTGCTGAGGAGTATGACTGTCGAGCGTTTTAAGAAACGACCGACAGCCGAAACCCGGCGTGCGCAATAAAGCAAGCCAGTATTTGATATCGGAGGAAATTTGAAAATTTTTCAGGGGGTTTGAACTTTATCTAATACATGAATCGCTTGACGCGCATCCATTACCAACGCATAACTAATCCGATCGAAGGTTCGGAAAATCATCAAGGTTCCGGCCAACTCATTGGGTAGTTGAATCGTATCGTTCCTTATTTTACTAAAAGGATCTCGAACGGATTTCCCTTTCTTGTAAATATCGAGCACATGCCCGACTTTCAGGCCATCCGATGCTCCCTTATCGATAGCAACGACATTATAGCGCCCAATTTGAGTAACGCCATCCAGCACACTAATAATACTGCCTTGTATTTCGGATTCCGGCGGCTTAGGGAAGTAATGCAGGGTAAAATCGCCTTCTTGGTGCGGCATTAGCCTGTCGCCCATGCGAATCTCGCTGGTCGAACGCGTAACAAGCAGCGTTGCGGGATCGCCGGGCTCTTGTAGCGTCGTATTTGCAACAAACTTCGCTTCATACCCCAAAACTTCTTTGGTCTCGGCACTGACGAAAGTATCGCCTTTACGATAAATCGTATAGGTCAAGCTTTCCGGCTTTTCGATCGCACGAACATAAACACGATCGCCCGGGCCCGCGACTAGATGTTCGCCTGCGAAATCGATGACGTAAGGCGAATTTTCCAAATCATCCTGCCCAACCACGCGCGGCGAGGCCAAATATTTGGCGATTTTTTCGGAAGGAATTAACTCAATCGCATCAATGAGGTCCATTTCACGAACGCGAGGATAGAGCTTAACTTCTCTTGACGAGCCTGAGTCGCCGAGAAATCCTGACGGAGACAAACTTAAGCGCGGCTTACCATCGACTTCGGAAAAATAAATGGTATCGCCCGGATAAATCAAATGCGGATTATCGATTTGTGGATTACCTTCCCAAATTAAAGGCCATTGATGAGGTTTTCGCAAAAATCTTCCCGAAATATCCCACAATGTATCGCCCTTAACTACGGTATATTGGCCCGGGTGCGAAGGATTGACTTCTATTTCCTGCGTCCAACCGGTTATGCTAACTGCTAACGAAACGATCAATCCAAAAATTTGTCGAAAAGCCATAGAGAGTTCCTGAAACTAGAGATCCGGTAATCTGAAAATATACTGTGCGCGGTCGCAAGAGCGGTTTTCTGAAGCGCTCTTGCGACCGATAGCGGCGTTACCGACATGAATGTAGGTAGAGGGCATGATCAGGAGCGGAACGGAAGCATTACGAAAACAGTTACATAGCTTAGCTTAACGTCTGTTTTCAGGCCTTGTTACCGAACAAAATCGCATTGCTATCGAAGCCGCAAAAGCGGCAGCGCGAAATATATGCTGTCTGAATTCAAAGTTTAGATGAATTCATATAAAATTCCAGCATTGTAAAATTGTAATATGATAGTGGAGAAATTGTTGAGCATTCTAACTATACTCGAGTTCCCTGATGAGCGCTTGCGTAAAAAGGCGACTCCGGTCGAAACGGTCGATGCCGATATCGGAAAACTCGTCGACGATATGTTCGAAACCATGTACGAAGCACGCGGCGTCGGTTTGGCCGCGACTCAAGTCAACGTTCACAAGCGAGTCATTGTAATTGACGTCAGCGAGGAGAAGAAATCTCCGCTGTGTCTAATCAATCCTGAAATCCTTGCTAAGGACGGCATCGAAGAAACCGAAGAAGGTTGTTTGTCGGTTCCCGGTTTTTTCGAAACAGTCAAACGCGCCGAACACATCAAAGTACGCGCCCTCAATCGCGACGGCGAATCATTTGAATTCGAAGCCGAGGATCTGTTAGCTGTCTGCGTGCAACACGAAATGGATCACTTAGAAGGCAAGTTGTTCGTCGATTATATTTCGCCGCTGAAACGCCAAATGATTAAAAAGAAACTGAATAAAATTCATCGATTGGAACAAAAAGCCTCATGAAAATCGTTTTCGCCGGCACCCCTGAATTTGCCGTGCCTACGCTACGCATGCTGATTGACTCAAACCATCAAATTTGCGCGGTGTATACTCAACCTGATCGCCCCGCAGGACGCGGACGGCAATTGAAACCAAGCCCTGTCAAGGAACTGGCTATACAATCCGGCATTCCGGTTTTACAGCCGGAATCTCTTAAACCCGATCATCACTTTCAACAACTGGCGGCGTTCGAACCGGATTTGCTGATCGTGGTCGCCTACGGCATGCTTCTGCCGCAGAGGGTGCTGGATTTGCCGACATTCGGCTGCATCAACGTACATGCTTCATTACTACCGCGCTGGCGCGGCGCCGCGCCGATTCAAAGAGCCTTGATCGCTGGCGACGAAAAAACCGGTGTCACGATCATGCACATGGCGCTCAAATTGGATGCCGGCGACATGCTACATAAAGAAGAATATCGTATTACCCCCAAAGACACGGCGGGCGATCTGCATGAAAACTTGGCTAAACTGGGTGCGCTCGGCATGAGCAAAGTTTTACCGGATATTGAAGATAATACGCTACATCCGGAAAAACAGGATGAAAGCCAAGTCACTTATGCCGCGAAGCTGGAAAAAAGCGAAGCGAATCTAAACTGGAACGAATCTGCCGAACAATTGGATCTAAAAATCAGAGGCTTCAATCCGTGGCCGGTCGCTCAAACGAACTATAAAGATCAAGTTTTACGAATCTGGCTAGCCGAACCGCTCGGCGGTCGAACCGATGCGGAACCCGGTACGCTGCTCAAAAACGGCAAACACCTTGAAGTCGCCACCGGCGACGGATTGCTCCGCCTGCTTGAAGTCCAACTGCCCGGCGGCAAACGCATATCTGCCTCCGCCTTTATGAATGCGCACGATGTAGCTGCGCAAAGCCTGGGTTAATCCTCTGTGAACCTAAGAAACCTCTCGGCCCGGATTGTGAGCCGGGTATTGAAGGAAGGCCAATCGCTAACCGCAGCCCTCGAACAATCGACCGGCGCGATCGAGTAGGCCAATGACAAGGCTTTCGTTCAAGCGCTATGCTATGGTGTCATTCGTGAATTTTACCGGCTCGACTTTCTGCTCGGACAATTATTGAATAAACCAATCAAAGACGATGAGATCAAGGCCTTAGCCATTATCGGTCTTTATCAGCTCGAATACATGCGCGTTAAAGCCCATGCCGCAGTTTCCGAAACGGTTTCGGCAGCTCCGCGAAAAAAAGCTTGGGCAAAACCGCTGCTCAACGCCATCATGAGAAACTATCAAAGACGCAGAGATGAATTACAATCGCTGGCCGACAACGACCCGGTAGCGGCAAGCAATCATCCGCAGTGGCTAATCGATACGATCGGCTCAAATTGGCCGGAACAAGCCAGACACCTATTGGTCGAAAACAACCTTCAGGCACCAATGACTCTGCGCGTCAATTCAGCACGCATCGGCCGACCCGAGTATAAAGAGCTACTAGCCGCCGCCCAACTCGGTGCAATCGAGACTTCCGAGTGCCCTTCCGCGCTCATCCTTGAGCGGCCGGTCCCGGTCGAACAATTGCCTGGATTTTCCGAAGGCTTAGTTTCGGTACAAGACCTCGCTGCGCAATTTTCGGCCGGATTACTGGACCTAAAACCGAACCAACGAGTGCTCGATGTCTGTGCTGCCCCCGGCGGCAAATCAGCACATATTCTGGAAATGCAAGCGAATTTATTCGGGCTCACGGCGATCGACATCGATGCCAATCGCATGCAAAAAGTCCGAGATACTTTACGGCGCTTGAGGCTCGATGCCGAATGCATTGTCGCGGACGCTTCCCAACCTAACGACTGGTGGGATGGTGTTCGGTACGACCGCATTCTACTCGATGCGCCGTGTTCAGCACTTGGGGTAATACGCCGACATCCGGACATAAAATTACTGCGCAAACCCGGCGATATAGCCCCATTACAACTACTCCAGCAAAAGATCCTCGAAGCCATATGGCCTTTGTTAGCCCCGGGCGGCTTACTGGTTTATGCGACGTGTTCGATTTTGAAGGAAGAGAATGAACTACAAATCCGAAGGTTTTTAAATCATCACCAAGATGCTACGGAATGGCCTATTGATTTTAACTGGGGCATGGCAAGACCACATGGCAGGCAAATATTGACCGGCAGTCAGGCAATGGACGGATTTTATTATGCGCGTATTCGTAAGCACTAACCGCCTACTTTCGATAAGCTTATGGATCGCGATACTCGCCGGACTACTGGCTCGACCGGCTTTTCTTCACGCGGACGACTCGAAGATTGAAGTCCGAAGTATCGACTTCGCATTGAGAGACGGCCAATATTACTTATCCGCAGATATCCACTATCAATTGACTCAAACCGCTCGCGAAGCACTGCAAAAAGGCATTCCTTTATACTGGGACGTGTTGATTAAAGTCGTTCGCGAACGTACTTGGATTTGGAATAAAACCCTGGTCGATTTCAAAATTCGTTACCGCATTCAATATCACGCCTTATTAAACCACTACCGAGTCACTAATATCACTTCCTCGGACAGCACGAGTTATGCATCGCTTCCCGCGGCATTAGCCGGCATGTCGACAATTCGTAACATTGCCGTACTCAATGAAGGCGATATCGCTGAGGACGAAAGCTATCAGGTCGGCGTCAAGACTCGTTTCGACCGCGAAGCACTACCCTTGCCGCTACGCCCCGCCGCATACATCAACCCGCAGTGGTATTTATCAAGCGATTGGTTACAATGGCCCGTGCAAAAATGAGATTTCCCCTTGCCCCGTTAATTGCGGTGCTGTTCGGATTGGTTTTGCTGTCTTTGCAATTAATGAGTTCGGCAACCCAAGAATCCTCGCAACTCAACGAGATGTATTCATCTTTGCTGATTATCAATGCACTGGGCTCGGTCGTCTTGTTGGGGTTGATCGGCGTCAACATCGTCTCGCTTACCCAACAGCTCAAAAAACGCGAAGCAGGGTCTAAGCTAACGATTCGCATGGTCTCGCTGTTCGTACTATTGGCGCTGGCGCCCGCCAGCATCGTTTTTTTCTTTTCGATGCAATTTTTACATCAGGGTATCGATAGTTGGTTCAATGTCGAAATCGACCGGGCGATGGAGGACTCGCTTGAACTCAGCCAAGCCTCCCTTGACCAACGGATGCGCTGGCATTTACGGCAGACACAGCAACTCGTCGACCAACTGTACGAAACCAAGTCCGAAACGCAACGCATGGACGACCTGGAAAAAATACGCGCCCAAGCCGGTGCAGCAGAAATGACTTTGTTTTCCAGGCAAGGTCGCATCATTGCTTCGAGCAGCATCAACCCCGGCGATATTATCCCTCATCTTCCCGACGAACATGCCTGGCTGAACGTGCGCCGCAACGACCATTATGTCGCGCTCGACTCGACCAAGGAAGAACAGCTGCGGGTACACGTCATCGTCGCTGTCAGTACTCAAGACATTCAATATCTTCAGGCATTGTACCCGATCCCGCTTAGAATTATGGACCTAGCCGATTTGGTCGAATTCGCATTCGTGCGCTACCAGGAAATGAATTTTCTACGGGATTCGTTGAAACTAAGCTTTTCGCTAGCCTTATCGCTGGTATTGTTGATGAGTCTATTAGCGGCGATCTGGGTCGCATTTATCAGCATCAGAAACATCGTCGCGCCGGTCAAGGAGCTAGTCAAAGGCACGCAAGCTATCGCAGCGGGCCATTACAACCAACAGCTTCCGGTTCTGACCCAGGACGACTTGGGGTTTCTGGTTATCTCGTTCAACGACATGGCCCAACGTATCGCCAAGGCCCGCGACGAAACCCGTCTGGCCGGCATCGAAGTGGAGAATCAACGCGCTTATCTGGAAACAATTCTAGCCAACCTGACGGCCGGCGTGATAAGTTTTGACAAGGATTTTAGAATCCGCACGGCCAACCAGGCCGCCTACCGTATCTTTCATCTACAAGTCAGCGGATTTTACGGGCAAACTTTGTTGGACTTGTCAAAAGAGCACTCGGATTTAGCCGATCCTTTGCGAAAAATTCAACATTTGCTTGAAAATGCCGAGGATATTTGGGAGCAACGCATCGCCTTCCTGGGTCCCAACGGCCTGCAAGAACTGTTATGCAGAGGAACCCCGCTCTACTCGCCCGAAGGCCGTAGCATAGGAGCTGTCGTCGTGTTCGACGATGCCACCGACCTAATACAAGCGCAAAAAAATGCCGCGTGGGGTGAAGTCGCCCGGCGCCTGGCTCACGAAATCAAAAATCCGCTAACGCCAATACAACTATCGGCCGAACGCCTGCAACACAAGCTCGCCAATGAATTGCAACCAAAATCGCTTGCGATATTACAGCGCTCCACCGAAACCATCGTCCAGCAAGTCGAAGCGATGAAAGAAATGGTGGATGATTTCTCCGAGTATGCCAGAGTCTCTAAAAAGCAAACCGAGCACATCAACCTGCCGTCGCTAATACAGGAAGTTCTAGCCCTTTACGCCTCACAGGGCGGTGCGAAATTTACCACTTCGGTCGAAGAAGAGATTATGATGATCAACGCTGACCGAATCAGTATTCGACAGGTTCTGCACAACCTGATAAAAAACGCCTTAGAAGCCACTGAAAAAAATGGCAACGTAAAAATCACAGTGTCTAACCGATTTAAAAATAATGCCCGGTTCGTCGAAATGGCTTTTCATGATGACGGCCTAGGCATTAAAGAAGAACATTTGGATAAAATATTCGAACCTTACGTGACAACCAAGGCAAAAGGTACCGGCTTAGGACTCGCCATCGTCAAAAAAATTATCGAGGAACACGGCGGAGCCATTTGGATCGATACAGGTTATAAAGCCGGGGCGGGCTTCGTGATCCAACTCCCAGCCGTATAACGTTATTACTTACTTAAATTATGAATGCAAAAGCAGCACACATCTTAGTGGTCGACGACGAACCGGATATTCGTCGACTGGTTCATGAAATCCTGGAAGACGAAGGCTACGAAGTCAGAACCGCTGAAAACGCAGCCCAAGCTAGGCGATTAAAGAACGAAAAAAACCCGGATTTGATCTTACTGGATATCTGGATGCCCGACACAGACGGGATAACGCTCCTTAAGGAATGGATCGCCGAAGGCGGTTTTGCCTCGCCGGTGGTGATGATGTCCGGTCACGGATCAGTCGAATCCGCCGTTGAAGCCACGCGACTAGGCGCTTATGACTATCTTGAAAAACCGTTGTCTCTGGCCAAATTATTGTTGATCGTCGAGCGGGCACTTGAATCTCGTCAATTGCAAACCGAACTGCCTGTTCCGAAGGCATACCAAACATTGGATTTCGAACCGGTCGGGAAAAGCGCAACGGTTGCCCGAATTAAAGAACAACTGAAGCGTCTCGCGCAACACGATACCCGCGTCCTGTTCGTCGGCGATGCCGGTGTCGGTAAAGAACTCTATGCGCGTTATCTACATAACAATAGCGTACGACGGGACTGGCCGTTTGTCGACGTCGCGGTCGGTAGTCTTTCCCCTGAAAACTCGGTAATCGAATTTTTCGGCAAGGAAGAAAACGGCAAAGTGATGCCGGGGTTGCTGGAACAGGCTCACGGCGGAACCTTGTTCCTTTCGGAAATCGCCGGCATGGACAAGGAATCGCAATTAAGACTACTCAGCGCATTGGAATCTCGATCCTTTTTGCGTAGCGGAGGCATCCAATCGGTCAGCGTCGACGTCAGGATCGTCACCTCGACCCGAGTCTCGCTCGAAGAAGAAGTCAAGGCAGGCAGGTTTCGACGGGATTTGTATTATTTGCTCAACGAAGTCACGATGGAAATTCCGCCGCTACGCGAACATAGCGAGGACGTGCCGGCTCTGCTCGGGTTCTATGTCGATCATTTCATGAATCAGGAAAAGTTACCGTTTCGAAAATTTTCAATGGCGGCCCAAAATTATTTAAGGAATTACAGTTGGCCCGGCAATGTGCGCGAACTGAAAAACCTGGTTCAACGCTTGATGATACTCGGCGTCGGCGACGATATGGAACTCGACGAAGTCAAAGGCGCATTGGGCGCAGTGGTCGAACAAACCAGCGGCAGCTCGTTGGTACCGGAGTTTTATAACTTGCCGCTGAAAGAGGCACGGGAACACTTCGAAAAAGCCTATCTCGAATACCATTTCGAAAAATCCGGCGGCAGCGTTGCCAAACTCGCTTCGATCATCGGCATGGAACGGACGCATTTATACCGTAAATTACACGCATTGAATATCAAGCTATAGAAAAACAAAGCCCAAAGTAAGACAGCGCATAGGTTAACCTTCAGAAACAATAAATAAACTTGAAAAAACCTAGCGACTCTAGTAACATCCCCAGTCTTTTATTGGGTCCTAACAGAATAAACAGTAACGATGAAAACTTTTAGTGCAAAGCCAGCAGAAGTTAAGCGCGATTGGTACGTAGTTGATGCAGAAGGGAAGACGCTAGGTCGGCTTGCCACTGAAATTGCGCGCCGTCTTCGCGGAAAACACAAACCCGAATACACACCGCACGTCGATACCGGCGACTATATCATTGTCGTTAACGCTGAAAAAATCGCAGTGACCGGCAATAAAGAAAAAGACAAGATATATTACCGCCACACAGGTTATATCGGGAATATGAAATCCGTTAACTTAGGCAAACTCAGACAAACCTTCCCAGACCGTATTATCAATACAGCCGTGCAAGGCATGTTACCAAAAAATCCATTGGGCCGCGCAATGTTCAAGAAATTGAAAGTTTATGCGGGTCCTGAACACTATCATCAGGCTCAACAGCCGAAAGTTTTAGAAATTTAAGCGGGTAGATCATGGCAGCAGCTCAGTATTATGGAACAGGCCGTCGTAAAAGCGCTATAGCGCGCGTTTACGCAACCTCCGGAACCGGTAAAATCACTATCAACAGTCAAAGCATCGAGCAATATTTCGGACGGAAAACCGACCAAATGATTTCTCGCCAACCGCTAGAATGCGTTGATATGACCGACAAATTCGATATCAATGTCATCGTCAAAGGCGGCGGACCTTCCGGTCAAGCCGGCGCAATACGTCACGGACTTGCCCGAGCGTTGATGGAATACGACGAAGCGCTGCACCCCTCCCTTAGAAAAGCAGGATACGTCACTCGCGACGCACGCATAGTAGAACGTAAAAAAGTCGGCTTGCATAAAGCCAGAAAACGTCCTCAATACTCCAAACGTTAATCGCTCACCCGATTACCGAACCCAAAAAGGCCGTATTCATCGAATACGGCCTTTTTTATGCCCAATGCCCAAACCGCAGGTACCATGCACGGTAAGCGGTAAGCGGTAAGCGGTAAGCGGTAAGCGGTAAGCGGTAAGCGGTAAGCGGTAAGCGGTAAGCGGTAAGCGGTAAGCGGTAAGCGGTAAGCGGTAAGCGGTAAAATGATGTAGCATTTAAATCGCTTGTCAAGCGCCGATTTCACCTTTCACCTTTCACCTTTCACCTTTCACCTTTCACCTTTCACCTTTCACCTTTCACCTTTCACCTTTCACCTTTCACCTTTCACCTTTCACCTTTC
>Ga0180009_10002906_pt1 | contig 19883 bp, 18 predicted proteins | sample OS_PC_MetaG_FD_123537 | JGI IMG/M metagenome (GOLD analysis project Ga0180009, IMG submission 123537) | Groundwater microbial communities from the Aspo Hard Rock Laboratory (HRL) deep subsurface site, Sweden - OS_PC_MetaG | ecosystem: Environmental > Aquatic > Deep subsurface > Groundwater...
TGGAGCCGTCGAAGCCCCACATGGCGCCCGGGAAGTCCGTGAAGTTCAGGAAGATCCGGTTGGACTCGACGCCCAGATGCTGGGCCAGCAACGGACAAAACGTCTGGCTCAGGGCCCGCGTTTGGTCCCCCGTGAGCTTGCCCACGCTCCGAACCTCCACGAGGCACGCGGGGGCGTCGGAGCCCGACATGGTCATGCCCGACACGCGGTCGAAGAGGGTCATCACGTAGCTCTCGGGCTTGCCGAGCAGCGCGGCGACCTTGGCGGAGCAGGCCGTCAGCATCGGCTTGACCGCGGCATCATCGATGGTGGCGTTGGTGCGAATGGTCATCAGCGGCATGGTTCGAGGGTTGTACCCCCGAACACGACCCTCGAAAACTGGGAACTCCCAAGCGGTCCGACATCCCGCCGATCGGACCCGGGAACAGATCCGCCACCTTGCGGGTTCTGGGGATCGAAAAACCCATGAAGTCCGCGCCAAAGGCGACGGACGGAGCATGCGAGCCGATATGTACAGGTCAAAACAACTTGGCGCGATCACCCTCCTCGGCGTCGCGCTCCTGGCACCCGGGTGTGCCAAGGGAAAGAACCAAACCCAACCTCAGTCCCCAACCGTGAAACCTGAGGCGTCCCAGTCCGCGAACCAAACCGTGTTCGGGCAAGCCGCGCCGCCCATGGCAACCCCGCCGGTGCTCGCGGGCACGCCCGACATCGCCGCGCTCGTGGAGAAAGTCCAGCCCGTCGTGGTCAACATCACCACCAGCTCTTCGGTGCCCACACCGAAGATGGTCGACCCCTTCGAGTTCTTCTTTGGCCCCAACGGCCAGCACCCGATGCTTCCGGGAATGCGTCCGCCGGGGCCGCGATCCCCGGGCTCCGAAGGTCCCGCCATGCAGCAACGTCGTGCGCTCGGCACCGGTTTCGTCATCGACTCCGCTGGCTATGTCGTGACGAACAACCACGTCATCGACGGAGCCGACGAGGTCTCCGTGCGTCTTGCCGACGATCACAGCTACGCCGCGACGGTCGTGGGACGCGACGAGCGGCTGGACGTCGCCCTGCTCCACTTCGAAGGGGCGAGCGGGCTGCCCGCGGCCGTGCTCGGCGACAGCGATGCGCTTCGCGTGGGTGAATACGTGGTCGCCATGGGCAACCCCTTCGGTCTCGGCCACACCGTCACGATGGGGATCGTGAGTGCGAAGGACCGAACGATCGGTGCGGGTCCGTATGACGACTTCATTCAGACGGATGCTTCGATCAATCCCGGCAACAGCGGAGGCCCGCTGTTCAACCTGCGAGGCGAGATCGTGGGGATCAACACGGCGATTCACGCGCAAGGCCAGGGGATCGGCTTCGCGATTCCCATCAACATGGTGCGGGATGCCGTCCTGCAGCTCAAACAGACGGGCCATGTGTCTCGAGGCAAGCTGGGGATCGTGTTCCAACCGGTCAACGACGACCTCGCGAAGGCCATGGGCCTGGATCGACCGCGGGGCGCGTTGATCACGGAGGTCGAGCCCGGCGGTCCGGCAGCCCGTGCTGGATTGAAGACCGGGGACCTGATCGTCGACGTCGACGGTGACGAGGTGGCTCCGAGCAGCGAGCTGCCCCGACTGATCGCCAGCAACGCGCCTGGTTCTTCGGTCCATCTGAAGTACCTGCGGGACGGTCATGAGCGTACGGCCACCGTGACGCTGGACGCCCTGGAGTCGGACGACAAAGGGATTGGTCGCGCGCCAAAGGGAGGGGCTGCGCCGAGCTCGAAGTTCGGCCTGTCGATGACTCCGAACCCGGGTGGCGGCGTGCAGGTCACGGACGTGACGGGTGCCGTGGCCGGAAAGCTCACGCGCGGCGACGTGATCGAGCAGGTCAACGGCGTACAAGTCAGCACACCGGCTCAGGTGGTCTCCGGCATCTCCAACGCCAAGAAATCGGGACGACCGGCGTTGGTGAAGGTGCGACGCGGCGACCACATCCTGTTCGTCGCCATCGATCCCACCGAGTAGCCGGTAGTCCCCGCGGGCAGATGAAGCACCACGGAGCACGGAGGGCACGGAGGATGATGCTGCCTTCGCGAAGATTCGACCTCTGGGAATTCCTGCTCGATCAATTGGTAGGCCGCCCGTACCGGGCGGCAAAACGCCAATTGCCGTCCGCGACCCATAGGGTCGCGCTATCGAGCTGCGGAGGTTCCCCCCGCTTTCGAGAGGTCGCTCGTCAGTTCTTGATGCACCAACATTGACTGCTCCCGTGTTCTCCGTGCCTCTGTGGTGAGCTTCTGCGGTGGCTGCGCGTCGTCAGTCTCAGGCATGGACCCGACCGTCTTCATGTCCGCCACGGGGTTGACAGACCGGAATTTCGAGCGCATTACTAAGTAACCATCTGGTTAGTTAGTTAGTTATGACCAAGAGGCCGATCATGCCCGCCACCAAACCACCTCCACGCAAGCGCGACGCCGAAGCAACGCGCGGCCGAATCCTCGAAACCGCTGAAAAAATGTTCGTTCAGCAGGGCTTCGACGGTACGCGCGTCGACGCCATCGCCGAGGTCGCCCGCGTTAACAAGCGGATGATTTACGTTTATTTTGTAAACAAGGAAGGGCTGTATCTGGAGGTTCTCAAGAAGAACTTCGCCGAGGTCGCCAAGCTCGATCACGCCCTCGACCCCGCCCTGCCCCTCGATGCGCAAGCGGCTGCCGTTATCCGGCACTACTTCCACTTCCTCGCCGACCACCCCGCGTTCATTCGGCTGCTCGGATGGGAGACGCTGAACGATGGCCGCCTCGCAGGCCGCGCGCTGGTCGCCGTCGCCGCGGCCGAGCTCGAGACGCTGCACGCCATACTCCGGCGCGGCGTCGAGCAAGGGATCTTCCGTGCCGACCTCGACATCCCGAAGACGGTGATGAGCATCACCGCCCTCTGCTTCGGCTTCTTCAACCGTCGCTCCCTGTGGGCGACGCTCTGGCGTGAGGATCTTACCCGCCCTGAGGCGCTCGACGGCGTGCTGGATCACATCCTCGCGCTGGCCTTTCAGGGCATCCGAACCCGCCCGATTTCGGGCGATGACGCACGCTCGTGAGGAACGTCATGCGACTCAACTCATCCCCATGGTTCTTTCTGATTGCGATCTCCTTGGTGTCTTGTGCGGGGCAGCCCCCCGTGCGCAAAGCCGTCACCGGCCTGGTGGACGCGACCGAGATCGATGTCGCCTCCAAGGTCCCTGGTCGCATCACGGAGATGCACGTTCGCGAAGGCGACCACGTCAAAGCGGGCCAGAAGGTCGCCACCATCGAGAGCGAGGAGATCGCCGCCAAGATGCAGCAGGTACACGCGGCCATCGACGCCGCAGATGCCAAGCTGCGCCTGGCTCGTAGCGGCGCACGAAAAGAGGAAGTGGAAGCCGTACGCCAGCAGGTCGAAGCCGCCAAACACCAGGTCGAGATCGCCAAGAAGATGTACGAGCGTGTCGAGAAACTTCGGGATTCCGGGGCGATCGCGGACGCCAAGTTCGACGAAGCCAAGTTTCAATACGACGTCGCGCGCGATCAGCTGGCGATCGTAGAAGCCAAGCTCACCGTGGTGCGCAAGGGCGCGAGGCCAGAAGAGATCGAGGCGCTCACCGCGCTGGTCGACCAAGGCAAAGGCACACTTGCGGAGGTCACCGCCTATGAGAAGGAGACCACACAGACGGCCCCCATCGCGGCAGAGGTCTCCAAGATCGTCGTGCACCGCGGCGAGCTGGCGGCTACCGGCTACCCGATCGTCACCCTGGTCGACACGTCGGACATGTGGGTGACCTTCACGCTGCGCGAAGACGCCTTACGCAACGTGCGCAAAGGGGCCGTCATCAAGGTGCAGGTCCCCGCACTCGATCGCGACGCCGAGCTCGAGATCTACAACATCGCCGCTATGGGTGACTTCGCCACTTGGCGCGCGACCTCGGAGCGCGATTCCTTTGACCTCAAGAGCTTCGAGGTCAAAGCACGACCTACGAAACCCGTCGAGGGGTTGCGGCCAGGCATGACCATCCGCTGGTACCCGGAGTGAACCATGCGCGCCTTTCTAAAAGGGTTCGTGCACGAGGCACGAAGGCTCGTCTCGACGCCCAAGTACTTGGTGATGCTCTTCCTGTTGCTCCTGATGTCCTGGATCACCACGGAGATCTACCAGGGCCTGGTCATCCGCGATGTCCCGGTGGTCGTCTTCGATCGCGATGGCTCCGGGTTGAGCCGCACGCTGCGCAGGTACATCGACGCCACCCGTGAGGTCGAAGTCGTACAAGTACCCATCTCCTCCGTCGAGGACGCGCAAGCGCTGCTGACGCGCGGAGAGGTCGCCGCGGTGGTTCTCATCCCTTCGAGCTTCTCTACCGATCTCAAACACGGGCGTGAACCCCGGGTGCTGGTGGCGATCGACGGGAGCAACATCGTCATCGCAAAGAACGTGTCCAAAGCGATCTCCACCGCCATCGGCACGGTGTCGGCCGGCGTGCAGATCACCGTGGCGCGCAAGCTGGGACTGCCCGAGGAAGAGGCGATGGCCGCGGTCGTCCCGATCACCGTGGACGAGAACGACATGTTCAACCCGGCGACCAACTACGCGGTCTACATCGTACCAGCCGCAACGTTCTTCCTACTTCATGTCTACGCCATGCTGTTGTTCGCGTCGGTGTTCCTGCCGGATGATCCTTCCCCAGGGATCGCCCATCGGGCGGGGCGCATTTCGGCGATCGGGGTGACGAGCTTCTTGCTGGGTGTCGCGTTCTTCGCGCTGCTCATGCCCCACGCCCACATCACGGTGCAGAGCAGTCTCGGCGTCGCGAGCGTCGTGCTCGTCGCCTTCCTCGTGGCAGAGGCGCTGTCTATCGCGGCGCTCGCACGGGTGCTTCCGGGCCCATTGTTCGCCTTCCAGGTCACCATCATCCTGAACATGCTGGCCCTGATGTTCTCCGGGATTACCTGGCCCACGGACATGTTCCCGCAGCCCCTGCAACAACTCGCTGCGTGGTTGCCCTTCACCCCGTTCGCTGATGCGCTCCGCATGTTCATTCACGAACCGCTGCAGCTCGAACAGCTCCACGGACCGCTGCGCCAACTGGGACAACAGGCCCTGGTCTTCGCTGGGCTCATTGCCGCGGGGCACGTCGCGCGACGCACGATCCCCGCACTGCGTAGGAGGTTCGCATGATCGCTTGGATCCGAACCCTCCTCGGCGGCTTCACCGACGAGCTGCGGCGCATCGCTCGCAACCGAGCCATCCTGATGGTGCTCCTCGGCATCCCGGTGGTGTACCCGATCGTCGTCTCGTGGCTGTACGTACGCAACGCTGCCGTCGAACGTCCCACCGTGCTCGTCGATCAAGACGGGTCAGCGCTCTCGCAGAAGCTGGCGCAGTCGTTGGACGCGACGCAGGAGATCGCCATCGAAGGGCGGATCGACGACCTGCAGCGAGGTTTCGAAATGGTCCGCCAGCGCCAAGCCGAAATGCTGATCTTCATTCCGTCCGACTTCTCCACGCGGGTGCGCACAGGTCGGCAGGGCCAGGTCAAGGTCTGGGTCAATGGCGCCAACATCCTCACGTACGGCGCTGCGGTCGGCGCGACGCGAACCACGGTGGCCGCCCTGAACGAAGAGCTCGGACGTGACTTCTTCCACAAGCAGGGGCTCACGACCCAGCTGTCCGATCGTCGGATCATGCCCATCCGCACCGACACGCGCATGCTCTTCTATCCCACGGGTGCCTACGGCGAATTTCTGGTCCTCGGCGTCTTTCTGATCGCTTTCCAGCAGCTGATCCTGATCTCGCTCCCATTCTCCGTCGGATTGCGACGCGAGACCGACCTCGTCCCAACGCCGGTGCGCTTCCCCTTCGCAACGCTGGCTGGTCGTGTCGCCGCGCACACGTTGTTCTACATCCTGGCGAGCCTGTTCATCGTCTTGGTCGTCACGCCGTCGTTTGGCTGGGGAATCAAGTCCGCGGCGAGTGTGCTGGTCCTGTTCGCAGCGTTTGGTCTGGCCATGCTGCCGTTGTCGATGATTGCGGCGAGCCTGGTGCGAGACCGATTCACGGGGTTTCAGGTCCTCATGTTCGTGTCGACGCCGGTGTTCATGGTGTCGGGATTCACGTGGCCCCTGGAGCAGATGCCGCGCGCGGTGCAGGTGTTCGCCTCTGTGTTTCCCGCCACGCCGGCGTTGCTCGCGATGCGCGTTCTCGCGGTCAAGACCTCGGAGCTGAGTGCCGTGTCAGGAGAGCTCGCGTGGTTGGGCGTGCACTTCGTGGCTTACACGGCCCTGGCCGTGGTTGTGACCCACCTGGTGGCGTGGCGTGACCGTCGCCGGGCACTTGGCCGTCCCATGGTCACGATCCCTGTTGTCTGACGAGGCAACCTCCCCTAGAAAGGACCCTTCGTTCGGCTGCCCGAGAGTGGACGTGGCGGGCGGGTCCGCGTGACGTCCGACCCCGAGGGCGCAGCCAGCAAGAGGTTTCCCATGAGCCCGAATGCTCTGTTCGAAGACAAGCTCGCCAAGCTTGCATCCACGCCCACTGGGCTACACAACCGTGACTTCCTGCTGACCTGGGAGCACACGGACACCGAGATCGCTTCCCTGCTGCAGGTCGTCGACATCCTCGAGACCATGTACACGCAGGGGCTGTCGACCAAGCTGTTCGACAGCGGCCTGGCCGTCTCCCTGTTCCGCGATCAGTCCACCCGCACCCGCTTCTCGTTCGCCAGCGCCACCAACATGCTCGGCCTCACCGTCCAGGATCTCGACGAGAAGAAGTCGCAGATCGCCCACGGCGAGACCACGCGCGAGACCGCGAACATGATCTCGTTCCTCACCGAAACCGTCGGTATCCGCGACGACATGTTCATCCACGAGGGCCACAAGTACATGACCGAGTTCGCGGCCGCGCTGGAAGACGGCTACCGCGAAGGCGTGCTGCCGCAGCGGCCGTCGGTCATCAACCTCCAGTGTGATCTCGATCATCCGACCCAGTCGATGGCGGACCTGCAGCACCTCATCCGCACCTTCGGCGGCGTCGATCAGCTGCGAGGCAAGAAGGTCGCGATGACGTGGGCGTACTCCCCGTCGTACGGCAAGCCGTTGAGCGTGCCCCAGGGCATCATCACGTTGATGACGCGCTTTGGGATGGACGTGGTCCTCGCGCATCCGCAGGGCTACGACGTGCTGCCCGACACGCTGGCGGTTGCGGCGCGCCATGCGAACCAGTCGGGCGGGCGTTTCAGCAAGGTCGAGTCGATGGACGAAGCCTTCGAGGGAGCCGATGTCGTCTACCCGAAGAGCTGGGCGCCCTTCCACGTCATGGAGCAGCGCACCCAGTTGCTGCGCGACAACCGTCCTGGTGACCTCGCCGCCCTCGAGAAGGAATGCCTGGTCAACAACAAGAAGTTCATGGATTGGGAGTGCACGTGGGATCGCATGAAGCGCACCCGCGATGGTCGTGCGCTGTACATGCACTGCCTGCCCGCCGACATCACCGACGTGAGCTGTGAGCACGGCGAGGTCGCTGCGGACGTCTTCGAGCACTACCGGTTGCCGACCTATCGCGAGGCGGGTCACAAGCCCTACGTGATCGCCGCCATGATCCTTCTCACTCGCTTCGCCGATCCGGTGGCCGTGCTGCGAAGTGCCATCCAGCAGGGCAAACCGCGTCGGTTGGGCTGCTGATCTGATCGGTAGCCGGGGTCGGCATTTCGAACAGTTTGGAGCCGGTAACAGCTGATCGCACGGCGGTGCCGTGTTGCTCTGGACTCGCCATGGCGAGTCCCCACGGTCGGCCAACTGAACCTGTCACGGCAACCCCTGTCCGCACCCGGTTGGCCTCGCGAGACGGAGAGGCAACACGGTATCGCCGTGTTTGCACACAACTGTTCGGACTTCCACCGGATCTGCACGCCCACCAATTCTCAGAACTTCGCCACGAACGCGTTCGTGATCAGAAAGTCCGATGGCTTCACGTCGTCGGGCGGCGCGCTGTCGTATCGCATCCAGGTCGAGACCTTGGTCGAGATCACGTCGGTGATGCCGGCTTCCAAGTAGGTTTCGTTCAGGAGGCGGTAGTCGGAGAAGCGATCGAAGCGAGGCTGGAAGTAGGTCGTGGTCCCCGCCGACAATCGATCTCCGAGCGACAACGACATCGTCAGGTAGTTGCTCCACCGGTGAGAGAGGGTCGACGTGCTCGCGGTGTCACCCGTGGCGAGGTTCAGGTTCTCCCACTCCGCCATGTACGAAGTGCCGTAGAACAGACCGATCTGCTTGCTTTCGAACAACCGGAAGCGGGGTCCCGCGCCCAGCAGCTCCCGGTTGGTCAGGCGACGAAACCTGTCGTTCTCCACCTGTCCGTACAGCTCGGACCAGAGCCACGCATCGATCTCGTAGTTGTAGCGAAGATGCGCCATCGCCTTCGCGATCGACGTGGTCTGATTCAGCCGCGTGTAGTTGCCGGATCCGTACAGAAAAGTGAAATGTCGGCTCTCGCGAAGCTGGATGCGTCCGCTGCCCCCCGCGATGATCCCTTCCGTGTTGCCCGTCAGCCCGGTCACACTGGCTTCGACTCGCCCCGATACTCCTTGGCGATCCGTGTCGCCACGCACGGCCTCCACGTTCACCTGAGCCTGCGCGCCAAAGCTCACCAGACAGCCAACCGCCAGCAGGGCCGCGATTCGGACACCGCGTCGTTGCTCCACCCTCATGTTTCCCGTTCCTCAGTCGAAGCGTTCGCTGTGAATCTTGTCCTTGGTCATGCCCAGCTCGCCCTTCAGGAGCTTGCGCACGTCCTTGACCATCTTCGAAAGACCACAGATGTACACGTCGCACGCACCGTCGTATCGCCCGACGAGCTCCGCCAGGTGGGACTGCACATAGCCTCGCCGGCCCGTCCAATCGTCGCTTGGGCGCGAGAGCGTTGGAACGAAGTCGAGGTTCCGCTCCCGGGCCAGGGCGTCGAACTCGTCGCGGTACAGGATGTCTTCGGTCGTGCGCACGCCCAGAAGTAGCGACACGGGGTGGGCAAAGTCGCCCTTTGCGGCGAGCTGCTGAAGCATGGCGCGGAAGGGGCAGACGCCCGTACCGTTAGCCACCATGATCAAGGGTCGCTCGAACTCGTCCTGGGTGAAGAATCCCTGAGCGCGTGAGATGGTCAGCTCCGCACCGACCTCCAGCGCGTGCAAGTAGTTGCTTCCGGGACCTTCCTCCACGCGCGTGACCGCGATGTCGAACTTCCCGTCTGACCGAGGAGCCGACGCGATCGAGTAGGAGCGAGCAAGGTCTTCGCCCTCGATCGCGGGGATTCGAAAGGAGACCCACTGGCCCGACTCGAACTCGAAGTCGCGGCCGGGATCGAACGTGAGCTCACGAACGTTGGGGGTGAGGGTACGCGTGCTGACGAGCTTGGCCTTACGCATGGCCGCCCCACCCTGGCGCTCTCGGATCGCAAAAGCAACACCTCACCACCCCAGGGCCAGCAATACCGCGCCAACCACGAGTCCCGCGACCAAGTTGATGCCCTTCACCGCCAAGAACCAACCGCGGGAGTGGGCGAGTAGCGGAAGCATGCCGTGACCGTCCTGGACCATGGAGCTGGTCACCAGGATGCTCAAGGGCACCGCGCCTTTGGCATACAAGGTCGTGAAGAGCAGATGCGGGCCTGACTCGGGCACCACGCCAATCGCGGCGGCAAGGCCCAACACGCCCCAGGGATTGCTCGACACGAAGGAAGAGACGTCGATGCGAGCCTCCACCAGGGCCATCAATCCCAGCGTGGCAGCGGTCCAGGCGAAGATCCTGGGAACGTGGCGCGCGAGCACGTGCTTGGCGAGGTGATTACGCAAGAACGGTTCAGGGACCGTGGCGACCACGAACATGCCGAGCCCGACCACGAACAACAGGGTGAAGCGTTTCCAGTTCCACGCCGGAGGACCGAGCCAACCGGCCGCGATCAGGCCCACCGCCGCAAGCAGGCCAGCTGTCACAAGCAGTCGAACCATCGACGGTCGCTTCCATACGTCGAAGACCGCATCCCGCGTCAGGCAGTCGCACTGCTTGGTGTGATCCTGGGCAAAATCGCAGCATGGGGCGCGGTTCTCGGCGCGTTTCCCGAGGATCGTGTCCGTCGCCCACCCCGCGGCAAAGCCCAACACGGCCAGGGCCAGCGTCAGCTCCACGGCCCGAGCGGGGAACAACGCAAACATGACGAATGCCTCGTCGCCGCTGGTTGCGATCATCGTGGCGACCAACGCACCCACGGTCAGCCTCCCGCGCGCGAACAGCGAGACCGCGACAAAGGCCCCAAGGCAGCCCGGGGTCGCGCCCAGCGCCGAGGCAACCAGCAGTTGCCTCACGCCTCCGACCCGAAGATGGCGAGCAAGCACCCCGCCCCAACGGGCATCGATGTACTCGATGACGATCATCATGACCGTCACGAAGGACGCAATGAGCGTCGACTGCTGGAGGATCTGCAGGACAGTCACATGCACCTCCAGGTGTCGTGGAGCTGGATGGCAATTACGCCGATCGGTTCGATCGTCCGTCCGTCTCCGGTAGCGTGATTCCTAAACTCTTCACTTTGCGAAAGAACGTCGTCTTGTGCATGCCGAGCTGCCGGGCGGTAGCAGCCCGGTTGTGGCCGTTGCTTTCGAGCGCGGCCAGAATGAATTGCCGCTCCAGATCCTGCAAGGTGGCCCCTCGGTGCTCAGCAGAAGATGCCGACGCGAGCCGAGGCGGCAGGTGTTCCACGTCAATCAGAGGACCTGGCGTGAGGACGAATCCGTGCTCGATGATGTTCTCGAGCTCGCGGACGTTCCCGGGATAGTCGTGGTTGAGCAGGATGCGCAGAGCTGCGGGCGTGAGCCCCGCGACCCGCTTGTCCCTTACCGCCGCCATCTTCTGAAGGAAGTGGTCGATGAGCAGCGGAACGTCCCCCTTCCGGTCCCGCAGCGGCGGAAGCTCGATGCGGAACACGTTGATGCGATAATACAAGTCCTTGCGAAACAGGCCCGCGGCGATCATCTCGTCGAGGTCGCGGTTGGTCGCCACCACCAGCCGGACGTCGGCCTTTCTCGGCTTCACTCCGCCGAGTGGCTCGTAGGTGTGTTCCTGCAGCACGCGCAAGAGCTTGGCCTGCAGCTGCATGGGCAGTTCGCCAATCTCGTCGAGAAAGAGCGTTCCCCCCTCCGCGCGCGCGAACCTCCCAGGCTTGGACTTGACAGCGCCGGTGAAAGCCCCCGCCTCGTACCCGAACAGCTCTGCCTCCATCAGCGTCTCGGGGATGCCCGCGCTGTTGACCGCCACCATCGGTCCCCCTGAACGGTCGCTGAGGTGGTGAACCGCCCGCGCCACCAACTCCTTGCCGGTGCCACTCTCCCCCGTGATCAGGACCGTGCTGCCACTCTCGGCGATGGTAGGCAACACGTCGAGTACCCTGCGCATCGCTGGACTCTTGCTCACGATATCCTCGAATGAGTACTCCTGCTCGACCTGCTTGCGCAGCACTTCGATCTGCCGAAGGTCCCGGAACGTCTCGACGCCCCCCACCACCTTGCCCTGCTTGTCCCGAAACAGCGCGGTGGAGATGCTCACCGGAATCTGCTCGCCCGTCGCACGCGTGATGTGGACCATCAAGTCCACCACGGGCGTATTGGTCTCCATCGTGTAGCGCAACGCACAGGCGCCCTTGCACACTTCCGTCCGAAACACAGTGTGACAAGGCTTGCCGATGGCCTCTTGTCGAGGAACGCCGGTGATCTCTTCCGCGGCCCGATTGAAACACGTGATGCGACCATCGAGATCGATGGTGAACACGCCGTCGGAGATGCTCCGAAGGACGGCTTCGAACCTATCGGGGGACAACGCCTCCTTCAAGTCGGCTTGCGGGGGATCGATGAACGCACAAGGCGTTTTCGAAGTCATGGCGATTGTCCGGTGCGAGCAACCTCACCCTCCCGCGGGGCGCTCCCGATGCGCTCCGTGGTGTCCGTGCTCGTGCGCATGGTGTTCGTGTTCGTGCTCGCGGTGTTGGTGGACGCTCCGTTTCAGGGTTGGACCGTCGGTTGGTTGGCATGCGCCGTCGGCCACGCTTTCGACCGCCTCGCGTACGGTGTTGTGCTTGCATAGGTAGACTTTCACGCCGCGGTCACGCAGGTCCTCGAAGGCGTTCGGCCCGATGTTTGCGGTGACGATCTTGTCGATGCCCAGCGCCTCCATACGATCTGCGCCGTGGGCGCGGCCACCTTCTCCCACTCCTTCCAAAGCAGTGTGACTCCATGTTTTCGAGTCCACCAGCAGGAAGAACGCCGCGTGTCCGAAGCGTTTGCTGACCTTTGCGCCAAGGTCGTTGCTGTCTGCTGCTACCAATACCTTCATGGGAAGCCTCTCTTCGACACGCTGCTCAGCGGGTGCAGTGGCAGCCGCGGGCGCGATCCGTTGATCGTAAGAGTCCCCGAGCCGTCACGGGATTCTCGTGTCTTTGATTTGCTGCCCTCGATACCAGGCCGCATAGGAGATGCGCTGGCGATAAAGCGCAGCGCGTGCACGAAAGGACTCGTTGTTCGGGCGAGAGAGCGCATACGCCCGATCCTCGACCTCGACCGCCGCGTCGAAGTCGCCGGATTCGGCGAGCGCAGCCGCGAGATCCAGGCCGGGTTGTCGGCGGCCGAGAGGGCTTGCTGCGCATGCGATACGGCGGCTGGACCATCTCGGACGGTCGCATCCTCCGATGTTGCCAGCAGCCATGCGAGATTGTTGTGGGTACCGGCGCTCTTCGGATTGAGCGCGAGCAGGCGGCGATAGGTGATGATCGCCGCATGATGGCGGCCGAGCGCGGTCAGCGTGACGCCCAGGTTGTGCTGGTGTGATTCGTTGCGGGGTTGCAACTCGACCGCTCGAGAGATGTCGCGAAGTGCCTCGGCATGGCGTTGGAGGCGGCCGAGAACCAGCGCGCGAGACGAGCGTGCCTGATCGGCATCTGGCTCCAGCGAAAGGCTTTGGTCCAAGGCCTCGAGCGCCAGATCGACATGACCCAGACGCAAGTATCCCCAGGCCAACTCAAACCAACAGCGAGCGCAGGTTGGGCTCAACTCGGTAGCGCGAAGGAAGTCGTCCAGCGCGCTCGGCTCGTGTTCGGCAAATCGAATGGCCCCTCGCAGTCGCCAACCATCCGCTTCGTTCGGGCAGCGCCGAATGACTTCATTGCACAGTCCCACGGCCTCCTGAGAGGACCCCCGGTCGGCCCGTTTCCGAGCCGTTCGAAGGAGGTCCTCACAGGACGCGGTCGGATGAGAGCTTCGTTCGACGCCGCTCATCGAGGCGCTCTCGCGGTCAGCGCCCAATCGGGAAGGCGATTTCGTCGCAGCGCCAGCAACCCTGCGCGCGGAGGTCCCCATTGAAGTCGATGTCCTTGTCACACAGCCAACCTGTGCCCTCGTTGTCCTTGAAGAACTTCATCGGGCGGGCGGGCGTATGCGTCGTTGTATTGGCTTCTTTTTTGTCACTCATGGTTCTGTTCCTTTCGAGTTCGCTTCCTGGCTTGGGTTTCAATCCACGCGTGTTCCAGCGGCCGGAGGGCCAAAGAGGTCCACCATGAGCTGATTGAAGTCGGCTCTCGACGCCTGAACGAACACGCCGGTGTCGCCCGAGACGCAGAGTGCGTACTCTCCGCCCCAGAGCGTCCATCCGTTCAAGTCACGCCAGTTGAGTGGCGTGCCCCCGTCGAGCTCCTTGGCTGCGTCGTGCGCCTGGCTTTGGTGAGCGAAGCAGATTTTGGCCACCCGCTGCATGGTTTCGGCATCCATGTTGCCGACGGATCGGATGACGCTGCCGTCTTCCGCGAACTGGCCGGCAGCCACCACACCATCCCTCTTCATCAATCGATCGAGCCCAATCATCGTGTTCTCCTCTTCGTTGTTCTGCATCGAAGAGAGAGCATGCGACGTGCCAACGACCCGATCGTGAATTGGGCCGTGAATCGTGGTGGGGCGAGCGGGGTACCAGCGCGCTTGCGCTACTCTGCGTGGTGGCAGGGTAGCGAAGTCGCTACCCATTCATGTGCACGGCGCCATCCGAAGCTGGCGTCCTCGGTCCCATGCGGTCATCCTCTCGGCTCCGCTCATGACTCCTGGAACCCTGCAGCTCGCGCCTCTGCATGGCGTCACCGACCCGATCGTTCGCGATCTGCTCACCGCGCTCGGGGGAATCAATGGCTGCGTCAGCGTCTTTGCGCGGGTGAGCAATCAACCCTTGCCGGTCCACGCGCTGTTGCGGACTTGCCCGGAGATGGCCCATGGTGGCCGAACGAGCGCCGGCGTGCCGGTTCAATTGCAGCTGCTCGGCGGGGATGCCGCGCTGCTCGCACAGACCGCTCGCAACGCTTGCGAAGGCGGCGCCACGGCCATCGATCTCAATTTCGGGTGCCCCATGGGGCGGGTCAACCGACACGACGGTGGTGCAGCCCTGCTGCGGGAACCGGATCGCATGACCCAAATCATTGCGGCCGTCCGTTCGGCAATTCCCTCCTCGGTCCCGGTGTCGGCCAAAGTGCGGATCGGATGGTCCGACGCCGCGGAGGCCGTTCGCATCGCGCAAGCCGTCGAACGGGGCGGAGCCGCGTGGCTGACCGTGCACGGAAGAACCCGAACGCAGCTCTACGGAGGCCAAGCCGATTGGGACGCCATTGGACGCGCGCGAGCAGCCATCCGCATCCCCGTCGTGGCCAATGGCGACATCCGCACGCCCGAGGATCTTGCGCGGTGTGCCGAACGCACGGGCTGCCAGCACTTCATGATCGGCCGCGGCGCCCTCGCTCGACCCGAGCTCTTTCGACGGCTCACCGGGGCCGAATCCTCCTGGTGGCCGGTCTCCAAGCGACTCTCCTTGCTCGTTACCTACGGCACGGAATGCGTCTCCCTCGGCATTCCCGATCGCAGTGTCGTCGGCCGCGTCAAAGGGTGGTGGAGCTACATGGCCGAAGCCGACGAGACCGTTGCCCTGGTCTTCTCCACGGCAAAGCGACTCGGCACCTGGCCCGAGCTGCAATTCGCGCTCTCGCGCGCCGTGGAGTCATTGACGGCGTCATCTTTCCGGGCGGATGATGCGAAATCGTGGGACGTTTGACTGCAGCAGCATTCGATGGCGACGGCCATGTCGTAGGCCGTTTGGAAGCGGTCTTCTTCACGCACCGCGAGGCCTCGCATGACCAACTCGTCGAGCTCCGGGTGCACCTTGGGGTTGAGCTCGGAGGGCTTGCGCTTGACCCCATCCATGATGAGGTGGGCCATCTGCCAGTCGCTCTCCGCCTTGAAGATCGCCTTGCCGGTCAGCGCTTCCCACAGAACGACGGAAGCGGAGTAGATGTCCGAACGACGGTCCACCTTGCCGTGGGGCCGGAGTTGCTCGGGCGCCATGTAGCGCAGCCGGCCTTTGAGCTGGTCGTCGCGCGTGTCCTGCAATCGTCCCTTTGCCTTCGCGATGCCGAAGTCCAGGACCTTGGCCACCCCATCGACGCCCACCTGGATGTTCTGCGGAGACACGTCCCGGTGAACGAGGTCGATGTGCTCGCCGCGGTCGTTTCGGGCCTCGTGCGCGGCATGGAGCCCGTCCAGGACACCGGCCATGATGGTGAGCAGCACGTGCTGGGGAATTCTTTGCTTGGCCTTGCGTGCGGCGATGATCAGCTTCGACAGCGCTTCGCCGTGCACGTACTCCATGACCAGCAACAGCTCGCCTTCGAGCGCCACGACGTCGAGCATCGCCACCACGTTGGGGTGCCGGATGCGTGCAGCGACACGCGCCTCGTCGATGAGCATGGAGACGAATTCGGGGTCCCGCGCGAAGTTCGCGTGAAGCCGCTTGACCGCCACCGTACGAGAGAATCCAGCCAGCCCGAGCAGTCGTCCGAGATGCACGTTCGCCATCCCGCCCGAAGCGATGACTCCGTGCAGGGCGTACCGGCCGATGATCCGATTCGAGGCGTCGGCGCCAGCATTCCCCATCAATGCGGCAGCGTAGCAAAAAGCAGTGGTCAGAGCCGAGCCGATTCTCCGCGTGCGAAGAGAACCGTCAATCCGCCAAACGTCGGAAACTGGCCACGAAGTACCCGTCCGTACCGTGAACATGGGGAAGCAAACGGAGTGACGTCTTGTCGCGTAGCAGCGGAACCTCGTCGGCTTTGTCAAAGGGCGCCGGCTCGAGGGGCACACCCTGCGCCAGCGATGCGGCAATCACATCTTCCGCTTCCTCGCGAAGCACCGAGCAGACCGCATAGATCAACCGCCCTCCCGGACGACAGCGCGTCGCGGCATGAGCAAGGATCCCTCGCTGCAGGTGATGCAACGACGTGAGGGTCGCGTCGATATCCCGATGCAACACCTCCGGACGCCGACGCATCGTCCCGATGCCCGAGCAGGGCGCGTCGACCAGCACGCGATCGTAGGCGTCGGGGACTTCCCCGGTGCCGACGGTCCAGTCCACGGCGAACGTCTGGTCCACAGGCAGGCCCAGGGCTTGTGCACGCCCGGCCAACAGGGACAACTTGCTCTCGTGCAGGTCGGCGGCGTCGACCGAACCGGTGGGTCCTACCCTTTCGGCGATGAGCAAGGTCTTGTTCCCACGCCCGGCGCAAGCATCGAGAACCCGTTCACCGGGTTGCGCACCCAGCGCCGCGCCGAGAAGCTGCGAGCCCTCCTCCTGGACCGACCAAGCCTGCTCGAAGCCCGGCAGATCGTCAGGACGCCCCGCGCCGGTCAACAGAATGCAGCGTGGGCTCACCTTGCCTCGAAGCAGTCGCGCTCCGGATACGGCGGCGGACAATCGATCGAACCAGACGTCGACATCCTGTCCGGCGTGGATCCGTAGACTCAGCGGAGGGGGAAAGGGGCCGGCGGTGAGCATCGCTTCGGCCTCCTGGGCACTGCCGAGCGCTGCCGCGACCCGTTTGACCAGCGCCGGATTCATCGAGGCTCGCACCGCTTTTGCCGTGTCCGTCCGTCCCCCCGCTTCGACCTCTGACGCGATCTTACGCAACACCGCGTTTGCAAATCGAGCGACATGCGGGCCCTTCGCGTCGCGCACCAAGTCCACACCCGCCGAAACTGCGGCAAAGGCCGGAATTCGCTCGAGGATGGCCACCTGGTAAACGGCAATGCGAAGATGAACCCGCACTTCCGGGTCGAGACGAGCCACCCCTTTTCGAGCGTGTCGGGAGATCCTCTCGTCCAGGTAGCCTTCGCACCGCAGCACCCCGTAGACGAGCTCGGTCGCGAGACGCCGATCCGCGGCGGACAGTTGGACCGCCCGGTCCAGCTCAGCGTCCAGCGCGGCCGACGCGAAAGCTTGATCGCGCTCCACACGAAGCAACACGTGGGCGGCCACGGACCGAGCGGTTGGTGCTTTCCGACGTCCCCCGGTTCTCCGATCCTCGTGACCCATCAGTACAACTCCTTGACCTGGCCGAGGATCACATCCCACCTGCGTTCCACGTCGTTCTTGAAGGCCACGCCCATCAGGGCGAACAGCAACATCAAACCGATGATCGAAGCCACCTCCCGAACTCGAAGAGGCAGCGGTCGCCGGATGACCCCCTCAATCATGAAGAACAGGAGGTGTCCGCCATCGAGCACGGGGATGGGCAACAGGTTGATGAGCCCCAGGTTCACGCTCACCAAGGCCATCACCCACAAGAAGTAGCCGGGTCCCTTCGCCCCTTCCTGCCCTGCCACTTCGTAGATCGTCAGCGGGCCCGACAACGCCGCGATGCTCAGCTTCCCCTGCACCAGGCGAACGATGCTCACGCTGATGAAGCGCATCACATCGTGCGTCTCCTGCAGCGCGTTTCGCAACGCCCACCGGATGGGCGCCGGGTTGCGCACCAGCGGCTCGGTGGCGAGAGGTAGCCAGTTCTGCGCGCGAATCACGAAGCTCGAGCGAACCGCACCGAACTCGTCCACCCAGTCCTCCCGTCGGACCTGGATCGTGCCGCTCAATCGCCGCCCATCCCGGAGCCACGTCAGCACGTGGGGCCGCTCCGGATCGGCCTCGATTCGTTCCCGGAAGCTGTGCCACGTGAGCACGGGCAACTCGTCGACCTCGATGATCTTGTCACCGGCCCGCAGGTCGGCCTTGGCCTCCGCGGACCCCCTGGGAACCACCGCTGCGTACAAATCCGAAGATTCGATTCCCGTGCGTTGAAGCAGATCGCCTGGCTCAGGAGAGGGCGACACCGCGGCCACCCCGTGCTCGTAGACCGCGAGGTCCACCAGCCCACCGAGCGCTCCCTCCACAGGCCTCGGCCGAAGGTACGCAACCGGGACCGTCTCTCCTCGGTTGCTGTCGAAGACGTGTTTGAGCTCGATGAACCGTTCGATGGGCTGCGCGCCCACCTGAATGACCAGGTCAAAGGTCCGCAGTCCACCACGAAACGCAGGGGACTTCGGATCCGGTACGCCGATCGCCGCCGCCGGGGCGCCCGGCTTGACGCCCACGCGACCCACCGTCTCCACCATGTCCAGCTCGCGCGGCTCGATCACGGCTTTCGGTACGACGGTAACATCGACGTAGGCGAGGTCGCGGAACACCTGCAATTGTAGCGGATTGCCGGGGTTCGCTCGCACGATGCGGTTGAACTCCGCATACGTGGTGATGCGCTCCCCGTTGACCGACATGATCCGGTCGCCCGGTTCGAGGATGCCGTGCGCTGGGTGGTCCGGCAGAACGATGCCCACCGTGGGCGGGAGAAATTGATCCTCGCCAAGGAACGCGACGAAGTACAGCAGGATGGGGAACGCCAGGTTCATCGCGGGGCCAGCGATGACGATGAGCACCCGTCTCCACACCGGCTGGGACTCCAGCGTGCGCTTGGCGTCCTCCGGCAGCACAGGCTCCTGCTTGCGCTCCTCGAGCATCTTCACGAAGCCGCCGAGGGGCAGGATGCCCACGCAGTACTCCGTCTCCTTGCCACGAATCCGAATGATCTTGGGGCCGAACCCAAGGGAGAACGTCAGAACCTTGACCCCGAACATCTTCGCCACAACGAAGTGACCAAGCTCATGCACGAAGATGAGCGAGCTGACGAGGATGATGAAGTACAGCAGGTCCATGAGACGGGCTCGATGCCCCGGGTTGTAGCGCGGGTTTGCCGATGGCTCCAACCTTCGCAAGCGCGATGTTCGTCGCTTGGGGCTTGGCAACGCGTATCCGTACAACTACTCGACACGTATCCGCTGGCAAGCACCGGCCCTCGGCCCCGCCGAGGTTTTCCGCAGGAGGTCCAATGTTTCGCGTCGATTCCGTCGAAGGCAACACCCAGCGGCTGGACGGTGGTGCCATGTATGGCAACTGTCCGAGACCCGTCTGGCAAAAATGGAGCCCTCCCGACGAACGCAATCGCATCTCCCTCGCCTGCCGTGGCCTCCTCGTGCGCGATGGCGCCCGAACCGTCCTGCTCGAAACCGGGATCGGGACCTTCTTCGAGCCCAAACTCCAAGAACGATTCGGTGTCGTGGAAAAGGAACACGTCCTGCTCCACTCCCTCGCCGCCCTCGGCGTTCAGCCTGACGACGTCGACGTCGTTGTGCTGTCCCACATGCACTTCGACCACGCTGGCGGCATGCTCACCTCCTGGCAACCGGACCATGACCACGCCTTGGTGTTCCCCAACGCCAAGTTCGTCGTTGGCAAGGCCGCCTGGGAGCGAGCCACCCATCCCCACCCCCGGGATCGCGCGTCGTTCATCCCTCAGCTGCACGAGCTGCTTCAAGCCACCGGCCGGCTCGAGCTGGTCGACGGAGAAACCTGCGGTACGTTGCCGGGCGACACGTACCGATTCCGCTTCTCCGACGGCCACACCCCAAACTTAACAATAACCCAAATACAA
>Ga0180009_10002907_pt1 | contig 19880 bp, 31 predicted proteins | sample OS_PC_MetaG_FD_123537 | JGI IMG/M metagenome (GOLD analysis project Ga0180009, IMG submission 123537) | Groundwater microbial communities from the Aspo Hard Rock Laboratory (HRL) deep subsurface site, Sweden - OS_PC_MetaG | ecosystem: Environmental > Aquatic > Deep subsurface > Groundwater...
AGTGCGTAGTTTGCTTCTTCCTGATTGAGCGTTTTATCCTGACTTGGATTTTTCAATCCCCGTTTTCTCTGCACGTATGTATCCGCGTCCTTCAATATCGAAAGTGCTTCCGTCATATATTTATCTTCTGTTTTCGTTACTGCATCCTTACCGACTGTTTTAGTTCCATACGTTTGTAATGTCATACCGCCGCTTGCGTTTCTCATCAATACCTGAATCTGTCCGTCCTTCGATGTTGTAGCCACTATATCCGCCTTCGGATCTTTCCTGATTGACGCGAAAAATCCAACCGGGAATCCTGCCTGTACTTCAAGCTTGTTGAGTTGTGCCTTTTGATCCGGAGCCATAGTAGACAGGTCTATATTTCCTTCCTTGAGTGCATTGACGTATATCTGTGCATTGGCCCGGGCGTTATCCTGTGCGCGGTCTGCCGCCGACTTTTGATCCTGCTGGATTCCGCGAATAAGATTGAACGTACTGATAGCCTGATCGAATTGTCTATTGTAGGAAGCGGAAGCATTAGAGTAATCCGTCTGCGTTAGGTCCATGATCGTTTTTATATTTCCAAGTGCGCTATTAAGTTCATCCGTCTTTCGTGATAATTGACGACTTACAAAGTCATATTGTTCATTTGAAGCCCTCTGTTGCTCACTGATCCGTCCTTCTATAACGTTTGTGGCTACTGGTTTTCCTCGTTCTGCCGCTACATTGACCCGGAGTTGTGCCGCAAGTTCATCCTGTTGAGCTTTCAAATCAGTAATGCTTGCCTGAATCGCCTCTACGCCTTTTTCTTTGATGAGATTGCCGTAGGTATCTACAAGGCTTGGAGCTTGTGGTGCTTGTCCCGTAGGAAGAAGACCGCTTCCTTTTACATCCGCAAGTATCTGTGTTGTTGTTTGGACTTGAGGAGCATCTGGAGCTTTGTAATTTGTAAACGTCTGATTCTGTACCGCATTGAGATTCTGTTGTACCTGATTGAGATTTGCGGCCAGAGCCGGTGCAGATGGTGCACCACCACTAGGAGCAGGAAGAACCGTTCCTATCTGCAATTTTTTCGGATCACCTGTATATCCAGACAAGGCTTTCCAATTTGGTCCGTATAGACCATATAAAGTGTCACCCTTCTTAATAGTTATTGTATTAGCCATAATATGCAAAAAAGCCACAACCCTTGCGGGCTATGGCCTCGGTAATACCGTGAGCACTTAAAATTATACTACAAAACTGATGTACCTGTTTTATGGCAGATACATTTTTTTTGTTTTTATATTAACTTTGAATTTATAGATAGCAGACGTTCCCTCGTCAAATTCTCTAAAAATTTCCGGCTGGGTACAATCGGGATAAAATTGTTCATCTTTTCCTTTTATCCACTGTACCACTATTCGATCAGTTTCCTTTGGATCTCCCATCCACATATTTAATTGACCCTCTGTATGGATCCTTCCGTCAATACTCCCTACCACCTCACCAGTCTTTTTGTTGTAAAAAATTATCATATAGCTTGATTATAGTATATAAAGTACCGATAGTTAATAACCGTATTTGTCGGGGCTATGTCGGCACCAAATCTAATTTTTAATGTTGTAGTGTCTACATACGGCATAATTGACCCGTCGCCACCCACCGGATCAGTCGCGGGAAGAAGAAATTGTCCATCAATAACTCCGGGTATTGCACCATCGTACAATTCTGAATAACAGGCAAATGCGGGCCGATAACCAAGATTATGAGTAATAGTTACCGTTTGTACAGTTCCCAGCGTACAGGTAATTGATCCCGATCCAGAAGCAAAAACTCTGAAAGTATCAAATTTCGATGAAAACACCAGGTTCTTATCTGCTGTTGTCAAAACATCAAATCCCGGTTTAGAAACTTTTATTCCGTAGTCTGCCATATTTAGCTCCCCGGATCAGCAAAAATATAATAGTAGATGGTTGCTGTATAGGCTGTTCCATACGCATCGACCCCAAGTCGAAGTCTAGTCGTATTTGCATCTCCGTAAAAACCTTCTCCTGATCCTGAAAATAAATCAAGCCCATTGACTGAATACGATACCGTAGAACTTCCCCTAAGTTGAGCAAACGCTAAAAACCCAGGTATGTAAGAAAGACCATGATTGATATTCGACGCATACTTAATCCCTGTATCTGTAGCCAAAACAGAAATAGTGATTTGACCACTGGCAATGATCTTGAAACTATTATATGTACTATTAAAAACCTGGTCTTTGACTGCCGCGGTTGCAGTATCAAACCCTGTCTTAGTGATTTTTATTCCGTAGTCTGCCATATCTATAGTGCATCATACATGATGTAATAAAATATAGGACGACTAGCAGTGTGAGTATTTTTTACATAAAGATTGGTATTATTGGCATAAGCGCGCGCCTTATTCGTAATTAAAGAAGCCGTGCATAATTCCATTTGACCGGAAACTCCTACACTTTCGATGAACACCAAAAAGTTTGGTTTATATGTCAGATTATGAGCAATAGTCAATGTGGAAGATGCGTTTACTGTAGAAGATCCGGACGCGAATACCTTAAACAAATTTTGACCAGTCGTAAGACTAAGATAGCGGGCTGTTGCCGCAAGAACATCGTTGCCGGGGACAGAAATTTTTATTCCGTAGTCTGCCATATCTAAAATCCTCCGCTTTGAAATCCAATGAGGATTCTGTCATTTGTCCCATCATTTATAAAAATTCTTTTATTTGCACCGTCTATTTTCACGTTTCCTATTCCCACTGAAACATCTCCGCTTAAAGTTTGTCCTGCCCCAGCTTTTAATAATGCAGCCGCCGTTGTAGCATAAGCACTAAATGTAGCGGAAGAAGCAATAACATTTCCCAGCATATCTACACTAAAAGGAGCATTGGCAAACCTATTGCCCCCGAGCCACATCCCGCTTCTGTCTGCTTTTAACGATTTGGTACCTGCTCCTATCTGTAGTGCAGAGAGGTTATTGAGGTAATCCTGACCATATAAATCAGCAGGAACAAGGGGAACATCCTGCACGTCCATAAACGGGGATAGTATTTTTTCTGCCATGTTAGACTTCCGCGACCACTTCCTGTATCGCGGGAGCATTGTTTCCACTACTGACGGCTTCCACACGAACTTGAAGGGTGCGGACCTCCAAACGCTCATTGTTTGTTTCTACAAGATTTTCCAGTGTGTTATCCCGTACCGTGAGCGCATTTCCAAACGCCGCACCATTTTTACTGACCTTGAAGACAATGGAAGTACTCGCCGGAAGACTCTCGTAGGTTGCCAGGATTCTATTGAAAACTGTATTGCCGCCCGGATCATTGGCAATAACGCGGGATTCCAAAAGAGGTTTTACTATTTTATTTGAGTAGTCGAGCTTGTCTACACCATAGGTACTGCTATAGCTCCATGACATATACACATTTTGTCCAGAAACAAGGATCGCTCCTATTTCAATACCCGTGAGGATGTTATAGCTGGATCCATCTACATTGGATGTAGGAAACTCTAAATTGAGAACAATCGGATAATTATTTGAGTGTTTTCCCATACTCCATATCCCTTGATCGCACGGATTCCCTGTTGAATTAGAAACACCAAAGATAGGCAGGAAGCCATTAAATAACCCTACAGCCATTGGATTGATCTTTGCCTGTGCGGTCGGCGTATACGTACCGGGGATCTTTTTATAGAATACAAGCTGTTGACCATTGTATGAGTAAAGGTTCCCGGCAAGACCGGCACTGACGATGATGTAATTGTCTGCTTCCAAGAAAGCATAAATGCCTGGCTCTGCCACTGTATCCTGATTTGTAAATGATGTGCTAAATGTATTCCACCGGAATATCTCGCATCGGCTGACATTGGAAGCGATGATTGTTCCCAAAAGAAGATCCGTCCCCATTTTCCCTAAAGCCGATATCCTGTACTGACTTTCTACATCAAGAGCGTTAGCCGAGAATACTCCACTATCTACCTGTGCCACATAGTTTTTATCGCCTATATAAAGCACCAAATTGACTTCCTTCATCGGATGATAACTTGCATCGGTATTGGTAAATGTCGCCCAATTTGGCACGGCATTAGCTGTCCATGTCGTTGCTCCATCCGCACTTGCCGTAGCGATTCTATGAAGTCGGGATTCTGTAGCAAAATAAATATACCCTTGATATTCTGCCGCACCGAGAATGAGAGCCGCTCCCACCGCCGGTGCTACGGTATAGACGAGTGTGTATGTTCCTGCCTTTTCCTGCCATATCTTGCCGGATGAAGAAGAAAACCAATAGCGGATATTATTTGAAGCGTCTACAGCCGCTTTACAAAGCTCTGTTATTGTCGTGCCGGAATCCTTTGTCATTTTTTGATTGACTTGGAGAAGGCCAGGGGTTCCGTGGATGTTCCAGCCAACCATCCGGGCAAGGGAGTATTTTATTCCGGAGTATTTGCTATCCGCAACACCTCCTTGATTCCATGCTTGTAATACAATTTTTCCCATAATTTTATGTTAGTTGTTTTTTGCGTTTGATCCAGCTATCAACGGATCGCGTTAACTTCGTCCATGTTCCTGTCCCGCGTATAGTTTTTGTCCATACGACACTGACACCATTTAATAATTTCCTTAATCGTTCACTCAATGTTATTGTATCACTAACCACCATGGTCCGTCCTTTATTGAGTAGTTCTGAAAGCGTCATTGTATCGGTGAGTGTCCTGAAATAGCCTACTACCTTTGAGAGTGTATCGGTTATGGTAGCCGTATCACTCAAGATTCTTGTAACCGCTTTAGTAATGACACTATCTGTAATGGTCATACTATCGGAAAGAGAAAGCGTTATGATTGCCCCATCAATAAGCGTGAGATTGACAGAATTACCCACGGGAGGCGTAAACGCATTAAGCGTGAGATTGACGGCACTTCCTAGAGGTGGTGAATACAACATAGTTAGTCCTCACTTTTCTGTGTTTTAGTCCATGATCCTGTACTGCGGGATACTTTAGTCCATACGCCCCCGGCTGTTTTTGTTATTTTGCTCCATAATACGGATACGCCATTTAATAATTTTATAAATTCCTCTGTGAGCGAAACGATTTCAGAAAGAGTCTTTGTCATTACTCTGGTAATCCCAAGATCAGTAATGGTGATTGTCTCTGAAAATGATCGCACATACCCTATGACTTTTGATAATGTATCGGTGAGAGTAAGTGAAGTCTCTGTGAATATCCTTGTTGTCGCTTTGATAAGAGAATCCGTAACCGTCATAGACTCACTTACCGTCTTTGTTATAGCCCTGCTGAATACCTCTGAAAGGGTTATAGTCTCTACAAAGGATAGGAAATGTGCCCGGAGGGTAGAAAACGCCTCTGACAGGCTTACAGACGTTTCTGTGAGTATCCTAGTAATGGCCTTACTCATGGTATCAGTCACGGTGAGTGCATCTGTAAATGTCTTGAATCTATTTTGAATGTAACTAAATGCTTCCGTGAGGCTTACAGACGTTTCCGTGAGTATCCTGGTAATGGCCTTGACGATAGTTTCTGTTAGTGTCGTTGTTTCAGAAAATATCTTGGATATTGCCTTTATTATGGTGTCTGATATCGTCATGCTATCTGCAAACGATTGATACCGGCCATAAACTTTTGAAAAAACCTCCGAAAGAGTAATGGATGTCTCTGTGAATGTTTTGGTGATTGCTTTGACCACGGATTCCGACAATGTGATGGTTTCATTATGTGTTTTTGTCATTGCTTTAAGAAATACTTCTGCAAGAGATAACGCTTCACTGAATGTTTTTGAGACTGCCTTGATAATGGTTTCTGAAAGAGTGATTGAAGTCTCCACAAAAGATTTAGCTGTGGATTTTATAAATGCTTCGCTCATAGTAGCCACATCGCTTAGGGACCGGGTGATTGCTTTTATTAGTGTATCTGACGTGGTAATAGTATCGGAAAGGGATTGTGTATAAGAAATACCATCTTGTAATTTAAGATTGACGACGTTACCCCCGGGCACTGTATAGACATTAAGGGTTAATTGTACTGCGTTTCCTGAGGGAGGAGAATATAAAGCCATATCCACTCATTATACCGCATTATCCATTTTCTGCCGGGACCACGTAGGGTTGGCTGTAGGAATTGTATTTTTGTGTGCCGCTATCATACTTAGCCGTTACATGATATGTGTGACCAAACATGATTGGATACCCGGAATCAAAGCTATAAAGTCCGCTTGCATCTGCTATCTTTCTTCCAACAAATGTTTGATCCGTTTCATCAATCATATCTACGATAGCATCCGGTTGCGGTGTAGTACCACTCAAAAATACCGTCCCTGATACTTTGACGCATCGTGGCGGCATTGCTCGTGCTTTATATGGAAAGAATCGTCCGTATGCCATAGTTAGAAACTTACGACGTTAATTTTTTTATGAAATTGTAATTGTTGAATTGATGACTTAATGCCAAATAATTCTTCATTTGTTGATAACAACGTATAGACAACGGTTAGTTCTGGTTTGTTTGCCGCATTGTCAGCCGAGTTTACGTTACACCCCGCATCAATTCCATCTCCGGGATATGCAGGTTCAGCGTTATCGGCATCTTTTACTCCTCTTGTCCCAAACTTCGATACTCCTGTCAAACTGATATTTGCAACTCCGGTAGCGTTAAAGTTAAAGTCGTTATAAGCAGAAACAGTTAAGGAGGCCATTACAATATCAGTTGCCTGTGCTACCGTTCCTATTTGGTCAAAGTCTCCAATAACAACGTCTGTATTAGATGCAGGTGTTGACGTAACTATTCTTACCCCTCCGTAGTCAAAGGTCGTGTCGTTTGTTCCAACAAATAATCTTATTTTTGTTCCAGAAACATTAACCTCTGCATTGTCGGGTAAAGATGACGTGTCAAAAAGAAAAATGGATCGGATCATGTTCGCCCAGTTTGGAGAAGCTCCGCCTGCTAAATAACCCACCCAATTAGTTGTAGCAGAAGGATTTACCGTGGTTCCATCAGTAGCTTCTCTTTTTGCCGCCCAAGATTCGGTCGTTCCCCGAAAAATATCACCGTCAACAGAGGTAGTTTCCGGGTCAGCATTAGGATTAAACGTAAGAGTAAGAAAATGTATATATAATGCCTTAGAAGCCCACAGTGGTTGTTTTCGCAACCCTAAATACCAAACCAGAAGCTCTTTTGCTTCGTCAAAATGGTTAATCCATGATGAAACAAGATCAACTGCTCTCAGTGCTTGAGTTAGCTTCGGAGAATAAACCGCATGGGTCGTGAATGTTGCTTGAAAGGTAATCTCTTTCTTGCCCACTTCTTTTATTATGTGGTATCCATTGGGAAGAAATAAACCTATTTTCTCACGAGGAATATAAAAATTATTGTGTTTGAGGTAGTCACGTCCTAATTGGGTATTAGCAAACCACGTTACCAGCTTCTCGTACTTGCGAAAGAGGCCGTAAGGATTGTTGGCATAACATAGTTCGTTTTTCATAGTCCTATTTGCATTATAGCAGGATACCGACTGGTTAGCTTATTGATTATACTCTGATTCCGGGCTTGGAGCGCCTCGGCATAGTCTAGCTTCGCTTCAAACGGAAGACAAACATTGCATCGTTTTGCTCCACAGGTAACTTTTTTACATGAAGTACAATATCCACGCAGTCTCCCTGATTCGGGTTTCACGATCCAGTGTTTACTACAGTGACAGCATTGATAGGTCTTGAGGCTTTGGCGGCCATTGTCGCCGGAGATTACTACCTGGCCGGATATATTTTTATCTGGGGTAAAAAATTCCACATTTTATTCTCTCCACTGCATGATTATATTTTGGGAATATGCCACCGCCGCAGTTATCACAAACAATCCCAAACCTGCCGCATTTGTTACCGGAATGACCAGCTCTGATTCCGGAGCCGCATACCATTGGAAAGTTGACCGTTGATGTCCACCCACGTCCAATAGTTCAGAAGCGGCAGTATATGTTGGCTCTATGGAATGATTAACACCGAAGACAGCAGAAGCGACGCCATCAGCAGGATCAGCAAGCGTCGGAGTAAATGCGGTTGACGTTCCGGCGGCTGTTGATCGTTTGATAACTTCCTCGGAAGCATTATCAGCACTGGCAGAGGAAAGAACCTCAATATAAAACAACTTGAGTCTTTTTAATGCCACAGTAGGTTGAGAAAGCCCTACCAACGTAGTGCTTGCTGTATTTGTATCTTTTCCGCGACCTGTATAGACTCCCATAATTTACTCCTATCTATTATTCTATTCCTCTGTCCATATTATATCAATCGTTATGCGAGAGAAACATTATGCGTAATCTGTAATGTATCCGTATTGACGACGTTGACGGCTGAAAATACTTGTCTTGCAAGCATATTTCCGCCTGTTGTGTTGTTGTCAAACAATCCTTCTTCGGTAATGGCAAGCGATCCGGTAAATGTAAATGTTTTCACCCATCGTGCCGTGTCAAGGGTTGTGGTCGTTGTTTGATTGGATACCGTAGCCGCTCCTCTTGCCGCTCCGGATGTCGTTGATTCACTGCCGAGTGCGGTATCTGTTGCGGCGGCGGCGACTGCACCTACTCCGATGGCAATAGCAGTCACCGGTGCGGTTGTTCCGCCGTTTATCTGTTGAGCGACAATCTGTTTTCCTCTGGTAGTCACGAGGTTTGCCCTAATAGCTTTCGTTGTCCATGAGCCAAAAAGGACAGGAATTTGAAGATCAACATTGAAAATCTTTTTCGCTACACCCCATAGGAAGTTTCCGGAGAACATGGGCTTTGCGGCCCAGTCCAAAAGTTTACCGATTTCCTCTTTTACCACACCAAGTTCAATGGCTTTCTTGACTACTTCGTATTTTTTTCCGTCAAAAAGCCGTCGTTCTGTCCAACCTTTAAGAGGTTTTCTTTCTGTAAAAGTTTTATTTTTCATTTTTTACTCCCTCTAGTTCTTCTTCCATGCAGGTTTTGAATCCGTGAATTACTTCGCGTGCCGGGATGTCTACTTCCCGTGAGGTTACTTTATATCTAAATTCTTCGGATACTTCATCATAGGAAAAGGAGACAACTTTTCCTATCTCGCCATCGCTTTTAACTTTAACTGTCTGTCCTATCTCAAATTTTGGTTTCATAGATATAAAAAGAGCACCCCTCGTTCGGGTGCTCTGGATATTTTCCTCAAGCTCCTATAATTGTAGACACTTGAAAACGCCATGTCAATACACCGACCTACTGTTGTAAACGGGTATCATCCGGAAGCGTGGCTACATTGGACCGATCCTGGTTGGGATTGGTAACTGACGAGATTGCTTTTGCAAAGTCTTTATCAAACACCAACTCGCGTTCATTGAGAGGAATAGGCTTCTGACGGCTTCCCTTCCAAAGAATAGAAATTTTCTGCGCCCATAGCTCATGGAATTGCCGGGGTATCTGGGATGTCGTACTGGTCGGATCAAGGGAAAGATCAGTTGTTATGGACAAATCCGCTGTTACAAGGTCTGCCGGATACGCAATGTAGTAAAGAAGAAGTCCGGCAGTAACGGCAGTGACCGTTCCGGAGTATATCCATGCGGATTTCCTGAAAATATCATAATAACAATTCCCTTCACTGTTAGAAAACAATGAGGTAATGGTAGCTTCGTCTGTCGTTCGGGAGTATTGAGCAAGATTGAGTTCCGTCATTTTTACCCAATTCGTCCCGTCAAACTTTGCTTCTGCCCGTATAAACTTGAGAAAATCATCGGGAAGGGAATACTCGCGGGATGTAGTAGATGCAATGAGGTTGCGGGTCGCCGGTACACCAAACAAATCCTCATCAGCCTTCATAATCTCCTTGGCGAAGTCGTCCTTGACGGTATTGGCCAATAGAAGAATGTCGGCATCCGTAAACGTCGTTGAATTGGTCAGCGTATAAAATCGAACAAGTAATGTGAAATTTAATCCGGTCATAGTATAAAAAAAGCCCTCTTGTAGGGCTTGGGTAATTCCGTAGGCTTATGGTTAGTATACCACACTTATTCGTCAACCCCGAGGGCTTCTTTCTTCTTATCGTTAGCAGTGTCCAGTCGTTGCGGGATATTCGTCGCGGCTTCTGTTTGATTGAGACTGTCCATAATGATCTGGGCTACCTGCTCCGGTACTTCACAATATAAACCTTTGGGAATGTTCATTCGATAACCGTTCATGGTAACGGGAAGCTGGGTCCCCGGCTTTTCTTTTCCTTCAAGAGGAACGAAAATTTTAACTTTTGGCTGTTTGGAAAGATGATCCTTCATTTCTTTAGCTTTGTTTCTATGGATCTCTGCGATCTGTAGAAGTGCCCGTGCCTGTTTCACCTGTTCTTCCGGGGAAAAAGAGTTTATTACCGGAGCGGATAACCGTTCGTCCAGTTCTTTTTCCTTCTGTTCAATACTGGCGTTGAGTTCGTGAGATTTCTTTATAGCCGCGTCAAGCTCTGTAAGTTTAGCGGCAATGGTGGATTCCTCTGATACCGGATTTACAGGTAGTTGTTCTTTCTTTTCAAAGTCTTTCTTTGTAGGAATTGGCATATAGGTTTTTCAATAAAAAAAGCCATAGCTAAAAAAAGCTATGGCCTCGGTAGTTCCGTGAGCTAATATCTCTAAACAGCAGTATAAAACACTGAAAAAGAAAAAGCAATAGGGAAAAATTGAGAAGAAAATTTAACTCGTGGTGAGTAATGCTCCTAATTATGTGGTTGTACCTAATGCGGCTGGTGCGGCGAATGTTGCTTGAGGAAGAACTCTTACTCTTAATGTTCCGGAAGCCAAATCTACGGTAGCTGCTGTTGAATTAAAAAATACAACGGTCACGGTATCTACAGCAGATACATAAGCAGATAAAGTAAATCCTGCTAAATCAAGAGAGAAGGAAGCGATGGCAAAATCTCCCAAAGTCGCACCGGTGACAGCAACAGTTTTCAACTCCTGGGTCAATGTCAGTCTTGATGCCGGATCAAACGTCGTAGATGCAGAAAGCACTCCGGCTAATATAGCCCTAACGTTGGTAATATCTATCAATAAATTATCCAGTACGCTTTCAAGCGGTTTCTGGTGTAAAGCTGTTGTTGGATCAATACTTTCTGCCATATATTTATTGTAACAGATTTTATGCTGTTACACCATGTTCGATTCTTACGGCAAATGCTTCGTTCAACCGTTTTGCAACGAATGTTGCTTTCCATCCTGATGTTGCTCTTTGATTCAAAGGATCGCTTGTACCTGCTGATCCAATGGGTTTGATGATATTTTCAAGTGATTTTCCTGCGACACGGGTAATTCCGTAGAAGTCCCGTGCAAGAATCATAGCCGCTTGTACGTCAACTCCGCCTGATCCGCCTGCCACATAGACTTTAACATTCTGGCTAAGAACAAATCGCACATCGTCAACAGCTCCGGCTTCATAATCCATGACGTTTGACTGACTGGGATATTTCTGTACCGGTACGAACGCGCTATCAGATTTCAAGTCAAAGAGTCCGGAGGGACCGATAATGCCGATATAGCATTTACCTAATGGAGTTGTATTATATGAGTCGTTCGGATCAATCATCCGCATAACGGGCTTTGCTTTTGCCACCTGTAATGTCCTGACTGCTTCTCGAATCTCTGCGGCTGTCAACTTCATTGCCGCCGTGATATCTGTTCGAGCGGACGCTGTGGAAGCATACTGAACTGTTGTACCTGCAACAACTACGTCACGAGTCAACTGATCCAGTGTGTCTCCTGCCTGATCGCCAAGAATCTCGGATGTTTCTGTCAGAATCGGATCAAGTGTCGTCATGGACACCATGTCCGTAAGAGTTACAAAGTCTCCATATTGAAGGGTCTGTGCAGTAATGTCCGTAACAGAAAGTGCTGAACCTGCCGGAGTTACTCCCTCGGTCAAAGCCGTGGTTGCGGCGGAAAGATTACCATATCTTCGGAATTTGATCGTATCTGTTCCTGTATTCTGCGGAACATCACGTACCTGTGCCCATCGGGTATAAACGAAGTTTGCGACCGCACGAACCAGAAGTGAACGGTCATAGAAGTTATTAACTTCATTTGGAATTTGCGCTTTTGCTGTAGTTACATCGGCCATATTTTTTGTATTAAAAAAGCACCCTCTTTGGGTGCCTCGATATTATCGTGAGCTAATTTCAATTACAAGAATACACCTTATAAAATCTCTTGTCAATAGAGCAATTTCATCCCATCTTAAATCTACCAGCCTTCACTTGCTCTGACATTTTTGTAAATTCTTCTGCGTTCATCTTAGAAAAATCTGGTAGTTTTCCGGTCGTCGGAGTTGTAGTTGTTCCATCTACGTTATCCATCCTGGCTTTATCATCTGCCTTTTTGGCTTTATCCGCGCCGATCTTTTGAAGATACGGAGACAATGCTTCTGTTACGACTGCTTTGACCGGAAGACCTTGCTTAATAAGTCCGGCCCGGTTAGGATGTGCTACCCATCGTCTGATTCTCGCTTCGTATGGTTTGTACTCTGGATTCTGCGCGAGAATAGCAGCAAGGTCTGTTTCCGTTTTCTGATTTTGAAGCTGTTGCGTGAAAGGAGAAAGTTTTTTATCGAGGACTTTGCTGATGATTGCCTCATCATCCGGGACTATTTCATCATCATCTTTTTTATCATCATCTGGTTTAGTATCATCCGGAGCTGTTCCTTCCGGGTCCGTATTGTCGTCAAATTCTTTTGCTTTATCCTCTGCCGCCTTCGCCACCGCCGCAACATCATCCGCTTTGGTATCTACATCGCCGGGATTGTCGTTATCGTCTACTGTTGTATCTTTGATGTCGTCGTCTACCATAAGAATTTTATGTAACTAAGAAACACTATACTACATCAGAAAACACATTGTCAAGCACAAAATTACTCGTAAGGATCAAATTGTACGGCCTTTCCTTCGGCTACTTGGAGAGCTTCAACGAGAATATCCGGTAAATTTCTGAATTGCATCGCCATATTCCTGCGCGCTCGGTATAAATCCAATTGCTCCATTGATTGAATCATGGGCTTTCCCTCATCATCTTTAACATCTCCATTGATAACCGTTTCCAGCCACTTAATCTTTTTATCGTAATACTCAACAAGGCGGGACCAACCTGGATGATTCTTTAATCCCTGTATCTCATCAATAACGTGATTTTTTTCTGCTTCGTTCTTTACAGTAAACTTTGGTTCTTTTGTCATAAATTATCCTGTAGGCTCACTTATAATTTGACCTGGGAAAACTCCCATTGCTTTTTCCATGACTCCGGCCGGAGGTGCTACTTCTTTTGCCGATGGTGTTACTTCCGATAAAGGTTGTGCCAACTGTGGGTAAAGCTCTGGTTGCCGTCGTTGTGAAGTCATTCCTTCTATGTGAGCCGCTATGTGGGCCGCCTTCGCCGCCGTTTCTGCCGACTTTCTATGCTCCATCAAATGTACATTGTGGTCATCTAGGGGGTGTACAATGGTTAATTTGTTATCATCCAGCGTCTTATTCTCATCCCTCGCCCGTAATTCCTCACTGGTAGGTGGAAATAAAATATCTACTTCATCTTTCTTGAATCCATTGAGTCGAGCTAACTTTTTCTCAAAGTATCGTTTGTTTGCTTCCTGATCCGCAAATACCACTGTCCCGAACTGTTGAAGAAGAAGCCGCTCGCGGATTCTCTTAGCGTCTGATATGGTCTTGCTTTCGATAAATACGTCCGGGTCAACAGGGGAAATTATATTCTCCCGGGTTAGTTTTCTCCATTCTGATCCAAACGATCCGGATATACGAATAACTTTCGCATCAATCCCATCATTAAAGTGCTCTTTATACAATGAGTACCACGTTCGCCAGAAATCCCGCTCGCTCCATCCAAATACCTTAGCTGATAATGAGTATCGTGTATCTACCTTTGCTGAAACAAGATTCAATTCTGTTGCCGTTCGTTTATTTTGTGAAAGTTGTCCCTGTTGCATCTCCGGAGTCGCTGTAGCTCGTTGTGCTGACACATCCAGAGTATTGATGATGAAATCCACCATGTTCCATGCAATCGAGGGTTTATTAAGCGGTTGAGCCGCACCGCGTATATCTTTCCCATCCCCTCCTGTAACGCCGATAAACTTATTGAACGCAAATTTAAGAAGATCGCCTTTATTTTTAATCCGGTCTTCATCATAAAGATACATAGGGTAGAGGTCTGCTTTCATGGCTTGCAGTCCCAAATTGATTGCTACGGACCGTTGACGCTGTTTGTCTTCTATCAAATCCGGTATGGATGTCCCGGCCCAATCGTGGGAATGAGGATACATAGGACGATCAATAAGCGGATAGCGTCGTTGATTGGTTAATTCCCTGTATTTAATAATCTTCGTTTTATTCTGTGCCAGGACCACCATGACGCGTTTGCCCTTCCAGTAGGTAAACCATTGCAATCCACCAATCATGGAATTATCCCCCATGTTGGACTCCATATCTTTATTGAATAGAGCTTGAAGGTTTTGTGCGCTATCCCGTTCTCGTTCCGCCGTTTGAAGCAAGTCTTTTATTTCGTTAGTTGCTCGCAGGTATTTTGTGTCAAAGTATCCATTCTTCCGAGTGAGGTTCATTCTATTAAGCCATAATTCCCGTCCGCCAAACCGCATACCACCCCGACCTTTCACATCTCCGTTGACAGATACGGCTTTCGGATCCCGTAAAAACGTCATAGGATCCCAATTCTCCGGAATAGGACACATAAAATCTTTGTTTCGATCAAACTCTTGAAGCATTACCAATCCACGGCCAAAAAAGAGCGTATCCCAATCCCACATATAATCCACGACATCCTTCCCCATCTTTTCATAATCAAATGTCGCAAGAGAATTAAGATTATCTGCCGTATCATTATCTCCTTCTTCTCTACCCTCAAAGGTTACTGATAGTGAATCATCGTACAATGAGGCAAGAAGTGTTTGATGAACGGTAAAAAGAAGTGGATCACCAATTGCATCCGGATCACGTTTTTGATTGTTGTAAAGTTTGAGCCGTCCGAGATTCTGTTGAATTTTATCAAACTGATGAAGCCATGAGATATTATATTCCGCGTCTATCTGTTGAATAAGACTATCGAAGTTTTTACCTTCGTACTTTTTTAATTCACTGTCAATGTAGGAAGTAGTATCTGCCATAGTTATTTTTTTCTGAAACTTAGCTTCTTGTAATTTTTCACTTCGCCCGGATAAGATTTTCCACCCATAATACACAAGTGCATATACTGGGTCTTATTTACCCGCTTAGTACGCACCTTACCGCCTTTTTTTACACAAGAGTCAAATTCTGTTGGCATAATAATAGTATACCTTAATTAACAGTCGGATGCACTTTGTTTTCTTTTTCTAAAATCTCAAGAACTGCCGTACCTTGTGCATTTTCCTTTAATAATTTATCTGGATCTTCCTTAGCAAGAATCACATCAACAGTTGTCATGGCATAATCAATCATCAGTGAACCACACTTGACTAATGTATCCGGATCATGCTTCTTTCTTCCACTTGCCGGGGTAATGATATTGAATCCCTGATAGAATTTACCGTCGGAGAACGCTATAAACTGAAAAAGATTTTCGTAATTTTGAATGAGGATATGATACCCCTTATATTCTGTGGTCTTGAGAACTCGTAATTTGCTTATCTTTTTCATTTTTCATTGTACAAAGTGTTTAGCTTTTATCTTAGACGCTTTTTTCATATATTCGTCGTTATCGTCAATCTCATTAAGTGTTTCCATGTCCATCGGATCTTTTTCTGCGGAAATGATATTCTGAATCTCAAATCGTCCTTCCATAGTGCCATCGGTGTTTTGCGTAAGACTCGTCTGTTTGACGTTCACGATCAAATCGTAGGATTCACCGACTTTCCACTTTTTCAATTCCGGTAAGTCCTTAGAAGAAATATACATGGATGGTTTTAACTGTGTTGGCATGTCGTACATAGGTCTGCTTATTATTGTACTACTTTTCCGTATCGTCAACTACTATCTTTTTTCTTATTGCCCTATTTATCGGAATAGGGCAAACGATCAACTGACGCAAGGATCTATAAACCATACCTATTTCGCATCAGTTGTGAGCCTCCGAGATGAGTCGAATATCTGTCGGATGTGAACAAAACAACTGCTCTGCCGTTGAGCTACGGAGGCGTCCGGTTTGTATTATTTCTTCGCCTTCTTTGCTTTCTTTGGCTTTTCTGCCGGTGCTTCCGATTCTCCCACCATGACGACCGGATGGATTTCGTCTCCATCGTATTCTCCCGTTGATACTTCCATCTGTAGTCTCTCAAGTTCCTGATCCATTGCACCACTCCGGTTTTCATCAGCTAACAACTCTGCGATACGTTTTTCTTTTTCTGCTTTAGACATAAATTATTTCACCCCCTACTCTGCTTTTACTACCTTCTGTAATATAGCAAGACTTTCCGTATTCTCAAAAAATACATAAGAGGCTTCAATCACGTAGCGAATGGGGATACCGTCAAGAAGTTGAATGATGAACCGGCCATGTTGATATTTTCTCATTTCAGTTATTGCCGCCGCTTCAAACGGTGATACGTCCATCTTTATGCGTTGCGAAGAAAGACGCTTTCGTTCCTCGTTAGAGAGTGTCCTTTGTTTCGCATACGGCAGTGAATCCATGTTAAAGACATTATAACACTATTGAAATGGATCAAGTGTCGGGATACTTTGGATATTCTGCTGTATTTTCTTCGGCATAGGAACAAAAGGAATCTCATCAAGAAACGCTCGGCCTATATTTTCCATCTGATGATCGTCCTTATCTTGCGGCTTCTCGCTCGGATCTTTCCGCTCCTTGGCTTTACCGGTCCACTCACTATATTGCCAATGCTCAAACTCCCAAATCGTTCGGACGCACGTATCAAATACATAGAGCATAGGAGGTTTGACCATCTCCTCACTTTCACCAATCCGGACTACCTGATAATCAAGGGCGTTCTGAACGAGCGTAGTGCCGTGAGAACGATCTTTCGAGGCAGGAATGTAGGTTAGACCCCTCTCATAAAGCATTTTATACAGTGTCATGCGCGTATGCTGGTCCTCTACCCATGCCGCCGGATCTGCCCGTCGTTGGACAATACGATACTGGTCCGCCTTAGACTTTATCCGCATAACCATTTCATCAATGCCATGAAATTTGAGATATAGTTCATCAACGATAAACTTCCGTCCTTTGGCGTCGATGGCTACCCATAGTACCGCGTCCGGATTCCTGGGGTGCGGATCAAGAAGCTCAATCACGCAATAGTCTCTCGGGTTTGGAACAAACGGCCGGATAACATGGATCTTCCTACTAAACTTCTTGTAGACTAAACCGGTAAGGTGCTGAAACTTTCCATAGATACGCGCTTGCTTGTCGTCTTCGGAATACTCGGAGATCATAGCCATAATGTTTTCATGCTTGAGGATCCCCCGGACGCCATGCTCTTTACAGTTGCTCTCTATATCCGCCTCTATGACGCCGATCTTGCGTCGGTAGGCGGGCTGTTCGTCGTCTTGTTGGACTATGCGATCTTCTATGACCATTTTACCGGCGTCGGTAAATTGATCGCTGGAAGGTACCGTAGCCTCAACTGGTATTTTTTCCACAGGTTGAGGCTCCGTAGAAGCCTCTGTATTGACTTGTAGCGGGTTATCTAAGACCCTGATGAGAGATTGATCGTCCATAAAATAAGTATTTAGATTGTTTAAACAATACGATCCGGACTCGTCAAAAAAGAATCGTAGAGCCAAGCCGATCCGGTCAATGGTGTTTCCGTTATAAAAATTATGCCACCACGACGCATACGGGATACCGTCGCTTTATAAATCTCTTGCGGTGGTGGCTCGTCAAACCAAGCCCACCCTAAATCTACAGACTCGAATTCTTTTTCTTCTTGCTCAAACGACATTAGATCAAATTCAAAGCCCGTTTTCGTCTTCCATTTGTACTCGTAATTCTTCCCGGCATTGCTTGTCTCATACCGACCCTTCGGAAACCATAGTTTGAGTTCCGGTACAATTTTCTCTTTCACTGTCGTTGGATCGGAAACAATACGGCCTTTCTTATTAAACGGAAACTTCTTGAATAGGGGATAGTCGAACCATTTACAATCACACTCGAACATGAAGTGTGCGAGGATATTAACACCGCAAGCGGTTTTACCTACACCATTCGCCGCAGAAAATAGAGCAACAAATACCTTGCCACTACCAACAAGGCCAATAAAATCAGCCACCTTTCCGTTGGGTACATAGAATCTATAACGCTCCTCTGTCTTCAACCTTTTTAATTCTTGGTTAGCTTTCGCTTTCAAATCCAAGACCCTTAAATCGGGCTGGGACAACATCTTTTTTTGCATATTTTTTCAATTCCTCCGGCGTCCACCCAACAAAAGACCGCATATCTATCTGTGTAGGTTTATACTTCTGCTTGAGCTTAAATCCTTGATCTAATGCCCGGAGCCTTGCATCGTTATCGGGAAAACTATACTTTTTATGATTATCAAAAACGATCTTTGTTGCTCCTATCTGTTGACCAAGTGTCTTCGCCATTTTTTCATCCGGAAAGAATTGATCCATTAACTCATTCCATCCCTTTGATCGAGTCAATTTAGAAGGAGTATGTGCTGTATTTTTTGAATATCCCGACTCTATCATTGCCCTTGTTATTGATTTTCCACCTTTTCCCACCATTTCTTTTGCAACTTTTTGCTGTTTTATTGTAGCCATATTATTTTGTCAACCCGGCCGGGAGCCGTTGATCCGTCAATGTAATAATCAACGTAATCTCCTTGCCGGTCATTCTGTCCGTCGTATGCCGGACCGTAAAAATATACGTGCCGTTTCTATAATACTGAACACCATCCTGATAGTCGCCGTACTTCTCGCGCTTATATTCGTCTATCTCTGGGTGCTCCTCCTCTGAATGAAGAAGCATACCGACAACTTTATTATACGCTAAACCAAATTCCTCCATTCTAATTCGAGCATGTGTTGTCAATCGTACCGGTCTTATATCAGTTCTACTATCCGGAGACTCTGGTATCATAGCTTCTTTTCCTTAGTTACAGTAAGTACCTTGCCGAAAATAATAGCTCGTATAACATCCCAAAAAGAAAGATCCACCTTATGAGTAATACCCAATGTGTCCCCACCACTAACGTCCATTGGCTCTTTATCGTCAACCTTAATTTTCATGTTTAATTCCCCACGTTTGAGATAAATTTTTTTGAATGCAATTATATGATCGTAAATTATAATTTTCATAGCTCCTCCTTTCTCGCTTTTTTCCTTTCTAAAGATCGCTCCTGAGCAATCGCTTCTTTCTTCAAGACTTTGCGCTGGATACTATTTTTTCTTTGAACGAATGCCTCTGAATTATACCCCATTTTGTGCATGATTTTTCGTTCAGCCTTACGTTTCAATTCGTGTCGATGTTTTGAATGTAGCTTCATATACTTTTTATCATATTTAGAGCATCTTGAAAACCTATTATATTTCCATATATTGGTCCGGACAAATCTATTGCCAGCTTTGTAGCAAACATAAAACTTCTTTGACGATCTCTGTTTTTAGAATGGGACCAAAATTGTTTATATTGATTTCTGTATGCTTCAAGTTCCTCATGTAGTCGAAACGTCGAATCCATAAGATATTTTTCCCACCATGCTTCTGGATTATCACCTTGTTGTTTCATGTGTATTTCTTCGTGAACCATAAGATCGTCAGATATATTGCCATTACCAGGATTGTATAATGTATCACCAAATGTAAATACAATGCTCGGTCTAATTTCTCCAAACGCTTCTTTTATTTTTTCAATGTTTGGCGGGTAATCAATAACTATTTTCATATTTAGCATA
>Ga0180009_10002908_pt1 | contig 19879 bp, 14 predicted proteins | sample OS_PC_MetaG_FD_123537 | JGI IMG/M metagenome (GOLD analysis project Ga0180009, IMG submission 123537) | Groundwater microbial communities from the Aspo Hard Rock Laboratory (HRL) deep subsurface site, Sweden - OS_PC_MetaG | ecosystem: Environmental > Aquatic > Deep subsurface > Groundwater...
TGCCATTAAAAATATGGCCGTTGAGCAGGGGATGATTACCTTACGCCGTGATGGCGCCCAGAAGGTATTAAACGGAATCACAACCATCGAAGAGGTTTTTCGCTTAACCCATCAATAATAGATTTATATGGGTGGCCCCCTAACCCCTTCCCCTGGACCATGGGCCGGTTTCCAAATCTGATAATTCGTAACATTTTAGCTCTTTGAAAAAACAACCCGTATTTGCTCCAGTCCGTGGAGGTCTCTTTCAAAAGTCGCCTAACCCTACCTCATTCCATGGGACGGCCTTCGACCCGAGCTCAGGCCGAGGGTCAGATTAGTGTTGAAATTCTTCCCAGGATAGCCCCAGAGGACGTCCTCCTTTGCCCCCCACATCTTCTCTGCCTTTTCCATAGCTTTATTAAATGCCTGGGGGCGTTCCACGAGCATCGGAAGTATTTTTATGAGGCGGCTTTTGAAAGAGACCTCCACGGACTGGACTTGAATGGCTTTCAAAGAGCTAAAATGTTACGATAATTCGTGTATCATATTCAAATATGCATTGACATGTAATTGAAAGGAACAGCAGGCAGTGCAAAGCAAATTCATCAAGAAAGGGGCAGAGGCCAAGCCCCGGACCAAATGGAATCCATCGGAGTTTCAGGTAACACCAGCCCAGGGTAAGACACGCTTCCATGACCTGGACCTGCCCATGGAGATCATGCATGGGATCTATGATCTCGGATTTCAATACTGCACCCCCATTCAGGCCGCAACACTGCCAAAGGCCCTGGCAGGCGTAGATGTCACGGGCAAGGCACAGACTGGTACCGGCAAGACCGCCGCCTTCCTCATCACTATCCTCACACACTTAAAACGCCGCCCCCCAAGCAATAAACGACCTCCCGGCACGCCCCGTGCTCTGATCATGGTTCCCACACGTGAACTGGCTCTGCAGGTTACGAAGGATGCAAACCTATTGGGGAAATACTGTCCATGGAAGGTTGTTTCCGTGTTCGGCGGGATGGACTACCAGAAACAGAAGCAGATGCTGGCAGAGAAGGTGGTTGATATGGTTGTGGCCACCCCCGGACGGCTGCTGGACTTTAAGCGACAGGGTGACGTAAACCTGAAAAAAGTCGAGATACTGGTTATAGACGAAGCCGACGAGATGCTCGATATGGGCTTCATTCCCGACATTCGGCTGATTGTACAAAGTACCCCGCCCAAGGAGAAGCGACAGACTATGCTTTTCGGTGCCACCCTCACGTCCCAAGTAACCCGGCTTGCCTCGCAGTGGACGTGCGATCCCTTTACAGTTGACATCCATCCCGAGCAAGTGGCCGTCGATACCGTTCGCCAGATGGTATACCTTGTCACCACAAAGGAAAGATTCACTCTCCTGTACAACATGATCACCCAGCAGGATCTTCAACGGGTCATCGTTTTCTGCAATCGCCGGGATCAGACTCGCAGACTGGCAGATCTGCTCAAGGCCCAGGGCATCAGTTGCGCAGTACTCTCCGGAGAAGTGGCGCAAAAACAGCGAATAAGGACGCTTGAGGACTTCCGTTCGGGTAAGATCAGGGTAATGGTGTCCACAGATGTGGCCGGCCGCGGTATTCATATTGAGGCCATTAGCCACGTGGTCAACTACAATCTGCCCCTGGACCCGGAGGATTACGTCCATCGCATCGGACGGACCGGCCGGGCCGGCGCCGCCGGAACATCAGTCAGTTTTGCCACCGAGAAGGAGGCTTTCCAGATCCCGGCTATTGAGAAATACCTGGGAGAGGGAATGCCCTGTGTGTATCCGGACGATGCATTGCTCACACCCGTGCCACCTCTTGCGGCGCGCGATTCATCGCGGCCACGGCAGCGTGCCTCTCGGCCAAGGCGTCGACGGCACAACCGGGAAAGCGCAGCATCCTGATCTGTATAAGTCATTGACACACCATGGTAAATTCCATATACTTTCTTGTACAAGGTAAGAGAGTTCCATCAACATGACTTGCCTTTTTATTCCCCCCACATTCATATCTTGATAATTTAATGGAATAAAGAGAGAGGATGAGAAAAGAGCAACCCGAATATTTACTGGTGAAAGATCGATCAAATCTTAGCCACATAGCTGCCGGACTTGCAAGGGAGACGGCGATTGGTGTGGATCTCGAGGCTGATTCCATGTTCCACTATCAGGAGAAGGTCTGCCTCATCCAGATCTCCACACCCTTTCAGAATATCTTGGTGGATCCCCTATGGTTGGATGATCTCTCACCTCTTTCTCCGGTCTTTGCAAACCCGAATATCCGAAAAGTGTTCCATGGGGCCGATTATGATATACGCTCCCTCTACAGAGATTTCGGCATTGAAGTGAACTCTCTCTTCGACACTCAGATTGCGGCAAGGTTTCTTGGAATCAGGGAAACGAGTCTTGCCCACCTCCTCAAAGAGAGATTGGGAGTGCTTGTTGAGAAGAAGTATCAGAAAAAGGACTGGTCAGAGAGGCCATTGCCCGCTGCCATGCGCGCCTATGCGGTTCAGGATACTTGTCACCTCCTTCCCCTCAGCCGGGTACTGGAGAAAGAACTCCGGGTCAAGGGTAGGTTTTTCTGTGTGGAGGAGGAGTGTGAACTTCTGAGAAAGGTGCGCCCTGTTCCTCCGGACGATAATCCGCTCTTCCTGAGATTTAAAGGAGCCAGCAGGCTTGATCCCAGAGGCCTGGCAGTACTGGAATCGATCCTGCAATTGAGGGATGATATGGCCAGACGCAGGGATCTCCCACCCTTCAAGGTTCTCGGAAACGCACCCATCATGGAGATCGCGGAGAGGAAGCCGGTGACCGAAAGAGACCTTGAAAGCATAAAGGGATTGAGCACCAGGCAGGTAAGGATGTTGGGCTGTTCCATCCTGAAAAAGACAGATGAATCCAAAAAACTGCCGGAAAATCAACTCCCGACATTCCCCAGGAATGCCGGAGAGAGGATCAGTGCAAAGGTGTTAAAGAAGGTAAAGATCCTGAAGGAGTGGAGGGAGCAAAAAGCAAAAGAGATGGGCATCGATCCCTCTATTGTATGTACGAACAATCAGATACATTCACTCGCCCGTGCACATCCCAAAAGACAGAAAGATCTGAAGGACATCAATACCATAAGGGCATGGCAAAGAAGGCTATTTGGCAGGGAGATCTGCTACCTCCTCAAGGGCATGGGCTGATACTCTGGGTAGCCGTGAAAAACATAGGCAACCATTAAAGTATCTGAAACGAGTTGCCATGCAAATCAAGATCGGGAGATAGACTTTGACGGCGGACCGACGGGCTGTCGCCACGGCAGCGGTATTAATGGACATGGCTTTCGGCACGATTCAGGCCTGGAGCGTCTTTCGAAACCCGCTCATGGAGGCGTACGGCTGGACCATTTCAGAGGTGACTTTTACCTACACGCTGCACTACGCCATGTTCGGGATTGCCGCGTTTTTCGGCGGGCTCTGGATCGGCCGGGCCGGCCCTCGTAAGGCCGGCCTGGTGGCCGGGGTCCTTTACGGGCTCGGGGTGGCCCTGGCGAGCTACTCAGGGGGGCGGCTATGGATCCTGTATGCAACCTATGGCCTGATGGCCGGTCTGGGACGAGGGGTAGGTGGCATCGTCGCTGTGACCACAGTGGTGCGATGGTTTCCCGACAAGCGGGGGACAGCAAGCGGTCTTACGGGCCTCGGCTTTGGAACCGGGACGTTGATCGCGGCGCCCCTGGCGGTGTACTTGATCACAGCGCTGGGCCCCCTTGGGACCTTCCGGGCGTTGGGCACGGCGTACCTTGTGGTAGTCCTGGGGACCGCGTCAGTCATGAGAAATCCCCCAGCCGGGTTCGTTCCCACCGGATGGCACCCCGGACCCGCGCTGCCCCATCAGCGGGCGAGTCGGAGCTACACCCTCGTGGAAAGCCTTAAAACCTGGCAGATGTATGTCCTCTTCGGGCTGATGTTTCTCAACGCATTGGCTGGGCTGGGCCTGGTCTCCCAGGCCGCACCTATGGCCCAAGAAGTCACCGGGGTTAATGCCGTAAGGGCCGGTGGGATGGTGGGGCTGATGGCCTTTGCATACGCCGCGGGCCGGTTCTCCTGGGCCTGGTTCTCTGATCAGATTGGCCGGAAGTGGTCTTTTGCGGCCCTGTTCCTGATCCAGGCCGTTGTTTTCGGGACCCTTCCTCTAGCCACCCATTTTCCGTCCTTCTCAGCACTTGCTGTTATGGCGTTTCTGTGCCATGGGGGCGTTGTGGGCGTCATGCCGGCGTTTCTCGCCGACTGTTTTGGACCCGACCACGTGGGTTCTCTCTTTGGCTTGACCATTGTGGCGCAAGCGGCCGGTGGAGTCCTGGGTCCCATGCTCCAGGCTCTCCTTCGTGAGTCCACCGGCACATACGCTCCGGCTCTGGCCACCATAGCGGCGCTCATGGTTGTGGCTACCATTGTTTCCGTCGGGTTCCGTCCACTTCACCCGGGCCGAAAGCCTGGCTGTGGATGACCTTGGCCCAAGCCATTACATCACAGAGACCCTCTAAATCCCTTTTTCAATAAATGAAAGCAGTTTGTCATCGAGGGGTCGGGGGTTGGTTTTGGTTCGCCGTGTCTGAATCAACGTGTTGTTCAAAAGCTTCTGGGCATCCTCCCTCTTGATTCCCAGCTCTGAAGGTCTCGACGGCAAGTTAAGCTCATGTATCAGTTTTTGGAGATTCAAGAGAAGACTCTCCGGCGGGACCCGGGTAGAACCGGGAGCGTTTTGTCCTTCCATGATACTTCCCAAGATGGCATAGTCCTTTTCACAGGCTTCCAAGTTGTAACTCAACCCCATGTTGGTACAGGCTGCAAGACAAACGCCATGAGGTTCATCAATCATCCCCCCCAAAGAGGAGGCCAGGGCATGAACTAAACCCAGCCCGCTGTGGCTGAAGGCGATGCCTGCCAGATGGGACCCCATGGACATGCCCTTGCGTGCCCCCCGATCATCTCCATGGGATACGGCCCGTTGGTAGGAAGTCCAAACCAATCGAAAGGCCTCCAGAGCCAGGCCCCGATTGAAAGGATTGCTTCCCTGGTAGAGAATTGGACGCTCCGGGACTTGTTGATGGGGGCGGGCAAGAAAACTTTCAATGGCATGCATCAGGGCATCGTATCCCGCATTTCTGGTAACAACCGGTGGGAGATTCATTGTCAGCTCGGGATCCACGATAGAAAAGACCGGACGGATGTATTCAGAAGAGCACCCGCGTTTAACGCCCTCTATGGTAAAGACCGACGTCTGGGTGTTCTGGGACCCGGTACCGGAGGTTGTGGGAATACAGACCACCGGAACGACCGGTCCCGGGACAGATCCTTCCCCCACATAATCTCCCAGTGAACCCCCGTGTGTCATGACTATGGAGAGGGCCTTGGCAAAGTCCATGGCACTGCCACCTCCCAGACCCAACAGGGCATCGAAGCCCGTACCGAAACGCTCCTTTTGCCGGTCCACGTCATCATGACGGGGCTCAGTTGGTACTTCATCAAACAGCTCCACGCGGAATGAAGGTTTCACCAGGTCCAGCACCTGCTGAAGAATGCCGCTGGCCGAAATCTGAGGGTCAGTGATAATGAGTATCCGTCTAAAAGCCCTCGATTCCAACTCCTTGGGAAGCCTTGCTAAGGCACCAAATCCGAAGAGGGATGGTGAGGGTGAAAGCTGGATGATTTCAGACATGGTAAGTTTCTCCTTTAAAGATCACTAACATTCACGACATAAATTCTTCTGAAACAATATTATTTATTCCCGCGAACGCAAGAAAAAAGGGCTTACTGTCCAAATATCGATGATTGGTCTATAAAAGTATAAAAGGGGACGTAAAAAGGGACGTTGGTTCCAAAACGATTTAAACATATTTTTCTACCTCTGGCAACTCATCAGAAACAGCTAATCGATTCACAGCAGAAGTGTTTATACCAAGAAAGCGCGCCACATCCGCACCAGAATAACCCATCTTCTTTACCGCTATCTGGCACAATATTCTGCGCGACTTCACCACCTCCCTCTTTCTTAATCCTGAACGTAGCCCTGCCTCATCTACCCCTTGCCCCTCACATACCTTTAGTGCCAAAGAAGGTAAATCAGATATCTTCAAGGTTAACCTCAAGGTCTCTTTCGCCTTTTCCTCTGCCTCAACAATGACGTTGTTTACAAATTCACTGCTCCCCAATATACGTTCATCTGAAAAAACCTTGCTCCCAACCCTCCTTAAAGAAAGAACCTGTGACCATCCCCCAAGACTGCGAATAAGGCCTCCTCCTACTAGTTCCGGTCGACTACCGGCCTCAATTCCCTCTCCAACAAAATCCTCATATTTTTCAATCGCTCTTTTTCGTCTCTTTCCGAAATAGGCAAGCACCGTGTCCCTATCCTGCCACTCCCGCTTCACACTACCAATGATACCAGAATGACCACACCATTGATATCCCTTTAATTCATTTAAATTCTTCACTATTCTAGCTCTTAACGGGTTCAGGTGAATATAGCGTGTCAACTCTAATAGATAGGGGTCATCTTCACATATGATGGATTTGTATCGGTTCTGAAAAAGATGACCGTATCGCTTATGCCTGCGATTATAATTGACCACATATCCTGTCAAAAGTTTCCTCATGCTATTGGATAGCAGTTGGTTTCCTGTTCTGAGCAGGAGATGAAAGTGATTGCTCATAAGAGCCCACCCATAGACGCTCAGGGCATCTGCTCTACAAAGATCGGCCAGACGTTCAAGAAAATCTTCTCGATCCTTTCTGTTGCTAAATATCTTTATTCCATCAATGCCCCGGCCCATAACATGATGTAAGGCCCCGGGTGCCTGCCCGCCATCGGCTGCGCCTTCAGGCGAGGCGGGCGGGCATCAAGTCTCGGCTGTCTTGGCATACAAAAAGCCTATCCACTTTATACTGTGTTGTCAAGTCGTTTTGGAACCAACGTCCCCCTTTATACCAATCAAGACACCCCAAGCAAATAAAAACTTTGTTCCTGTGCACAGCCTCCAAAATATATCCTTCATGTAAACCAATTTATCTGGGTATATATTTGTTTTTTATAAGATAGTCTATTATTATCTGAACGCACTCTTCTACTGACATTTTGTCGGTGTGTAAATGGATCTCTGGGTTTTCTGGAGCTTCGTAAGGAGCGCTAACTCCGGTAAATTCTTTAATGATACCTTCACGTGCCTTCTTGTATGCGCCCTTAGGATCGCGTTGTTCGCATATCTCTGTTGGACAGTCTACAAATACTTCAATAAATTCATCGTCATTACCAAGTTCTCTAGCGTTTTGGCGATCTTTACGATATGGAGAAATAAATGCGGTCATGTTTATGATCCCGCAATCACGGAAGAGCTTTGCTACTTCCCCTATTCTACGAATATTTTCCTCGCGGTCTTCCGGGGAAAAGCCTAAGTTCTTATTGAGCCCATGTCGAACGTTATCGCCATCGAGGATATATGTATGGTACCCTCGCTCATACAGTGCTTCCTCGGTGGCAACAGCTAACGTAGATTTACCAGCTGCCGAGAGACCGGTAAACCAAATGGTGAGCCCTCGGTGGTTGTTTAATCGTTCTCGGTCTGCCCGGGTAATTGATCCTTTGTGCCAGTATAGGTTAGTGGCTTTCTGTCTAGTCATGTTATTCTCCTTGATTTGTATTATTCGTTTTTTTATCGCGTTCTATTATTATTGTGGTGAACCCTTTGGTGATTGAGTGCTGTTGGGCCTGTTTTTTAAAGCAAAGCGCGTGCCAAGTGAAGGGATGTCTTCTGGGCGGCTAAGCATTTGATATGAAATGAGATATTTAAAATAAGGCAGGAAATTTGAAGAAAAGCAGGTGGTATTAATGTCAGCATTTCTTACAATCTGGAAATAATAGATTGTTGAAAAGTCCTCATTAACTTTTTTTTAAGCTAGCATGATAGGGAAAAAACACCCTATAGAGCGGTTGGCTTCCGCAGCCGAAAAGTTAATTATTCTTATCGTAACCTTGCATTTAGATGCATAGGATTTTATTTCGATTGGCAAAAGAAACCTTGAATTTCAAGTATTTTCATACACATACAAGGCGTGGACTTCCTCTCCAAAAAGTGCTATCCTCTAATTTATTTTTAATTAGATAGCCAATTAACTCACAATACAACATTATACCTTCCAGAGTGATCTATGAAGGTGCTGCAAAAAAACCTCTAAGGGATTTTTATACCTCCCTAGAGGCTTTTGTATTTGAGGATTTGATCCTGTGACTGAAGATAGAGCCAAGCGTAAACTCACTGCAATCCTCAGTGCCGATGTAAAAGGTTACAGTCGTCTTATGGGTGAGGATGAAAGAGCCACAGTGGAGACCCTAAAGACATATCGTGATGTCATGGGGGAACTTATACGGAAATACAGGGGTCGCGTAATAGATTCTCCCGGCGATAATGTGTTGTCTGAATTTGCAAGTGTGGTTGATGCAGTGGAATGTGCTGTAAAGATCCAAGAGGAACTCAAGGCCAACAATGAAGATCTTCCTGAAAATAGGAGGATGGAGTTTCGAATCGGAGTGAATCTTGGAGATGTAATCGAAGATGGAGGACGAATTTACGGGGATGGAGTTAACATTGCTGCTAGGATAGAGGGATTGGCTGAAGGAGGAGGTATCTGTATCTCCGGGAACGCCTATGATCAAATAGGAAAGAAACTCTCTTTTGGTTACGAGTATCTGGGTGAACAAACGGTAAAGAATATCGAGAAACCAGTGAGGGTTTATCGAGTTCTAATGGAGCCTGAGTATGCAGGAAAGGTGATTGTGGAGCAAACACCAAGAAGAGGGCGTTGGGCTGTCATAGCCGCAGGTTTTGTACTGATTATCGCTGCTGGAGCACTAGGGATCTGGCACTTCTATCTACGTGCACCTCGGTTTGAGCCTGCATCTGTGAATAAAATGGCATATCCTTTACCGAAAAAACCCTCCATCGCTATTCTACCATTTGTTAACATGAGCGGTGATCCTAAACAGGAGTACTTCAGCGACGGGATGACTGAGGATCTCATTACAGATCTATCGAGATATTCCGGCATGTTTGTCATCTCTCGGAACTCGGTTTTTCGCTATAAAGGAAAGGCTGTCAAACCCAAACAGGTGAGTGAAGAGCTTGGTGTTCGATATTTATTAGAAGGAAGTGTACGGAAGTCAGGGGACATGGTACGGATCACAGCCCAGTTGATCGATGCCGTTACAGGTGGGCACTTGTGGGCAGAGCGTTATGACAGGGATTTAAAGGACATTTTTAAAATGCAAGATGAGTTGACGCAACAAATTGTGTCGATTCTTAAGGTAAAAGTTGAGAAAGCGGAACAGGAGCGGGCATTACGGAAGGAAACGGACAATCTGAATGCCTTTGATTACAACTTACGAGGTTGGTGGCATTATCAGCGCTTTACCAAGGAGGAGAATGATAAGGCAAGGAAAATGTTTGAGAAGGCGACTGAACTGGAGCCGAAGTTTGCATCTGCTTATGCTGGCCTGGGTTTTACCTATTATGAGCAATGGACGAATCAATGGAGCCAGGATCCTCATAATTTAGATAAGGCCTTCGAACTGGCGAATAAGGCTATGGCCATTGATGATTCAGTAGGAGGCGCTTACACTTTATTGAGCCATGTCTATTTATGGAAAAAGCAGCATGATCAGGCCATAAACTTGCTTGAAACGGTTATAGCACATAATCCGAACAATGCAAATGGCTACGCTGATCTGGCAGAAAAATTGGTCTGGGCCGGTAAATCGGAGAAAGCCCTTGAATTAGTGAAAAAGGCCATGCGTCTAAACCCATACTATCCAGTGAATTACTTGGCCACATTGGGTTACGCCTATTTCTCATTAGGACAGTACAACGAGGCGATCGAAGCGGAGAAGAAAGTCCTTATCAGGAACCCCGATTATCTGGGTAGCCATATGTTATTGGCCGTTATTTACACTGAGCTGGGACGTGATGAAGAAGCTCGTGCTCAAATTGAAAAAGCTCTTAAAACCAATCCCCAACTCTCTCTCGAAAGCTTCAGTAAAAGGCTTCCATTTAAAGATAGAACCCAATTTGAACGTTTAATTAACGCATGGCGAAAGGCAGGATTGCCCGAACACCCACCACTTCCACTACCCGACAAACCCTCTATTGCTGTCTTGCCTTTAAAAAACATCAGCGACGATCCTAAACAGGAATTTTTCGTAGATGGAATGACCGACGACCTGATAACTGATTTATCCAAAATCTCAGGATTATTCGTTATCGCCAGCAACTCTGTATTCACTTACAAGGGGAAGTCAGTCAAGGTCGAGCAGATAGGCCGTGAGCTTGGGGTTCGTTATGTGCTGGAAGGCAGTGTCCGAAGAGCTGACAACCAGGTGCGGATTAACGCCCAACTTATAGACACCAAAACGGGCGGACACCTTTGGGCGGAGCGCTATGACGATAAATGGGAGAATATTTTTGCTTTACAGGACAAAATTACCCATAAGATTGTCTCAGTCCTGGCCGTTAAATTGACGCCTAGAGAGCAGGAACAGGTCGCCCGAAAGGGTACCGATAGTATAGAGGCTTACGATGCCTTCTTGAAAGGAATAGGACATCTTATTCGTTGGACTACCGCTGAGGATACACGCAAAGCAGTTTTCTATCTTAAGAAGGCCATCGAGTTAGATCCGAACTATGGACGGGCCTATGCGGCGCTAGGATTTGCCTACTTTTATGATTATCAAGGGCACTTAGGTTTACCAATACATAAGGCTAAAGTGAAGGCCCGTGAATACCTAAAAATGTCAATGAAAAACCCAAACCCTGGCGCTCACTCACTAGCCGCTCATATAAACTATTATTTGAACCTGCACAAAGAGGCTGTCTCTGAAGCCGAGAAGGCATTAGCTCTTGCGCCTAAAAGCTCGGATGTGCACTCAACTATGGCTGAGGTTTTAAATTGGGCGTGCAACCCGAAAGAGGCCGTTAAGTTTGCTGAATTAGAGATGCGCTACGATCCAAGTCGAATTGGTTCTAGTTTATGGCATCTTGGAGTAGCCCATTTTTGTATGGGGAAATTGGAACAGGCTATAACTTATTTTAAACGGTGCCTTACTCATAAGCCAGAATTTGATACTTTTGCTTTGCCCTTTCTCGCAGCGGCTTACTCACACCTTGGACGGGATATGGAGGCCCAAGTTGCACTCAAAGATTTTACTGTAAACAAAGGGTGGAACCCGAACTTGCGTGATGTAATGACAGTAGCAGGAAAATTCAGGGACCCGGAGGTTAATGAGCGCCTCGCTAGTGGTTTGCTCAAGGCAGGACTACCCGGGGAACCATCTGAGTATTATAAAATTTATGAGGAAAACAGGTTAACCGGAAAGGAACTAAAAGAACTGATCTTGGGCAGTGACATCGGAAAATGGTGGATAGAGGGCGATATGTTATGCTCTAAATGGAAATTGTTTGATGATAGTTGTTTTCCTGTATTCCGTAATCCTGATGGAACGCCTGAAGGCAAAGACGAATTTCTTTTGATAAACTTTATCGATATAGATCCATTTAGCTCAGTTCCGGACCTCTCAAAGAAAACAAAGCCTACTACCATAAAAAAGGAGGTTAAAGCAGCACCACCGCCAATGAAATGGACATCAGATGCAGACGGGATTGGAAAGGATGGGGTATTTACCCGCAAGAATCCTCCTTCCTTTTCGTTTAAGTATCCGATAGATTTTACAATAGCCAAACTTATACCAGGGAATATTTTTAGGGTTACAGGCACCACAGGCCTACCAGTGGTAGAGGTTAGTGTTGGGAAAATAACGGGTGATGTTAAGAAATTTTTGGAAGGATTTGCGGAAGGGTATAAAAATTATCTGGAAAATTCAGGCATAGGCACATATATTACAATAAATTATAAGAAATCCTTGCCTACGGTTACCTACGGAGCTGATTATCTGGCCCAAGAGTTTGAAATCGATTGGAAGTATGGAGGAAATCTTCCGTTGACAACCTATGCTAATGTGATTGTTAAAGAAGGTTACTATATATCGATGAGCGGGATCAAAGGGAAAGATATTGGAGATATTGATAAGTTTAAAGCAATCTTCAAAACCATAGAACTCGAGCCTTAGACTTTGAGTTCTGTAAAAGGGGACGTAAAAGTAAAAGGGGACGTTGGTTCCAAAACGATTTATTGAGAAATCTCGAAAGAACTAATATTGCTAAAATCGTTCCTCATGTTGAGAATTACATGAGAAGTCCAATGGCATACTATCATATTTCATTAAACCGCATCAAGCGAATAGAAACATTTTGTACTGAACTATATCGAATCGATTTCTTGACTCGTAAGTCGTTTTGGAAGTCGCGGTAGGAATGCCGGTTACCCGGCACCCCCCGCACAGATCCCTACGTGAGGAACTACCTCATAGGGCTCCTACCTCGGGTAGTAACGCGCAAACGCTGCTAAGCAGGGTTTAACTAACCTACCCAACAGACTGCTTGCCGTATCTGTTCAGCCCACTTTACAAGTTAGAGGCCGAATGTAGGTGAAATCCTTGGCCGTATCCGCAGTTTCCTGCTTCGTGCCCGTTTAGGGTTCACCATGTACGTTCCTTCCCCGGCGTGGTGTCCGGAACTTGTTTAACTGAATAGATTCCCCTTGGTCAGCCCCCTTCCCTCCACCCTCTCCGCAGGCAGCGGCGCACCGCAGCCATTGTTCGAAGGCTTCATAGGTACTATGAGGCTGTCCGTCTTCTCAGCACCGTGCATGTCAGGATTACAGCCACAGGCTTTCTCTGACCGACCCACCATTACTTCTGATGGGTAATGCTGAGATCTCCCGGTTCTCGTGCATAGAGCGTCCACGCATGCTCAGGGTCTCTGACTCCGCGGGGCCGGTGGGTGACTCGCTGTATAACGCAACACACCGTGTTGCCTTCCCCATCGTTGGACAAGGTCGGCACCCCGGAACGGTGATTTCGGAGCTCAATGTCTGGCCTGCGTTTCCCCCTGTCAACGCTTCGCGTGCACCCTCACGGCTGACCGCGCATGACTCGGGGCCATAATGGAGCAGCTACTCCTTTCATGTAGGGCTCTTTCGTCCCCTACTCTATGCCGGTTTATCCCGGCGCTTTCCCAACGTCCCCTTTTACTTTGGGCAATTTGGGATATCAAGATATTCAGTGGCCATTTATCACCCTTTACTTAGGTGCCGAACGCGCACAATCACCTGGCAGCGGAAGCCGCAGGCTGTAGCTGGTCAGGTGAATTGTGATGTTAGCTTTTTATCTCACAACATTTTCGCCATAAAATAATCAATCCAATTTGCTTCACTTATCAACCCTCCTTAATAAGAAGGATACAAGGGTCATCATTAGGAGTTAAGATCGTGGTATGAAACTTTCCTCTTGTAACGCTTACTCGAAGATTCTGACGAGCTTGGTCGCTATCATGCTTCCGTGAGTTGTACCGAACAATACGGTCGGCATTGTATGGAGGTTGTCCCTTCCGTTTGATCGGCCAGCCTTCGAAGATAATCACCTCGTCGAACTGCTTGCCCTTGGCCTTGTGCATGTTCATCACCACAACACCAGATTCAGGCTTGGCGTTGGTGGAAAAATGTTCCCGTACGAAAGCCTGTTGGGTAATCCTAAGCGCATTGGCATAGGCACCGCTGTCGCGCCAGTCTTGTGAAAGTTCTTGCCTTATCTGCGTGCCGCGTTCCAGAAGGCGGATATTTCGGGCTTCTTCCGCAAGTCCTTTAAGACGAGGGCAGGCGCCCTCCTCCAAGATGCGCCTAACTGCCCGCCAATCTTTGTCAGGATCCCCTGTGAGCACTATCTCGCGCGTCGCACCATAGACAGCGATAATAGCGACAAGGATGCTTTTCTTTTTAATGTCCTTTCCGGCCACTTGCCGGGCGAGCCAGTCGTTATATGCCTTCTGGATATTCTCGGCCTCCTTGAGGTCGCCCTTTGTCGGGGTGTCGCCCCCCTTACCATGAAAATAGTTGCGCAACAGGTCGATAAAATGCTCGAAGTGGCGACCGTCCATATCGGGCTGCATCAGGAAGGCGATGATCTCGACTCCCAAGATTGCGTCCTCCATCTCGATAGCGGCGGCATGGGGGATCTTGGTCATACCTGCAGGGGGTGAACGAAAGGTATCCGAGACAAGGCGCGTCATCTTTTTCGTGGGCACGAGGATGGCGAGAGACCAATCCTCTCGACCGCTGTCGATGAGACGCTTTCTGGCTTTGTAAGTGGTTGTAACCAGAACGGAAAAAGCCTGATTGGCATTTGGCGGATAGACATAGATCTGCACTCTCGTATAGGGCTCTTCCCGGAGCTTGCCCTTAAGAATGTCGTTGCCAAACGCAGCGATATCGGTGCCAGCATTGCGGTGATTATCAGTGCTGAGGTCCACCAGGGTTGGCGCGAATGCGTATTTGAAGTGGTTCAAGCGTTCAGGGTCAGCCCCGATCCAGTCATATATGCGCTGCTCAGGAGCAGCGAGGGCGAGTAATATGCTGTGCTCGCCAAGCGCTTGCACGACGCGCCACTGCTCTGCGTTTGTGTCCTGAAACTCGTCAAGGATGATGACTGGATACATGGTGGCGACCAGCTTACGGATGCGCTTGCTCCCATGCAGGATATCCCCCGTATACTGCGCGAAAAGGTCAAAGCAGACGCAGCCCTCAATCCGTGCGAGCCTCAGACGTTCCGCGTCTTCCCTTGCACGCTTCTCGGCTTTCGCAGCATCTTTCAGTTTGGAAGCTGGCGCATAACCGTTTCGAATCGTCGAAAGCGCTATCGCTTCGCTTGGTGGCGTGAGGATGGAGAGCCGCCTCGGTAAGCCGACTAGATAACCATGCGCCTTGAGGATACGCCAAAAAATTGAATGATACGTCTCGACATCGATCCGCTTTTTCTGCTCGCGCGAAATCTGCTGCTCGTATTCAATGACTTCGACAACCCGTGAAACTGTCGCACGAGCAAAACTAAGAAACAGAATTTTCTGACCTGGACGCAGACCGCATTCAGCGATTTGCGCTGCCTTGAGAATAGAAACAGTAGTCTTGCCGGATCCAGGTCCCCCCGTGACGAGGACGTGCCCCTTGGCGTCCATGATCTCCAGCTGTTTCTCAGTGAGCTGCATCCGCGTCTGTTTCCGGTTCACCGTCTGGTGCGTCGGGTGCGTCGAGCGCGCCGCCGTCAGCATTACCAACGGGAGCAGGTTCGCAAATTGCCTTCAAGGATATGCAGGCGTCCCGTAGCCATTCTGGTATTTCGTCCTCGGTGCACTGTGCGAGGAAATCAGCCACACCCCAATCGGCCTTTTTTCCACCGAAATAGTCGCTCAGTGCAGCCTGCACTTGGGCTTCAGGGTCTGAGTATTTCTGCTGGAGGTGTTGAGGCCAGACGATCAGCTTGGCGAAGCGCTTCAAGGCGTCTTCGGTGGTGTTTTTTAGGACGAGGTCTTCGAAACCCTTTTCGTCGTACATGAATAGAGCTTCAACCTGTGCTTCGATCAGTGCCTTTTGCTCATCAGTCTGCTTATCGCAGATGGCAAAAGTCCGCTTGCCAAGGTCACGATAAAGTTTGGCCAAATCGGGGATATTCGTCTCCCCACCGGCGTTGATCGTGCAGATACCCAGCGCTTCCAAGGAGGAATATGTGTTAGGCTTCAACTCCGCCAGACGACGGCACACAACTGGAAATGACGTTGCTTCCGTCGCCCCTTCGGCGACCATGATGCGGCGGGCTAGCAGACCTTCACAGAAGCGGGTACGAAACTCCTGCCGATAGCGCTTTGGCTTCACGCTATCAGGCAGGGTGATCGCGGACCGACGAAGCGTGTCATGCGCGTCCCGAGAGAGGACAACAGTCTCCTCCAATGTGAACTCCTCAAGCACGTAGGGCGAGTTCGAGGTGAAGATGGCCTGCGAAGCGAGCGTGCGGATTTCGTGCACGATCTGCTTTTGCGCGTAAGGTGGAATGGCCGTTTCCGGCTCCTCCATTGCGAAGATGACGTTTTGTTTGTCTTCGGCGATCTGAGACAGCATCGCCAGTACGAGCATGTTGATGGTCCCAGTGCCCTGGCGATAGAAAGGCGCTGCGTGGCTGCCTTCGCCTGTGGCGATAAAAGCGGTAATTACCTTTCGCAAATGCTCGCGGGTCAAGCTCGACACCTTGAGATGGGGTTTGATCCCCCATTCTTTCGGTACGTATTTTTGGAGCGCCACGTCGATGCTTTCCAGTACGCCAGAAATGCCCAATTCCGGGTTACTCGCAACCGAGTACGAAGCCAATTTGCTTATCGTGTCCTCCCACATCTTTGGCCTGACCTCTTTCAGGCGCAGAATGATGTCGAGCAGGCTACCCCGCTCCAGGCTAAGCGCGCGTGAGCCCGTGCGCAGGGAGCGAAGATATAGAAAGCCGCAAATCTGCTTGTCCTTCTTGGAGAACTTAACAGGGTTGTCACCTTCGGAGAGACTGCGGGTGAAGTAGGTCTTCCCCTCGAAGTCATCTTCTTCCGGGTCGTACCAGCCAATGAAGCTCACCCGTAGCGCTTCACAGATTGAGGCAGCGTCAACGCCGGCCGGATTGGGCTGGTCATAGAAGGTGTCGGTCGCCGTATCCCAGAACTCAGTGTAATCGCCGAACCTACCCTTCTGCTCTTCGCTCAAATCCGCAATGGTAACCTCGATCTCAATCTGCGGTGCTTCAGCGGTAAAATCACCATCGGCCTGGACATCTGTATCATTAGCTACTGCATCAACGGCACCTTCCGCTTCAACCCCTTTTTCAGCTCTATCATTCGTAGCCACCTCGTCAGCAGATGCGTCAGCGATGTATTTGCCCTGATAGAAGTCATGCTCGTCAATCGGGGGCACTCGGTTGAGACGATCCGGCCCGAGCGCCAGGTTAATGGCTTCAAGTATTGTGCTTTTTCCGGTGTTATTGTCGCCGATTAAGACAGAGTGCTTTGAGAGGATAATGCTCGCATTCTGAATAGCACGGAAGTTCGTTATTACCAGACGTGATATCTGCATCCATACTCCTTATGTGGTTTTCTATCAGTTATTTTCACTATCAACCACCGGCGGTGTCGATCTTAAAGCTAACGCCCGGGTTGACAGGTGCGCGGGCGCTTTTTCCGTGCATCCTGGTCAAACCCGATGTTAAACATTGGTTCAATACAATTTATGGTGTATTTACACTTAGATCATTTATAGTATGTTCCAGTCCTGCTAATGCTGAAAGTGCAGTACCTCTATTGCAAACTATGTTTTTTCGCACAGAAACTCCTGGATGGATTAGATTTCTAAAGTCACGTGCTATCCTTATCTGGGTTGCAGTTTCCTCTCTAATCAATCTGAGGTCGGCAGCGACTTCTGTTAATGGATGGAGTGACCATTTATCAAGATTATTTCCGGGAGATGTATTAAGTGTACCATTTGAAACAAGGGTGTTTATTGATGTCGATATTTTGGACGGATCGGCATCTTGCACCGAATGCAGCACGTAAAGCAAAACGGCCTCAATTGTTGCTCCAGCAAGTACTGTCGCGGCTTTCCATTCACCATTTTGAAATGCTTGATTAGATGAGCTAATATCAATTCGAAGACTATCTCTCAACTCTTGAATAGATATGAAGGTTAGATCAGATGTCGATTTTGATACACCTTCATCAGGGCATTTTGAAAGAGCATTTCTGATTATGGTAACAGGATTGAGGTTCCCATGACCGCGTATGCGATCCAAGCCATAATCACGAAGCTTCCATGTAGATATGGTGTTCTTTAGGGCAGTGGCAGCCAGTTGGAGCGCTGTGTAATCTTTCGGGTCAAGTATTAATAGCTCTGCAGGAATCTGATCTACAAGCTCAACTATCGCTGCCACTTCATTTTGATATGTTCTATCAACCGAAAAACGACCTTGCTGAGAATCTTTTTGATCTTTTACAGCAGGAAAGACTTGATCTATTACTTCCACAACCTGGCTTGGAACGACTCTTGGCATGTAACCTCCCAAATGGGACATTTATGTTTAACAAGGGATTATATGGTTTCTGTATATCTTCAAAATAAAATATCTTTAGCCAATAAAAACTTTCTATTTGATGATTTTCCTAACTGTATAACATTCCATTTCGGATGTTATACAGAAAGCTGTAAAATAACGAAGAATTCAATTATTCACATTCATACATATAGTTGAAAATGATGAAAGAATGGGTTTCATGTGCTAATCAAAATATAAATGTTGAATGTTGGAGTTATTTACTTATTTAAGGACGTTTCCACATTTATCATTTCCTTCTCTGGAAAGGGATTATTTTGGCTTTGTTTTGGCCCGGATGCTGTGCCAGAGGATGAAGTTTTCATCCGGTAATTTATATATGTAGCCGAGTACTTCGGTTTCTGAGAGCTTGAGAACGCGTGCTGAGCGGTGTGGGTGGCGGACGGGTGTAGAAAGGGTGAAGTCAATGCGAGATTCCGTATCAATAGGAGAGCTTAGTACCTGAGTGATCTGGTTCTGTACGCGTTCCAATTCTTCTTTGATTACCACATCTTGAAGGTAAAGTCCAGGCCTTCTTCTACCTCGATCCGCCCTACTGGAAGGCCCCTATTTATCAGCATAACCTGGTGGATCTGGTCGTGTATCAGGAGATGACTGAGATCCTGGCCGAGATCAGGGGTAATTTCATCCTGAGCATCAATGACCTCCCGGAGATCCGGAAGATCTTTCAGGACTTCAAAATAAAGCCCGTTGGAACCCGTCGATGAACAGGCGATTTTCAAAATAGACCTGTGCCGGTTCTTTGAGAAACTATCACGCAACGAACGATATTATATTCGATACAAGGTGATGGACGGCTTATCTGATGTCCGCATAAAAAGGATTCTGGGTATCACCTTTGAGACCCTGAAGGCGATGAAGGTCAATATTCGGAAACAGATTAATACCAATCTTCAACCTGAAGTTTCTGAATACGCTCGAACTCTTTTTTATTGTGTGTGACCAGTGTTGCCGGCATTGCCAAGGCTATCCCGCTGATAAGTATATCGTAAGGGCCTATTGTAATGCCCTTTTGTTCCAGTTCGGCTCGGATTCTGGCGGATGCTTTGGCTTCATTCATGCCAAAAGGTATGATATTTACGATTGCGATCAGATTTTGAAGTTGTTCAATTCGCTTGCGAGGGGATTTAGATTTTGCGATCCCTACTTCAAGCTCAAATATTACAATGGATGGTATCCCGATGTCTTTGGGTGATTTACTCAGTAGATTTTTAGAAACATTTCCGCTCCCTTTGAAAAAATAAATTAGTGTATTGGTATCAAGCAGAAACATCAAATACCCTCCCGCTTGATATCTTCACAAAGGCCCTCTCTAATCTCTTCGGCTGAAGGCAAGTCTGTCCAAGCACCTGCCAAATTCTTCACTGATTCAGGCCATTCATCTGCAATTTTTTCTTTAATTAAATTGGCCACCCATTTACTTTTGGATATGTGCATGGATTTAGTGATTTGTTGAACTTTGGTCTCCAATTCATTGTCGAGATAGATAGTCACTTGACCCATATTTGACCTCCCTCTTCTTTATTATATAATTTAAATTATATGTGTCATGCTATTAATTGTCAATATTGAAAGATGAATTAAGGAGACCCACCTACACCTATAATCACAATTCTGTTTTCAAGTTGGTAAATTCGTATCTTCTCAATAAATCGGGGGAACTGCTTTGTATGGCACTTTTCTGGATTCCGGCTTTCGCCGGAATGACGGCTACTTGGCTTATTTTGTCATTCCCGCGAAAGCGGGAATCCAGGAGAA
>Ga0180009_10002909_pt1 | contig 19863 bp, 13 predicted proteins | sample OS_PC_MetaG_FD_123537 | JGI IMG/M metagenome (GOLD analysis project Ga0180009, IMG submission 123537) | Groundwater microbial communities from the Aspo Hard Rock Laboratory (HRL) deep subsurface site, Sweden - OS_PC_MetaG | ecosystem: Environmental > Aquatic > Deep subsurface > Groundwater...
CAAGATGTCCAGATCGCCGTCTCCGTCAACGTCTGCTATGCCCGGATAATCAGCATTGGTGACAAAAATATTCACCATACCCCCACCCTGCCAGCTGGTGAGGTAAGGATACACCACACGCTGAAATTTTAAATCGCTGTCCGACACATTGCGATAAACCATCATGCTGGCATACCCCGGCGAGTAGGTGAAAATGTCCATCCTGCCATCAAAATCATAATCCACAAATTTGGCCCATTCGTATAACGGCGGCAGTAAATCGGCGTAAGACGGAGCATAGAGGTAGTCGATCACGCCTTGAATGCCCTTGTTGATAAAACATAGCTTTCGGTTGCCACGACGGTCGAATACAACCAAATCCATCACGCCGTCCAGGTTCAGGTCGATAGGGCAGAATTGGGCTGCGTCGATGCCCCCAGCCCAGGCGTGAGCGTAGGTCAGGTTAAACTCATCAATACCGGAGGAAGCTGTTGGCCCTTGTGCCGATGCGTTTGAGAAAGAAAAAAAAGTGAAGACGATGAAAGAAAGGTAAAAGACGCGATAAAATAAGCTCATGTAACAGCAGTTTAAAATGCAGGATAAAATTAAGCAAAAACCATACCCGACTCGTGTGCGATTTCCTTCAATTTTTTTGCATCTTTGTCACAACAAAAACAGATCTATGGCAAAAATTCTTGTAACCGACGACGAAAGCAGCATCAGACGAACGCTGAAAGAGATTCTGGAGTATGAAAAGCATGAAGTCGATTTAGCTACCGATGGCCCGTCGTGTCTTGAATTAGCCCGGTCGCAGACCTATGATGTGATCCTGCTCGACGTAAAAATGCCCGAAATGGATGGCCTCGAAGTACTCGAAAGGCTGATGGCTACCGTCGAAACCCCTGTCATCATGATCAGTGGGCATGGTACCATTCAAACTGCAGTAGAAGCCATTAAAAAGGGTGCTTACGATTTTATTGTAAAACCTCCTGACCTGAACAGGTTGCTGGTTTCGGTGCGCAACGCATGCGACAAGCAGGATTTGATGCAACAGACGCGAAAACTAAAACACGAAGTAGAAAAAAAATATGAGATGGTGGGCGAATCGCAGGCCATAAACGCTATCCACAGCATGATTGCCAAAGTGGCACCCACCTCAGCCCGCATACTAATTACCGGCGAGAACGGCACAGGCAAGGAGCTTGTCGCACGACAAATACACCAGTTAAGCAACCGGTCGTTTGCTCCGTTTATCGAGGTCAACTGCGCAGCCATTCCATCCGAACTGATCGAAAGTCAGCTGTTTGGCCACGAAAAGGGAGCTTTTACCTCTGCTGTAAAACAGCGCAAGGGCGATTTTGAACTCGCACACGGAGGCACGCTGTTTCTGGACGAAATCGGCGACATGAGCCAGTCGGCGCAAGCCAAAGTGCTCCGCGCCTTGCAGGAGAATAAAATTACCCGCGTAGGCGGCGAAAAGGACATTTCGGTAGATGTGCGCATCATCGCGGCTACCAATAAAAACCTCAAGGAAGAAATCGCTGCCGGACGATTTCGTGAAGACCTGTACCATCGCCTCAGCGTCATCGTGATTGAAGTGCCCCCTTTGCGCGAGCGGCGCGACGACATAGCCAGGCTTACCCGCCGGTTTATTGAAGAAACCTGCCGTCAGCAAGGGCGGCCTGTAAAAGAAATCGACGAAGAAGCCCTTGAAGCACTGCGTGGTTTTAACTGGAGTGGCAATGTACGCGAATTGAGAAACGTGGTAGAGCGGTTGGTTATCTTATGCGATGGCCGCATCACCATGGCCGATATAGAGAAATATGTACAACCCGTGATGCTGTAGGTAATTTTGCACTATCTTTGCCGTCCGTTTTGGCGGAGCGTTCATACAAATTTGGGGCTGACCGGTTTTGACAGCAAGATGAGTGAATCGGTAAGCATGTCGAGCCTTGTGATTAAGCTCGCAAATCCGTGTCACACAACTTTTAATTGGCGAAAATAATTTTGCTCTCGCTGCATAACCGAATCACAGTAGGTTATCTTCATCCCGATGCAAGGCGTTGGGACGAGACGGTTCGCAGGTGGACAAGCCTAATTCCGGCCTGATCCCGAATCGCACGAAATTTTAGGATAGTTTCGACAAAGCTTCGGTGTCGTTACGAAATAAAGAAGATAAGGTGAGGATGAGGGTGTTTGTTTCCTTTCCAATCCCGACAACCAATAACAAACTAAGCATGTAGAAATCCCTTTTGTTCCTTGTTTGGACGAGGGTTCGAATCCCTCCAGCTCCACCTTAAAGCCTGCAAACATTTCATTTGCAGGCTTTTATATTTTATATCTCACATATCAACAAACAATTGTTGTTGTGTTCTAATTTTGATAATCAATTGTCTGTTTTATATTCTTCTTACCATTTAAAAACCCGCTAAACCAATCTGCACATTAGCTAAACACTAATCGGTATTATCCTTATTCCATCTATAAAACTTTGGAAATTACGTACGCATGAATACTGCTGTGAAGAATACCTAAACCACTGTTTGTACCGTTTTGTTTGTGGTAAAATACATTCTCTCCCCAATTTGAAGTCAAATCTAATTCATTGATCACAAGCCGATAAGCACAAATTCTATTTTTTTCTTTCGCTATTCAGAAATTTTTTACCTTTACATCCTGTTATTTCTGCTGACAACACTGCTTTTACTATCCGGGGCAACCCAACTAAATTTGATCCGTTCACCTTTTTATTTACATAGATTTGCCTTTAACTATAACCAATGGCGGAAACCGAAAAGCCTGACGAGTAGGTAACTTATTAAAACAATGGATATGGAAGTATTTGAAAACAAACCCACGAACGAGAACACTGTATTTTCGTATGAAGAAATCAACGGGTATTTGAAAGAAACCTCAAGCTGGGCAAAATTTCTGGCTGTTGTAGGGTATGTGAGTGTAGGGCTTTTAGTGCTGGGGGCTCTTTTTGTCATCTTGGGCGCATCGCAACTGAACAATTTTACCCAATCGCCTGTGGGCATGCCTTTTGAATTTCTTGGATTTGTGTATCTCGTGTTGGCCGGCCTTTATTTCATCCCGATAAACTATTTATATAAGTTCGCTTCGCGTATGAAAAGCGGTTTATTGCTACACGACAAAACCATGGTTACTTCTGGCTTTGAGAACCTGAAATCACTGTTTAAATTCATGGGGATATTGACCATCGTCATACTCTCGATTTATGCTCTTCTTTTGATTGTAGTGGTTCCTGTAGCCATTTTCCTTGCCCCGTAAATAGTTTTAAAGCCTTTTTAAAATACATTTTCGTGCCGTTCAAACTGATTTCACAGCTTTGAATAGAGGAAGTTGTGTTTGATTTAAATAAAACAACCCAGATGAAAAACTTTCTGCTGATTTGCAGCTTCTTAATGAGCGCTAACTTGATCAGTCAACCGCTGAGCCCGCCCACTGCTCACCGCGACAGCGTCGTCGACACCCTCTTTAACCAGGTTATTGTGGATGAATACCGTTGGATGGAAAACCCAGACGAATCGCCCTTTTTTGAAGATTGGATGGACGCGCAAGCCACCCTGACAAAAAAATCCCTCAACAAAGCCTCTTTTCAATGCGACTCGTATAACGCCATCGATAAGTATCTTTTAACAAATTACAGTCATCCGCGAAAAGAAGGGGATTACTATTTTATCTATTCCTTTTTCGATAACGTGAGTTTACCGGCTTTGTTTGTGCAAAATACATTCAGGGATGACCCGACTATGCTGGTTGATCCCAATTTTATTTCCAGGAAAGATAAAATTTTACTGAAAGGCTATTGGGTGTCACTCGACTCTAAATACCTGGCCTATCAGTTTAGCCGCAATGGCAGCGATTGGGCAGAAATCAGGGTGGTGAACATTGGAACAGGAATTCACAAACCGGATGAGTTGGTGAATGTCAAGTTTTCCAATATTGCCTGGAAAGGGGATGGTTTTTATTACTCAACTTTTCTGAACAACGGAAACGGTGTCGCCACGGGTCAGGAAGTTATGTACCACGTTTTGGGGACAAAACAATCGGATGATCAAGTGGTTTTTAAGCGTGAAAACAATCCATCGGCTCATTTTACTGTAAACACAACAAGCGATGAAAGGTTTCTTTTTTTGAAAGAAATTGATGAAGACAAGGGACTTATTAATATTTTCTACATTGATTTTCAGTCTGCTATACATTCACTAAGGCCCTTACTTACCCGGCTAACCAATTCGGACAACGTACAAATCATCGACAATCATGGAGATGAAATCATCGCCATATCGCACAAGAATGCCAACAATGGGATGGTGATCAAAATCAATCCCCAAAATCCAAGGGTTTGGGATTTGGTTATACCTGAATACGAACAATCGCTGTTGCTTGAAGTGAAGTTACTGGAGGATAAAATACTCACTGTTTACCAAACCAATGGCAAGCAACAGATCATCTTTTTCGACTACCAGGGTCAGGTGCTCCACGCCATCCAAATCGGTTATGGGTTCTCGGTAAGTGGTTTTAACGGATTGAAAACCGATAAAAAAATATTGTTCTCTTACGAGGGATATGCCATGCCAAAAATCGTGTATATCCTGGACACAGAAAACTATAAAATAAAACCTTTAAAGGCCACAGTTATCAATTTCGACCATTCGCTTTTTGAAACCAAAGAGTTGGAATACACTTCCTTCGATGGCACCAAGGTGCCCATGTTCATGATGTATAAAAAAGACATTGACCTCCACGGAAATAATCCCGCATTATTAGAGGCCTATGGCGGATTTGGAAGTATCGAAATGGCTACATTCAGCCCGGGAATTGTGCACTTTTTAATGCGCGGGGGTATCTATGTTTACGCCAACATTCGAGGTGGTGGCGACAAAGGATTAACCTGGGCGAAGCAAGGCAGAGGCCTAAACAAAAAAAACAGTTTCGACGATTTCATCGCCGCCGCCGAATTTCTGATCGAAGAAAATTATACCAGTCCGCAGAAGCTTGCCATAACGGGTGCTTCAAACGGAGGACTTGTAGTAGGTGTCGCCATGACCCAACGACCCGAACTCTTTAAGGTCGCTGTACCCATTGTAGCCCCTTTCGACATGGTGCGGTTTGAAAAATATACTGTGGGTCATTGGCATACCGATGAGTATGGAAGTGTTTCCGATTCAGCAGGGTTTCAGCTTTTGATGGATTACAGCCCATTGCATAACATAAAGGATACGGTGAACTATCCGGCCACACTCATCATGACCTCTGATAATGATGACCGGGTCATGCCTTTTCATTCGTATAAATTCGCGGCTAAACTACAAAACCGTGAGGCGCAGACAAACCAGGTGTTGTTGCGCGTAGAGCGGGAAGCCGGACATTATGGCGCGCAAAGCAGTTTTAAAAAGGTGATACAGGAGGATGCTGACATATACGACTTTATTCTCTATCACCTAAACGAGAAAAACTCCACCGACCATTAGTGAACAAACTCTTGCTCAACTAATGTGATGAAGTTTACTCTTCTGGTCTTTTAAAAGTTCAACACCCTGTCTTAAAAACGGTGGCTAACCCCGATACTAAAAGATAGTCCGGGATTAAAGCTACTGTAGAGTTGCTGTTCGGCTTCGTAAGAGCGATAATAACTCTCGATTTTTTGGTTGAGGATATTGGAAATTTTAAAGTCGATAACTGTATTTTGGGAGGCTCCCACTTTTTTGTTTAACCCGAAATTGAGGCTATTGTAAGGCACGATATAAATATCAGGGAATAATCCTGTTCCTACAATGCTCAAGGTAGCGCCTTTCACATTGTAAAACAGTCCGGCATCAAGCCCGATATCTGGATTGCTGTAGGTGAATCCGGCGTTGATCACGTAGGGAGATTGTCCGGCCATCACGCGCGTATCTTTTACCGTCTCACCTGTTTTCTTGTAGGTCACCCTGGAGTTGTATTCCGTTTCCGACATGTCGATACTTGACGAAACCAGGGTAAGGTTTCCGCTCAGGTTGAAATGTTTTAGCTGTTGCGAAATAAAATTAAGGTCTTTCCTGAATTCAAACTCCAATCCATAGAGTTGTCCATCACCCATGTTGCGCGTTTGGTATTCGGTACTGGTCTGTTGTTCAGGTATTCTTACCAACTCAATAGGGTCTTTAAACTTTTTGTAAAAAGCACTTACCGAAAACATCTGACCTGCTTCGAGGAACCATTCCCACCGCAAGTCGACGTTGTCGATACGCGTTTCTGTTAAATGGCCGTCCCATGTAGGATATACGAACAAGCTCCCGTTGAATATTCTGTTGGAGAGTGGGTCGAGGATTTGAGCGTAGGAAAGCTCTTTAAATGATGGTCTGGCAATGGTTCTGGAATACGACGCACGCAGGTTTTGTGACTCGGTAAGGGCGTAAATGAAGTTAATAGAAGGAAATAAGTCGGTTGACTCGAGCACTTTGGCGTTTACCAGATTTTTCCCGTTAATCGTATCACCACCCGAGTAGGCCTGGTCACGTCCGGTATAGCGTTGCACGAAGTTCTCTACTCTTACACCTATAATTGCTCTAAGCTGAGCCGTGATGTTAAACTCCTGAGAAATGTATCCTGCTAAATTGTTCACGTTGGCCTGATACTCGTTTGGATTGGGATCGCGGTTACCTGATTGATAATAGATGGAATTGGGCTTGTTTGGATAGAGGTTAATGGAATCGAGCACATGAGCGGGATCAGGATTGGGCCACGACTGTGATCCAAAGAACTGAACATTATAGAACAAAATTTGATAATCACGGTCTTTGTAGGTATGGCTTACACCAAATTTCAGCTTGGCTTCGTTACCAAAGAGTTCATATTTTTTTGTGATATCGATTTTGGCTGTTGTATTGATTTCATCGAGGTTACGCCAGATTCGTGATGGATTGCCCCCTGCACCGGCACTGAAAAGGGTGTCAATTTCCTGATAAGTAAACGCTGTTTTACGGATGTCCGGGTCATCAGACGAGGAGAGTGTTCCGGAAAGACGCCAATCGATTTCCCATTGCGAGGCCTCGAACAAGTGAACACCGTTTAGTAATACATTGGAGAGTGCCCGTTGATTGTATTCGAGGTTGTCGGAGCCGGCAAAATACCCTGACTGCCCGACGGCTGATCCATCGTTATTTATAAAGAATTTCCCGGCGCGACTTTCGCCATTTTGCAAACGCATGGCCGTAAGCCGGTATTTCGAAAGTTTCGTTTTGAAAGCCAGTCCGGCAAGGCCACCGATGAGCACACTGTGCTCGCCAATTTCTCCGGTTTGAATGGTGGCATAACGCATTTCGTATATATCCGGATCTATATAACGTTGGTATTCACTCAGCACAACGTCATCATAGTATTTGTAATCGCTTTTATAAGATAAGGAGAAAATATAGCCCAGTTTTGGGTCGCGCTGCTTTGTTTTATTTTTTCCAGCAATATCGATCTGATCGCCAATGGTGAAACTGGCACTGTAATCCATTGGACTAGTCTGGCGGGTAGTGGCCAGTTGTGAATTAAACCCACGCACAAACTCATTCACTTCCTCTTTGGAAGCTCCGCTAATGGGGGTTGGAATATTGGGTTGTGTAGCACGAGCTTGCAGAGCACGTTTGTCATCATCGTAGCCCAGAAAATCTGTGCTGCTGCCTTTGTAAGTCAAATAGTCAGGGTTGAAATGCATCGAAGGATTATATCCAACCGAAGCCGATACGGAGATTATCCGTTGCTCGGGGAAATCTTTGGTTTCGATATTCAACAGACCCCCTGTAAAATCAGCCGGCATATCGGCTGTAAAGTTCTTGCTGATCATGATGTTGTTGATCAAACTAGTAGGAAAAATGTCCATCTGCAAGCTGTTTCTGTCGGGATCAAGTCCCGGGATGTCGACATTGTTCAGGGTTGTTTTTGAATACCTGTCGCCCAACCCCCTTACATAAACATATTTTCCATCTTCAACAGAAACCCCTGTTACCCTCTTGGCGGCTTCAACCGCTGTATTGTCGCCGGTGAGTTGAATTTTTGAAGCAGAAATCCCGTCAATCATGGCAGTAGATTTCTTTTTAATGGTGAGCATGGCTGCCTCGTTGGTACGCACAGCTTCGGCTTTGATTACAACTTCCATCAGCTCCTGGGCACTTTCTTTCATTATCAGGTTATCCAAAAAGGCAACCTCGTTGGATTTCACCACCACATCTTTTATTAACATGGGGCTATACGAAATATAGGAAAGTTGCAGGTTATAGGTTCCCGGATCTACCTCCAGGGAAAACTGTCCATCGAGGTCAGTTGTAGTGCCTGTGAATGTTCCTTCTATCATTACTGCAACGCCAACAAGTGTTTCTCCGGTTGCTTCCTCATAAACCGTGCCCCTGATTTTTCCTTTTTGTGCTTGTGCCTGAAAGATGGTCAAACAGGCGATGATTAGAATGAAAACTGTTTTCTTCATGTTGTAATCGAATTGAAGGTATTGGTTTGGTTTTTAAACATGAAACAGACCCGCAAGTGTTTTTGCGGGTCTGTTTATGACTCTATAATATTGCTATTTAATGAGTTGTGATAGTTTTTAAAGTCCGGCTAATTTTCCGGCTACAGAAGCCCATGTCCATCCAAATACAGTGGCATCGGCCTGAGGTGTGCCACCGGCGGTTACTCCGGCAGGAACATCACCATTTACATGGCTGGCCAAATCACCGGCAGCAACGTTTAACATGATACTGTTGAAAGCTACACCTTCAGCGGTAACCCTGTTGATCATTTGTCCTTCAACAATAGCAGTGAAGTAAATGTTCTGTAGATCAACAATAGAGTTAGCATCTACGTTAATTAAATCTGATGCTACGCGACCGAATTCATCATCGCTACATACAACAGTACCATTTTTGATGATATGTCCGGCTTGGTATGAACCTTCAGGACCATCTAACTCAAAGTTATGTCCGGTTGGCGAAAGGATAATGAAGTTGTCAACTGTTCCGTTGTATGATTGGTCGGTGTCGATGGCATCGTCATTAACATTCCATACCACAGCATTTTTCAAGTTAACAGTACCACCAAAGAATTCGATTCCATCGTCCTGGTTCGAAACAATCTCTACATTTTCAATAACCGTACCGCTACCAACGCCACCAAGTGAAAGGCCGTTGATTTCGTTACCGGCACCAATGTCAGTTCCTCCGTGACGGATGGAGATATATTTGATAACACCAGAGTTGTCGGCGTTGTCGTTGCCACCATAGAGACCATTAGGATCTGAGGTAGGAATTCCTTCGATTTGCACTTCGCTAACGTCACCTGATTCGTTTGAAGCTGAGATGCGAGCGTTACCTAAGATTAAAAGTCCGCCCCACAAACCGGCTACATCAGGAGCCAAGTTAGGACTGGCAATCTCGCCGGGCATAATTTCGTCGGCTACTGAAGTAAAAATGATGGGTGATTGAGCGGTTCCTTCGGCCATCAATTTAGCGCCACGGGCGATCAACAAGGCAGTTGCATTGGCTTGTGTTCCGGCTTCGCCTTTTACAATTACACCAGGCTCAATGGTTAAGGTTACCCCATTAACAACGGCAATACGGCTTTTAAGCACGTATACTTTTCCGGTTGTCCAGGTTTCGTCAGCGGTGATGTTTGAGTTTACATAAACAATCATTTCTTCTGTGCCAACATTTACAACGCCGGTTGCATCGTCAACGGCATTGTTTTTATCGGTAACGGTAAGTTTTACTGAAGCAGCACCGGTAGTGGTACCAGCGGTAAAAGTTACAACGATAGCACCTGAGGTAGCGCCATCTGTACCGTTTGTTTTAATGTCAGCTGAACCGTTTTCAACCACGATAGCGGCAGATTTAAAGCCGGCAGCAGCGGTGTAGTTAAAGGTTAAATCTACTGATTCCTCAGCTTTGATGTTTTGTGTGGCAGGAGCTGTAACTTTTGGTCCGGCTACCGGATCGTCATCCTTTTTACAGGCTGAGAAGCTTACGGCGAAAGCCAAAGCTACAAAGAGAAAAGCTACTAAATTCAGATTTGGTTTTTTCATTTTGAAATTTGTTTAATTAATTTTATTTTTTTTGTTACTGCAATCAATGCGTTTTTGATGATGCAAAAGTGAACCTTATGCATTAATAACCGATTAAGGAAAGTTTAAATCCGTATTAAATTAAAGTTAAGGATGCGCTTGTTTTTGCCAAATCAGTTAACACAAGGGTAATGTTAGCACAGTGCTAATCATATAGAAAACCAATATTTTACAGTATTTACAGGGGGTAATCTTAGTCGGGTTGCACTTCCCAGAGCATGTCGATGTATTCCCAACGGTATGTTTCAGGATAAACCGAAACCAACAAAAAGCCTTCTTCTGTACCCAGGTTCGGGCCTCTCCACCAACGCCCTGAGACAGCTCCTCCAGTGACGAAATGTATTTTGTCTACAAAAACGTCTTCGAGTATATGGGTATGTCCTTGCAGAACTAAAAGCAAATTATGTTCGTCGAACAAGTCGATAACAGCCTTGCTGTTGGTAACGATAATACCTGAATCGCTTTCAATTTGGTTTCTGAAAAAATAGGGGACAAAGGTCGTGGTGAGGGGTATGTGCGAAATCAACACAATCGGAACGGTGCTGTCGAGGCTGGCCAAGTCTTCGTTTATCCAGCTGATCTGGGTAGAATCAATTTCTCCAAAATACCGCCGTGAAGGGCTTGTGCCGATGGCATCGACCACCACAAAATGCCAGCCCTGGTGATCAAAGGAATAGTATCTGGAGGTTATTCTGTTTTCGTAAATCTTTTTTCCAAACTCAGGGTGTTCTGGCGACACCCCACTTTTTTCGTACAACCCAAACAGTTCATGGTTTCCCATCGTATTGTAAACAGGCATATTGAACAGTTGTTGCATGCTATCGTATAGTACATAAAGCGAATCGGCTCTGCCATATCCCTGACCAAGCGCGTCATAAATCAAATCTCCACCTGTGATTACAAAGTCAGGATTTAGTTCATTCACCAGTTCAATGGCCTGGCTAAAACCGACTATCGCGTTGCGCTCAGGCTGGAGGTGGATATCAGTTAAAAAGGCAAAGGTGAACAAGGGTGTTTCCTCTTTTTTCACCTCCGGCGCGTGAACACAGGCCGTCAAACCAAGCAGTACAGACAGGGAAATGGCAAAAAGGCTAAGACTGAGGTATTTCATTTGATCGGTATAAATATTTGTGGTCAAAAATAAGCTTACTCCTCCCCTGTTTCATGTGTTCAGGGTTAAGTTTCTGTAAATAAATCAAGTCGCTATTGGAGCTCCAGTTGTCCGTTCAGCTTTTTTATGGCCTTTTCTCTCACTTTTGTCGTTCCGCCTTCAAAAACACGGGTGTCGAGGGGCGCATTGGTTTTCCATGCACCGCGGGTAAAATCGGGCACATCAATGGGTTGAGAATTGTTGGCAATGCTCCACTCACTCAACGGGGTAACACAGCTCCAGGCTGCAGCGTCATATACATCCATGTCCATCGGCAGGCCGTTGCGCAGGTTATCAATCAAACGCCAATCCATGATAAAGTCCATGCCCCCATGCCCGCCGACACTCTTGGCGATCTCTCCAACCCTGCGTACTATCTCCGGCGTGTATTGTTCTTCAATAGCAGCCATTTCATCTTCACTCACCACTTTATGACCAAAAGCAATGTGCTGCCTGGGCCATTTCTGGGCAAAGCACTTTGTTCCGCTGAGCAGATGTATTCTGGAATACGGACGGGGTGAGCTTACATCGTGTTGAATCATGATGGTGCGCCCGAGGTGTGTTTTTATCAGCTGGATGTCCATGTTCCCACGCATATCAAGTCCTGTAAACTGTTCATATACCGGATCTTCCTGTGCCAGCTCACGGATACGTGATTGCAGGGTAAAATCCTTCGACATGATGGCCGTAAGGTAATCCATTTTATCCCCTCTGTTGATGTTCATCGCCTGACAGATCGGGCCAAGTCCATGCGTAGGATATACGTTGGCTTTCTTTTCATTTTCCCAAATCCGCCACCATCGGGTATAAGCTCCATCCACAAGTTTATCGTCCTGGGGTTTGTTGAAAAGCCAGTAATCCAGATCGTGTATGTAGGCTCCTTCGCCATGAATAAGTTCTCCAAAAACGCCATGCCTTACCATGTTCAGGGTGAGTAACTCAAAGAAATCGTAACAGCAATTCTCGAGAATAATGCAGTGTTTGCGTGTTCTCTCGCTCGTTTCGACCAGTTGCCAACATTCGTCGAGGGTTTTGGCGCTGGGCACTTCCACCGCGGCGTGTTTGTCGTTCTCCATGGCTGCCAATGCCACCGGCACATGAAACTCCCAAGGAGTGGCTATATAGACCAAGTCAACTTTGTCGCTGGTGCAGAGGTTTAAAAATTCGTCATCTCCGCCCACAAATTCCTTGGCTTTGGGAAGTCCGACTTTTTTGAGCAGCTGTTGCGCGCCATCCACCGCTTCCTGCCTGATATCGCAGAGGGCGGTGATTTCAGCACCTTCTATCAGCGCCATACGTTCTACCGCTCCGGCACCCCGATCACCAATGCCGACAAAACCAATTCTTACTTTTTTTATTTTAGGGGCGGCATACCCGCACATGTTAAAAACTTGATCGGTAGCAGGTTGAAAGTCTGAAAAGCCAGGCCTTGGTTGATACTCTCCGGCTATAGCCTGCATAACTCCCGATGACAACACACCTGCGCCCAGCAAGGATGTTTTAATGAAATTTCGGCGGTCTCTTTCCATGTCAATGTTTTTATTTTTTATTCAAAATATCTTCAACTATCTGCTGCATTTTGTTTTCATTTTCTTCCATGCTTGTGAGCAAGGCTTTTTGTGCTCTCCACCGATCCAGGTTGTGATGGGGTCTGTGGGTTTTGAAATAAATATCCCCGTTAAAATAGTCGGTTAAAAACCGCAACCCGATGATAAAGGTCATGATCTGGGGTGAGATATAGAGTATATTTTTTTCATTTGTTTCTAATGCAGCCGCGTTTTCAAGTAAATATCCCCGACAATAGGCTTCAAACAGATCAAGTCGCACGAACATGGAAGAGAGATCGGTTTCATCTTCAGCAGCAGAGGCCGTTCCTGTCCTGATAGCATCGCCAAAATCGTGAAAGTAATAACCCGGCATCACCGTGTCAAGGTCGATCAGGCAAATGGCTTTCCCCAAACTGTCAAAGAGTATGTTGTTAATTTTTGGATCGTTGTGGGCGACTCTCATGGGCAGTCCGGATGAAAAAACATCGTTTAAAATCGCTGCAAAACGTATAAATCTCTTCTTTACAAACGCAACCTCTTTTTCAAGTCCTTGAATTCTTTGCTTCGGGTCGGCTTCTGTTGCTGCCACAAACTGCCTGTAACGGGATTCGAGGTTGTGAAAATCAGGCAGGGTAACTTCCAACTCCAGTGGCGTAAAATTGGCTAACCGACGATGAAACAAGCCCAGCGCTCTCCCTGCTTCTTCGGCCATTGTAACCGAACTTACCTTGTCAAAACTGTGGCTTCCTTTGATGAAGTGAAAACATCGCCAACAATTTCCCCGGTCATCGGTATGAAAGCTCCGTTTATCTTGCGTTAAAACCAATTGCAGGTTATGGTTGTTCGCTGTTGGCCGGAAATTCCCGTTTTTAGGGTTTTGTAGATGCTCCGACACTTTGAGCATATTGTGCTGCAAAGCTGATACATCTTTAAAAATATCCTGATTTATACGTTGCAGGATGTACGACCCGGCCTCCGGTGAAGCGATCAGATAGGTATCATGGATATGGCCTGAACCATAAGAAACAGGCTCTGCATCAACTGCTTTTGGAAGAAAACACCGGACGACTTCTCTTAAATCCATTCTTGCTATTTATGGGTGGAAAAATACAAAATATTAACCACGTGTTCACTTGTCGTCTTCAACATAACACTATTTTTGTCCCCTAATCATAAAGAAAACCAAGCTATGGATACCGGCTTAAAAAGAAGTCAGCTGCTGATGACAAAAATTATTGCCACACTCGGCCCGGCGACTAACTCCGTGGCTAAGATGGAATCGTTGATTAATGCCGGCGTGCGTGTTTTCAGAATCAACTTTTCGCACGGACTGTTTAGCGAGTACGATCAGCTTATCGAAAACATCCGTCAGGCGGAGAAAAACACAGGCGAGTATGTAGCCATTTTGGGAGATATCAGCGGGCCGAAAATCAGGATTGGGAAAATTGTGTCAGAAGGCATCATGCTTGAGGAAGGAAGCGAAGTGATTTTTGCAAAAAACCCTGTTGCGGGTGGCGAATTACTTGAAAAACCAGTGTTGTCGACGACTTACGGGGCGTTTATCGACGAAGTAAAACCCGGACACCGTATCCTGCTTGATGACGGCAACATTGAACTGTCGTGTCTGAGAGCAGAAGGAGAAATGCATGACATGCGCTTGGTGTGTAAGGTGATAAGCGGCAACCTGCTGACTTCTTCAAAAGGAGTAAACCTGCCTGACACCGAGTTGTCGCTGCCCTCGATGACAGAAAAAGACTATCAATGTGTTGAATACGCGGTGGACAAAGGACTTGATTTTTTAGCTTTAAGTTTTGTTAGAACCCGTGAGGATGTTTTGGTGCTTAAAAACAAGTTGCGATCGCATGGCGTTCGCCCAAAACACCTGGACATAACGGCGTTCGATTTCGGTTTTTCCACTTCGCACGAAGACTCACATTACATCCCTATCATCAGCAAAATTGAAAAGCCACAAGCTATAAAAAACCTGGCTGAGATTATCGAAGAATCGGATGGTATCATGGTGGCACGCGGTGATCTGGGCGTGGAAATGGATTTGGCCGAAGTGGCTATCCTCCAAAAAAAGATTGTTCATCTTTGCCGTAAAGAAGGCAAACCGGTTATTGTGGCCACGCAGATGCTGCAAAGCATGATCACCGAGGCCGTGCCTACCCGTGCCGAAGTGAGCGATGTGGCCAATGCCATCCTCGACGGGGTGGACGCCGTCATGCTCTCGGGAGAAACCGCCGTTGGAAAACATCCGGTTGCGGCAGTGGAAATGATGCGACGGATTGCCATCAAAACCCATGCTTTTATCCGGGAATTCGGGAAAGACCAACCCCGGTATATTCCAAGAGAAAACGCTTTGAACAGAAAATCGGCCATGGCTCATGGTGTGGCCGATATAGCCAAAGACATACGCGCCGATTATGTAGTTACCTGGATGCATTCGGGCGGTAGTACCATGATGATATCGCAACAGCGCATGGAAGTCCCGATAATAGCTTTCGGTGAAAATACTTCGCGGTTACGGCAATTGTCGCTTCTCTACGGTGTTTGGCCGCGGTTTATGGCACAACCTGGTTCAGGCAGTGGCTTTATCGGCGAAATCAATGGGTTTTTAAAAACGTTTCAGCTGGCACAGGATGGCGACCCGGTGGTGATTGTGGCCAGCGACCCGATAACGAAACGCGGACTTACCAACCGCATTGTAATCCATTATGTAGGCGAAACAATGGAATAGAAAGGGTCTGGCTAAAAAACTAATTTTGTAAGAAATATTCATGGAGTTAAAACTGATATCAGACTTTAAGCCTACCGGCGACCAACCCGATGCCATCCGTCAGCTGACAGAAGGACTTGTGCGTGGCGACACGGCCCAGGTGCTTTTAGGCGTCACAGGCTCGGGAAAGACTTTTACCATCGCCAACGTATTGGCCAATGTGCAGCGTCCTACTTTGGTTTTAAGTCACAATAAAACCCTGGCCGCTCAACTTTACGGCGAGTTTAAACAGTTTTTTCCGGAAAATGCCGTTGAATATTTTGTTTCATATTACGATTACTACCAGCCTGAGGCCTATATTCCGGTTACCAACACCTACATCGAAAAAGATTTAAGTATCAACGATGAGATTGAAAAACTCAGATTGAGCACCACCTCCTCGCTGCTCTCGGGCCGACGTGATGTGATCGTGGTTTCCAGTGTGAGCTGCATTTATGGTATCGGTAACCCGGACGATTTCACCAGCAATGTTATTCCTGTAAACAAAGGCATGTTGCTCAGCCGCAACAAGTTTTTACGCGATCTCGTCACGGCATTGTACTCGAGAAACAACATCGAGCTCAAACGTGGAACTTTTCGCGTGGTGGGCGATACCGTAGACATTTATCCGGCTTACATGGATTACGCTTTTAGAATAGTTTTCTGGGGCGATGAAGTTGAGGCCATTGAAAGCATTGACGTGGTTTCAGGTAAACGGGTCAGCGACCTCGATCACGTAACCATCTATCCCGCCAATATTTTTGTTACTTCACCTGACAAAATGAAGTCGGCCTTGGAGGACATCAAAACAGACATGATTAAACAGGTAGAATATTTCAGGGAAACAGGTAAACACCTTGAAGCCAAACGTCTGGAGGACAGGGTAATTTACGACATGGAGATGATGCGGGAGCTGGGCTACTGTTCAGGTATTGAAAACTACAGCCGCTATTTCGACGGACGATCGCAGGGGAGCCGCCCGTTCTGTCTGCTCGATTATTTCCCTGAGGACTATATCACCGTGATCGACGAAAGTCATGTGACGGTTTCGCAAATCAGGGCCATGTATGGCGGCGACAGGTCGAGGAAAGAAAATCTAGTGGAATACGGGTTCAGGCTTCCTTCGGCCATGGATAACCGACCTTTGAAATTTGAAGAATTTGAAGGACTTACACGGCAGGCGATTTTTGTGAGCGCCACTCCTGCCGACTACGAAATTGAGAAATCTCAGGGAGTGGTGGTGGAACAATTAATCCGCCCGACAGGTCTGCTCGATCCGCCGATAGAAGTCCGCCCCAGCCTCAACCAAATTGACGATTTGTTGGATGAAATTGAAAAAACGGTCGCCAAGAATTTCCGTGTCCTCGTCACCACCCTCACCAAACGTATGGCTGAGGAATTGACGAAATACTTGCTCAACCTGAACATCCAGACACGCTATATCCATTCCGATGTCGACACACTGGACAGGGTGGAAATTTTACGCGAGCTCAGGCTGGGGACATTTCATGTGTTGGTGGGAGTAAACCTCCTGCGTGAAGGACTCGACCTGCCAGAAGTGGCTTTGGTGGCTATTTTGGACGCCGACAAAGAGGGGTTTCTGCGGTCGGGACGGTCACTCACCCAAACCGCAGGAAGAGCAGCCCGAAACCTCGACAGCAAAGTGATTATGTATGCTGATAAAATCACCCGATCGATGGCGCAGACCATTGACGAAACCAACAGGAGACGGGAAAAACAATTGGCTTACAACGAAAAACACAACATCACCCCCACTGCTATTATCAAGTCGGTGACATCGATCATGGACCAAACAGGACTGGCCAATAACCGCAAAGAACCTGCCTATATCGGAGGAAGCAACCCGACCATCGCTGCCGACCCCGTTGTTCAGTACATGAGCAGAAAAGAAATTGAACTGGCCATAGATAAAAACAAAAAAGACATGCAAGCCGCCGTAAAACTGTTAGATTTTATCGAAGCAGCCCGACTTCGCGATGAAAACAGGGTGCTGTCGGCCTTGTTGGATGAAAGAGCGTAGCCTTTGTAACACGGCTAATGACGCTGTAGGTTTGGTAATAATCTGTAAATGACATTGGAAAGGAAAAGTGAAAAATGTAGAATGCAATTTTTTTAATATTTTTTAACCAACTTTCAGTTATTTTAATAAATTTGCATCAACAAATATGCAAACCGAAAGAATTAATTACAAATAAATAAGAATCATGAAGAAGTTTTTACTGTTATTTGCTATGCTATTAGCTAGCGCATGGAGTCTACTTTCTCAAACTTGTCTACCAGAGGGAATAGAGTTCACTCACCAAACACAAATTGATAGTTTCTCAATTAATTACCCGGGATGCAACACGATAATTGGTAATCTCACCATAAAAGGGGATGACATTGTCAATTTGGATGGATTAGGCCAATTACGTTATGTGATGGGGCTTCTTCGTGTCACAGAAAACAAAATCATCGAAAACTTAGATGGGTTGTCAGAAATAAAATATCCTGGACAAGTTTTCTTTATTTCTAAAAATCCAGAACTAAAACAACTTCTGACACTTACCTCACCAGAACTTGAGATTGGAGGCTTAAGCATTTCAGACAATCCTAAATTGCATTCTTTGTTAGGACTGGAGTCGATTGTTGGACTGCATAATCTCGATATCGTAAATAACGATATGCTTTACAGTTTACAAGGATTGAACAGTATTGAAATTGTTAAATCACAAGTTAGAATACAAAAAAATCAAGGACTTATTGATCTTACTGGATTAGATAATTTATCTGAATTGGAAAGCGATCTGTTGATATCCCTTAATGATAATTTATCGAGTTTTTACGGTCTTCAAAAACTCGCGACAATTAACGGTTCATTGCATATAGTAGGAAACCAGAAACTACATTCTTTTAGTGGTTTAGACAGCTTAAAAACTATTAATAAAATTTTAGTGATCGATGACAACGAAACATTAACTGATATTTCAGCATTAGAACAATTAAATCCCGAAAAAATGGATAGTATTCAAATCACAGATAATAAGCTTTTAAAAACATGCCATATTAAAAGTGTTTGCAATTATATTGGTCTTTCACATAATGGGATTTATCTTCATGATAATGCGGAGGGATGTATGGATAAAGCTCAAATTGAGTCAGGATGCCAAGGATCTGGTATTGAGAATCATATTGACGACCATGCTTTTAAAGTTTTTCCAAATCCGGCATCAAATTACGTAACACTTGAATTGAAAGACAATCTTGAAATTTCCAGTATTGAAGTCTATGACATAAGTGGAAATATGGTACACTTTCAAACTGAGGACACAAATAGTCTAAATGTTTCGGCTTTGAGTACGGGTATGTATGTTGTGAAAGTAAGTGCAAAAAGCATTATTTCCAGACAAAAACTGTTTATAAAACATTGATAATAAAATAAGTCAAGATACCCCCCCGCTCCCGCCAGTTTGCAACTGGTGGGCCTTGTTTCATTTATTCAACCTAAAATAAGTAATGAATTGCCATGACAAAGAAAGTTTATACCTTTGATCTTTAACAATCAATAATAAATGAGTCGTGCATACAAGATGGCCTATCCCGAAGGACTATACTATATCACCTTTTCAACAGTAGAATGGATAGATGTTTTTACTCGTCAGGAATACCGTGACATATTGATCAATAGCCTGGATTTCTGCATAAAGGAAAAGGGGCTGCGCTTGTTTGCCTATGTGATTATGTCGAATCATGTGCATTTAATTGTAGCCGCAGAATTTGGATTTGAACTTAGCAGCATTATTCGTGACTTCAAAAAGTATACATCCAAGAAAATACTGAAAGCAATTGAGGATAACACAGGAGAATCACGGAAAGAATGGATGATTTCATTGTTTAGGAAAGCTGGGGAAGGTAATGCAAATAATAAAGTATATCAGTTTTGGCAGCAGGATAACCACCCGATTGTGTTGTATTCCAATGCTGTAATTGACCAAAAACTGGATTATATTCATGAAAACCCAGTAAAAGCCGGCATCGTGTTACAGCCGGAGGATTATCTGTACAGTAGTGCAAGAAATTATGCCGGGCTTGATTATGTTATTCATGTCGAATTGCTTTTTTGAAAAACGGATGCTTTTAAGTCATACCGAAGATTGTTTTGTATATTTGACCCACCAGTTGCAAACTGGCGGGAGCGGGTGGGGGAATGATGGAACCATCGAACTCATTCATGAAATACTCAGAGATATGACCCGAAAAAAAGCAGGACGTAATGAGTCCCCAAGTTTAGCTCTAATTGACAGTCAGTCTGTAAAAACCACCAGAA
>Ga0180009_10002910_pt1 | contig 19862 bp, 12 predicted proteins | sample OS_PC_MetaG_FD_123537 | JGI IMG/M metagenome (GOLD analysis project Ga0180009, IMG submission 123537) | Groundwater microbial communities from the Aspo Hard Rock Laboratory (HRL) deep subsurface site, Sweden - OS_PC_MetaG | ecosystem: Environmental > Aquatic > Deep subsurface > Groundwater...
GGCGGCCACCAACCGCGACCTCCGCCGCATGGTCAACGACGGCACCTTTCGGGAGGACCTCTTTTTCCGCCTGTCGGTGCTGCCCATCGAGCTGCCCGCGCTCGCCGACCGGGTGCAAGACATCCCCCTGCTGGCGAGCCACTTTTTGAACGAGCTGTCACAGCGCCTCGGTCGACCGCTGGAGCTGGCGCCCGCCACCCTGGGGGTGCTGCAGCGCTCCCCCTGGCCCGGCAACGTCAGGCAGCTCCGGAACGTGCTGGAACGGGCCGCGTCCCTCGCCGATTCACCGGTGATCCAACCCCACGACATCAATCCCCGGTCGAGCCTGACGCCCCGGGGCCGGGGCCACGCCGCGCAAAGCCAGCCTTCGCCGGTGGGCGCCCACCCCGCACGGGACCTGACCGGACAGACGTTCAAGCACGCCAAGGAGCAGGTGCTCGACGCCTTCGAGCACGCCTATCTCACCGAGCTCCTCGCCGCCCACGCCGGAAATATCAGCCACTGCGCGGACCAGGCCGGCCTCACCCGCTACCATCTGCGCAAGCTGCTCAAAAAGCACGGCCTCAGCGCACCCTGATCCCGCTTCGGTGCCTGACCGCACCCGTCGCCACGGTGGCTACTGTAGTCGCCATGGCGACTGAAGTAGCCACCTCCCGGCGCGATCACCAAGCCCCCAAAAACCAACAATATCGATAGCCAGCTCCGGCACACGCTCACGATGGGGTTGGCGCGCGAATTGCAAATCCAATCCCACAAGCTCTGCTCCCACTGGGCAGCGCGCTTGGATCGTCTTTAAAAACTACGTGGGTGTGCAAGCCAGCGAACACGCCCCAGCCATCGTCACTCCGTGACGAGAGGAGGAATCATGAAAACTGCGATTGCGACCGCGCTCGTGCTTCTGATGGGTCTGTCCACCATGGCGTGTAGCGCCGAGGATGAAAACTGCGTGGCGGGCGTGTCGTGCGTGTGCTCCGGCGAGAACTGCACCGAAACCTGCGGCGGCACCGGAGGGGGCTGCACCTTCGAGTGCCTGAACGGCTCAAACTGCACGTTCAACTGCCCCGGAGGCAGTTGCGGCGTCCAGGCCACCGACGCCGACTCAGTGACCATCAACTGCCCGGGGGGCGGCTGCAGCGTGAGCACGACGAGCACCCCCGATGTGGCGCTCGACTGCACCGGGGACAGCTGTGGTCTGAGCTGTAGCGGCGCCAATAGCTGTCAATTGACGGGCTGCGAGTACGGTTGCTCGCTGAGCTGCGGTGGCGCGGCGATCTGCGAGTCCAGTTGCCAGGCCATCCCGGGCGGCTGCTCCGTATCACCGTAACGCCGACTCCCAAAACGCTGCCACCAAAGTCACTCCGCCCCACTCCGTCACTTCTTCCCATAGGTCCGACCACCCACGCCAATGCCCGGGCCGGTGCGTCTCACAAAAAAGCGACCCAGCATGGACCTCATCAAAGCCACGCACACGGCGTCGTCGGCGGGCAGCCGGTAACGCCCGAGAATCTTGGCGCCCATGGGCAACAGCGTGCGGAGGGGCAGATCCGCCGGGTAGGGGATCCGCGCCGTCTCGTGCTGGTAGTGGGCATACAGCGACCGGCAGGACGACTCGGCCACGGGGCGTGGTGCCGGTGGCGGCGCCGGAGCACGACGCACGGCCCGGGGCGGGGTCGCCGGCGGCGGCGGCGGAGAAGAGCAGTAGCTCACGGTTCCACCCAGCACCACCACGAGCCCCACGCTCACCATCCGGGGTTTGCTCATGAGTACCTCCGATGATCATCGTAACGCGTTTACGCGCAGGTGAACATCGGTCAGCTAGGGGAGGCGGGCCGAACCGTGACAGGAGCCCTTGCCGAGCAGCTCGTCGGCGCGCTTCTCGGCGAGCTTGGGCGAGAGGAGATCGATCTCATCGAGCACGTCCAGGTCGGCGCGTTGCAGGTCGGGCACCTTGCCGAAGAGGCGCCAAACGAAGGTGGTGATGTCGTCGAAGATGGCGTAGGCGCACGGCACCACGTACAGGGTGAGGATCGTCGCGAAGCTCAGGCCCCAGGCGATGGTGGTGGCCATGGGGGAGAGGCCCTGCACGTCGCCGCCGATGCCGAGGGACAGGGGCATGAGACCGCCCACGGTGGTGATGGAGGTGAGCAGGATGGGACGCAGACGAATCGCGCCGGCCTCCTTGATGGCCGCGTCCCGGTCCATGCCCTGGCGCCGACGCTGATTGATGAAGTCCACCAGGATCAGCGAGTCATTCACCACAATGCCCGTCAACCCCACGAACCCGATTAAAGCCGTCATGTCCATGGGGTTGCCCGAAGCAAAGAACCCGATAATCACCCCGATGGTGGCCAAAGGCACCGCCAGCAGCACGGTGAAGGGCTGCAGAAACGACTGAAACTGAGCGCCCAGAATGAGGTAGATCACCAGCAAGGCAATGAGAAACGCGATGCCCAGAGACTGGAGCGACTCGTTGGTCTTCTCCCACTCCCCGCCAAACTCGAACCGCACGTCCGGGTTGGCCTTGATGAGCCCATCCAAGCGCTGCATGGCCTTTTTGTTCACGCCCTGGGAGGTGACCTTGCTGCCGCTGTCGAGGTTCGCGGTGACCGTGATGGTGCGCCGGCGGTCCCGCCGCTGGATCTTGGTGGGCCCCATGGCCCGCTCCACCTTGGCCACATCCCCGATGGTGAGCATGCGCGAGGAGGCCGGCTGGGTGGTGCCGGCACCGGCCAAAGAGCCCAGCCCGAGCGCCGAGGCGCCGCCGTCTACAGACAGCACCGGCGACAACGGCAAGGCCAGCCGGGACAGGGCCCGGGAGTCCCGCCGAAAGGACTCGGGATAACGCAGCACCACGTCCATCTCCTCGTCGTTCTGCCGGAACTTGGACACCTTGAATCCCATGTAGGCGATCATGATCGTGGAAGCCACATCCGCGGTGCCCATGCCGTGCAGGGCCGCCTTGGACTCGTCCACCCGGAGCTGGTACTCGGGGCTGCCCAGGTGGAAGTCCCGACCGATGTCCTTGACCCCGTGGATCTTGCCCAGCTCGCCTTCCACCTTCTCGGCCAGCCCGAGCAGTCGCTCCAGGTTGTTCCCGGAGATGCGAATGGCCACCGGCTTGCCCGTGGGCGGTTTGAACTGCAGGACCGTGAGCTCGATGGGCTTCACCGGCCCGGGAATGTACCGAAATTTGGGCCGCAGCTTGCTGATGATCTGCTGGGCCGTGCGCTTGCGATCCCTCACCGCGGTGAGCATCACGGTGACCATGCCCAGATGCTTGCCCGCCTGGGGCCACAGGTGCGTGCGCGACCAGCCGGACTGCGAGACCACCGCCACGACCTCGTGCTTGGGAATGTTCTTGCGCACGACCTCCACAACCTGGGCCACCACCTTCTCGGTGGCCTCCAGGGAGGTGCCCTGGGGCATCTCGATGCGCACGTCCAGCATCTCCCCGTCGGTGTCGCCAAACAGCACCACCTCCTTGTACTTGACCACCGCGAACAGCAGCGCCCCGAAGACCGTAAATGCGAGCAACAGGGTGAGCCAACGCAGCCGCAGGGTCCAGCCGAAGGTGCGGCGGTAGAACCCCTTGAGCCCCTGCATGACGCGGCCGTCCCCTTCGCGGTTGGAGCCCTTACGCGGGCGTTTTTTGGCGAAGTCCGCCACATGGGAAGGCAGGATGATCAGCGCCTCGATGAGGGACGCCACCAGGGCCGCCACCACCACCTTGGGGATGGTGGACATGAACTTGCCAAAAACCCCGGTCATGAGCAGCAGCGGCAGGAACGCCGCGATGGTGGTCATGATCGTGGAGATCACCGGATACATGACCTCCTTGGTGCCCAGCAGGGCCGCCACGGACGCGGGTTTGCCGGCCTCGATGTGGCGGTAGGTGTTCTCCACCACCACGATGGCGTCGTCGACGATGATGCCGATGCAGATGATCAATCCGAAGAGACTGAGCTGGTTGATGGTGACGCCGAGGATGTGCATCACCACCACGCCCCCGGCGATGGCAAAGGGGATGCCCAGGGCCGCGAAGATGGCGTTGCGAATGCCCAGGAAGATCCACAACAGCCCCAACACCAGCAGGATCCCCATGAGCCCGTTGGTGTAGAGGATCTTCATGGTGTGGTTCACCTGCTGGGTGGTGTCCCCCATGATCTTGAGCTTGTAACCCTTGGGCAGCTGCTTGCCGAACCCCTTCGCCGCCGCGCGCACCCGCTTGACCACCTTGTGCGCGTCAGTGCCCTTGCGTTTGTTCACGCTGAGCACCACGCCCGGTGAGCCGTCCACCCAGGCCCCCGTGGCCCGCTCCGCGAAGGTATCGACGACATCGGCCACGTGGTGAATGCGCACGTGCTTGCCGTCGGATCGCCGCACCACGATGGACTGGCGGATGTCGTCCAGAGACCCGTACTCCGCCATGGCCCGCACGGCGAACTCCTTGCCCCCCGTGACGATGGTGCCGCCGGGCAGGTTGCGGTTCCGGGCCTGGAGAGTCCGGGCGACCTGCGCCAGGGAGATGCCGTAGGACTCGAGCTGCCGGGGCTTGGCGACGACGCGGATCTGTCGCTCCTGGATGCCGGACTGGCGGACGTCGTCCACGTCCTGCAGGGTCTCGAGGTGCTCCCGCAAGGCCTTGGCGGTGTTGCGCAGCAGGTGCGGGTCACCCTTGGGCACGCCCACGAGGGCCACCTGCACCACCGGCATCATCATCTCACCCGGGCGCACCACGGGGGCCTCGATGTCCGGCGGCAGCTCCCGCCGGATCTCGTTGATCCGGCTCTGCACGTCGAGCACCGCCTTGTCGATGTTCGCGTCCGGCTCCAGTTCCAGCCACAAAAAGCTCATGGACTCGGCCGAGGTGGAGTAGCAGTGCGCCACGCCCTCCACGTCCGTCACCGCGTCCTCGATGGGACGGGTCACCAGCTTCTCCATCTCCCCCGCCGAGATGCCCGGGTAGATGGTTTGCACGTACAGCCCCGGAGCGGTCACGTCCGGGAAGAGCTCCTTGGTCATGGTGGAGCCGTAGAAGAAGCCGGCCACCAGCACGAGCGCAAACAGCAGGTTCACCAGGACGGGCTGCTTGATGGAGGTCTTGATGATGGACATGGCCGGCCCCTATTTCGCCGCCGGCCGCATGGACGCGGGGCGGGGCGCGGGGCGGGAATTCGGCGTCGGGCGGGAACTCGGCGCCGGGCGTGACGGGTTGCCGTCCGCACCGGCCATGGTGACCGGCGGAGCGCTCGGCACGATCTTCACCCGGGCCCCGGGCACCAGCCGCTGCACGCCCTGCACCACCAGCGTCTCGCCCGCCCGGGCGGGCACGGCGCCCCGGGGCAGGATCTCCACCCGGTCCGCCGTGGAGACGCCGAGCTTCACTTCTAACCGTTGGACCTTGCCTTGACGCACCACATAGACGTAGCGACGACCGAGCAGCTCCACCACGGCGTCCGACGGCACCAGGAGCCGCTGTTCGGGAGCCGCGAGCGGGATCGCCACCTGGGCCACCACGCCGGGTTTGAGCATCAGATCTTTGTTGTCGACCACAAGCTCCACCTCCACCCGGCGCGTCGTGGCGTCGGCCAGGGGCCGCACCAGGTGCACCACGGCGCGACGAACCAACGGCCCTTTAATGGTCTTGACGCTGACCGTGGCAGGCATGCCTTTTTTCAGGAGCAGACCCTCGGTGGGATCCAGCCCCACCACCACCTTGACCCGATCCATCTCCACCACGGTGAACACCGGTGAGCCCGGGGAGACGTAGTCCCCCACATTGATGGGCCGCTTGGCGAGCACGCCGTCAAAGGGCACGCGCACCCAGTAGTTGCCAAGCTGCCGTCCCACCTGAGCCGTCTGGGCCCGCGCCAGCTCGATGCCGGTTTTGGCGCGGTCGTAGGCGTTCTGGGCCTGGTCGAGCTGCGCCTGGGCAATGTCGCCGCTGGCCCGCAGCCGCTTCATGCGGTCCAGGTTGATTTTGGCCATGCGCAGGGCCACCTGCCCCTGCTTGATGCCCAGGCGCGTCGCCTGGTAGCTGCGCCAGGCCACCGAGCCGTCCAGCCGCACCAGGAGCACGCCCTTTTTCACCGTGTCCCCCACCTCGTGCCGGATGTCCAACACCCGGCCCGGGGCCTCGGCTCGAATGGACACCTCCCGCCAGGCGTGCACCGTGGCCACGGCCCGCCCCTGCCGCTGAAAGGACCGCCGGGTGAGGGTCTCAACCCGCACCGGGATGAGCTCGGGCGCCGAGGCGTCGCTCTTGGACTTGGCGCCCCCAAGCTTGCAGCCCGAAAGTTGCGGCGCGACGAGAAGCCCGCTCAGCAATATCAGGGCGACATGTCGTTGATTATTAATCATAGGGCAATGACCTCCCGTGACCCTTGGGGCGGGTCCTCGAGGCTATTTGATCGCTCCGAGGGCCTTGTCCCGTTGGGCCAGGGCCGTGAGATATCCGAACCGCGCGCTGAGCAGGTTGAACTTTGCCAGTCGCAAGCCGTTCTGAGCGTCGAGCACGTCGGTGGTCTTGGCGCTGCCGGCCTTGTACAGGTTCTCGGCGCTCTTGTGCGCCTCGGCAGCCAGCTTCACCTGCTTTTCGGCCACCGCGATGGATCGGTAGGACTTGGTCACCGACAGGTCCGCCTGGAGCACCGCCTCGGTGAGCAGCCGCCTGACATTACGGTACTGCATGCGCGCCTTGGCCACTTCGAGCTGCTTGAGCTGCACGTTGTAGACCTTGGTCATGCTGTCAAAGAGGGGCACCTTGACGTTGACCATCACCGCCCAGCTCCCCAGCCAGGTCTTGGACGCGAAGTCCTCGTAGGGCATGTAGTTCTGCCAGGTGTAGCCCCCCGACAGGGTCACCGTGGGCAGGAATGCCGCCTTGGCGGCCTGCTCGCCGACCTTGCTCATCTTCACGTTCAGCCGGGTGAGCCGAAGCTGGGGGTGGCTGCGCAGGGGCGCGGCCACGGCCGTGGGGCGCGGAAGCTTCTCGGCGGTGACCTCCGCCGGGGGTACGATGGTCACTGCCGACTTCAGGGGTCGACCCATGAGATTGTTCAAACGCATCTTGGCCGAGGCCACCTGCTGCTCGGACTCGAGCAGCTTCTGCTCGTCGTCGGCGATCTTGGCCTGCCAGCGCAGGATGTCCACCTTGGTGCCCAGCCCGGCGATCATGAGGGCCTTGGCCTGACGCAGGTGCTCCTTGGTGGCGCCCGAGGTCTCCTCCACGATCTTCACGGCCTCCTGGGCCGCGAGGATCCCATAGAAGATCACCTTCACGTTGGTGACCACGTCGTGCGCGGTGTTTTTGTGGGACACCTTGGCCATGCGGTGGGCCAACTTGAAGCGCTTGACGTTGATGAGGTTGTTCCAGTCGAGCACCTGCCAGGCGAAGCCGAGGGTGAACTTGACCGTGTCAGCCAGAAAAATGTCGCCGATGGAGCTGATGGCGCTCAGGGCCTCCCCCATCACGAGGCCGGTGTACTCGCCGTTGCTGGCCATCCACAGCAGGCAGGCATTGGGATCCAGGGCGGGCGAGCACACGCGTTGACCATAGGCGATCAGGGCATTCGGATCGCTGAAGTCGAGGCTCGTGCCGCCCATGGCCGAGAACTGGGAGTCACCGCCGAGGAAAGAAAAGTCGATGCCGAGCGAGAAGTGCGGGCCGAGCATGGCCCAACCCAGCTTCCGGGTGACCTTGGCCGTGCGTACGCTGAGCCTGGAGACCTTCAGGTCCAGGTTCTGCTTCCGGGCCAAGGCGATGGCCTGCCTCAGGGTGATGGCATCGGGACCGTACGACTTCACCGGGGCCGCAGACCTCATGGTCAGGCCGCCGCTGGGCGTGGGCGTCGGGGTTTCCGCGGGCGCCGTGGCCGCGGGGCGGGCCGTGGGGCGGGCCGCGGGGCGGGCCCCCGGCGGGGGTGTGGCCTCGGGGGCCGGACGCTCCCCGCCACTGACCCGGGGCTGGGCCACGACTGTGCCGGCGGTCAAAAATGCGACAACAGCCCCTGCAATCGCTACGTATTTTCCACATGCTCGCATGAAATTGCTCCTGCCCTACGTGCTGAATTAGTCCAACAACATGGGATCGGTTTCGAAACTTTCACAAGAAAAATTCAGTCCCACTTTGTAACCACCCCGACCTCGACTCTTCGGATAAGTTCTGTCCATCATTTCCTGCCCCATTCTATATGGATCCTATCCGCCAGATCTGCTATCTGTGAGGACGTAAATGAGAGCACACTAACCAACACTCAGCACGAGCGCAGGCCCCCGGGATGCTCACCCCCCCGGGAAACCAACGCTCACTTGCCCTTGGAGGATAGCTACATGGCCCTACCAGACCCGACCAAACACAAAGACTGGGAAATCGCCGCCGCGGCCGAAAAAGACATGAAGACCGTCTACGAGCTCGGGGAGATCCTCGGCCTCGAAAAGGAAGAGCTGCTGCCCTACGGCCACTACTACGGCAAGGTGGACTTCGTCAAAGCGATGAAGCGCCTCAAGGGCGCCCCCGACGGCAAGTACATCGACGTCACGGCCATCACGCCCACCCCTCTGGGCGAGGGCAAGTCCACGTCGACCATGGGTCTCATTCAGGGCATGGGCAAGCGCGGCCTCCGGGTGTCCGGCGCCATCCGCCAGCCCTCGGGCGGCCCCACCATGAATATCAAGGGCTCCGCCGCCGGCGGTGGCCTCGCCCAGTGCATCCCGCTCACGCCCTTCTCCCTGGGCCTGACCGGTGACATCAACGCCATCATGAACGCCCACAACCTGGCCATGGTGGCCATGACCTCGCGCATGCAGCACGAGTTCAACTACGGCGACAAGTTCCTCACCAAGCGCGGCCTCAAGCGCCTCAATATGGATCCGAACAACATGGAGCTGGGCTGGATCATGGACTTCTGCGCCCAGGCCCTGCGCAACATCATCATCGGCATCGGCGGCCCCAAAGACGGGTTCATGATGAACTCGAAGTTCGCCATCGCCGTGTCGTCCGAGATCATGGCCATCCTCGCGGTGTCCAAATCTCTCAAAGACATGCGCGAGCGCATGGGCAAGATCGTCGTGGGGTACTCCAAGTGGGGCGCCAAACCCATCACCACCGAGGACCTGGACGTGGCCGGCGCCATGACCGCCTGGATGGTCGAGGCCTTCAACCCGAACCTCCTGCAGACCCTCGAAGGCCAGCCCGTGCTCGTGCACGCCGGTCCCTTCGCCAACATCGCCATCGGGCAAAGCTCCATCGTGGCCGACCGCATCGGCCTGAAGCTGGGCGACTACCACATCACCGAGTCGGGCTTCGGCGCCGACATCGGCTTCGAGAAGTTCTGGAACTTGAAGTGCCGCTTCAGCGGTCTCAAGCCCCATTGCGCCGTGCTCGTGGCCACCATCCGCGCCCTCAAGTCCCACGGCGGCGGCCCCGCGGTTCCTCCCGGAAAGCCCATGGACCCCGAGTACGCCAAAGAGCACGTGGACTGGGTCGAGGAGGGCTGCAAGAACCTGGTGCACCACATCAACACCGTCAAAAAGGCCGGCATCAACCCCGTGGTGTGCATCAACGCCTTCCACACGGACACCGACAATGAGATCGCCGCGGTGCGCCGCATCTCCGAAGAGGCCGGCGCGCGCTGCGCCCTCTCCCGCCACTGGGAGAAGGGTGGCGAAGGCGCCCTCGAGTTCGCCGACGCCGTCAAGGACGCCTGCGACGAGGAGAACGAGTTCAAGCTCCTGTACCAGCTGGACGTGCCCGTCGAAAAGCGCATCGAGCTCATCGCCAAGGAAGTGTACGGCGCCGACGGCGTCAGCTACACCCCCGAGGCCGCCGACAAGCTCAAGCGCTTCGCCGCGGACCCCGACACCCAGAACCTGGGAATGTGCATGGTGAAGACCCACCTGTCGCTCTCCCACGACCCGACCCGCAAGAACGTGCCCAAGGGCTGGACCCTGCCCATCCGTGACATCCTCACGTACAAGGGCGCCGGCTTCCTGGTCCCCGTCGCGGGCGCCATCAGCCTCATGCCCGGCACCGGCTCGGACCCGGCCTACCGCCGCATCGACGTCGACACCGAAACCGGCAAGGTCACCGGCCTGTTCTAGCAGTCACCCCCCCGGTCGGCTCCCGGGCCCACGCTCGGGAGCCGACACGGTTCTTCCTTCGTCCTGATCAAAATCTACAAGCAATGAACCAGGGTCTCAGGGACACTGAGTCAAACTGCGTCACAGTGGCCACGCGGCGCCCACCAGGCAAAGCGCGACCCGCATCGACGTGGACCCTGGGGACCGGGCACATTGGGGCCGGTCGCCGGAGCGGGTGATCAGAGCCCTTCGGCGACGCCACCGAGGACCTCGAGCACACCCAACAGGATCTCCCCGACGCCTTCCAGGCCCCCGGCGCCCACCTCGGCCACCGAGCCGGCCATCTCCGCGAGGGTCGTGAGGACCTCGGTGGATTCGACCACCTCCCCGGCGAGCTCGGCGCCGTCCACGGCGAGGTCAGCGACGTCGACGAGCGAATCCGACTCCTCAGCCAACTCTTGCAGAACGTCGCCAACCTTCGACTCTTCTTCGTCCTGGCCGGAGCCGGCCAACCCGACGGCTCCCACCGCGGCTCCCACCACGGCAGCCCCGGTGACTGCCGCGGCCGTCGCGGTGGGCCCAGACCCATGGCCTCGGCCTGCGGGCGCAGGGGAGCTCGTCGACATCGTGGGGACTCCCTGAGGGTTGAGCGCCGCCACGACCGCCCGCAGCTCGTCCCGGTCGAACCACCATCCGTGGTGCCGGCACAGGTCCACCTCCGCGGCGGCCTCGGGGAAGGGCACCACGTCCATGGGGTCGCGGCAGACGGGGCACGGCAGGTCGGTGGCCGTCGTGTCGGGTCGGGACACGGACCGATCGGCCACGCGATCCACGAGCCTGAGCGTGTCCAGCGCGTGGTCGGCCAACAAAGTGTCGGTGGCCGCCTGTCCCAGCCAGATCCCGCCACAGCTGTGGCAGGCGTCAAAGGGCACCTGGGGGCTCTGGAGCCCGCGCAAGGGCTCTTGGCACCGGGGACAGGAGAGGTTCGTCGACTCCGCCATGGTTGCACCTCCTGAGTTCGCTTCGGCTGACAAGATACCTTGCTTCGGCGGTCCAGAACCACGGGATTGTGGCGAACAAGGCGACGTACCTGATTCCGCTCTGGCTCCGCACCGCGCAAAGCTATCCCCAAACGACTCGGGGACAGTACCGGCGATCAACGCCGCCACGATCTATTGTTTCAATAGGGGTCTGTGACCGGGACCGGCACGCTGCTGTTGACGGTCGCGCCGTTGCCGAGCTCTCCGTTGACGCCGAAGCCCCAACACCACGCCGTGCCGTCGGTGAGCACGGCACAGCTGGAACGCCAGCAACTGAGGCCCACCACAGCCGTGATGTCGGTGACCTGTCCCGGTGTGGGGTTTGTGCCGCCGCTGGTGCCGTTGCCCAGCTGACCTTCGGGGTTGTTGCCCCAGCACCACAGTGCCGTCGCTGGCACGGATGGCGCAGGCATAGCGTCCGCCCGGGTGCAGGGCGCTCAGGGCGCCCGAAACGGTCACCTGCACCGGCGACAGGCGGTCAACGCTGGTACCATCCCCCAGCCGCCCGTATTGATTGTCACCCCAACACCAGCCCTGCCCCGTGGTGGTCCGGGCGCAACTGAAGCCCACGCCCGCTCCCATGGCCACGACGCCGCTCACGCCCTGCACCGCCTGCGGCGTGAGCTGAGGCCCGCTGGTGAACCCCATGCCGAGCTCGCCGGCGGCGTTACGACCCCAGCAATGGGCTGCCCCGGTGCCGGTGGCGGCGCAGCTGTGATCGTGCAGGCCGAGCGCCACCACCCCGGAGAGACCCGATACCTGGACGGGGATCGCGCGGTCGACGGTAGAGCCGTCCCCCAGGCGACCCTGGGCGTTGACTCCCCAACACCACTGGCTTTGGTTGCCCAGCACCACGCAGGTGTGCACCGCGCCGGCGGAGAGGGACTGGCCGTTGGTGACGGTGAGCACCTGCACCGGCGAGGTGGACAGGCCCCCGAACGTGCCGTCGCCGAGCTTGCCCCCCACGTTTTCGCCCCAGCACCACACCTCGCCCCCCGCGGTGAGCGCGCAGGCGTGCCGCGCTCCCACGCCGAGATCCACCGCGTCGGTCAAGCCGCTCACCTGCACCGGCGTGGAGCTGTCGGCCGTGGATCCCTGTCCCAGCTGGCCGTCGCCACCCTCGCCCCAGCACCACACCGTGCCGTCGTTCTTCACGCCGCACGCCGAGGCGAGCCCCAGGTCGACCAAAGCCCAGCCGCAGTCCGCCTGACAGGTCACGTGGTCCTCGCCCCCCGTGAGGTCGCAGAGGCCGTCGCCGCAGGTCTGCGTGCACTGGGACGGCTCCAGCTCACAGGTCCAGCCGGGCTCCACCTCACAGCTCCCGTCACAGCCGTCGTCGTCGATGAGGTTCCCGTCGTCGCACTGCTCGGTGGGACCCACCACGCCGTCGCCACAGCCGGAGGCCGTACAAACCGAAGGCCAGCCCGTACATTCGTAGCCCGGCTCGACCTCGCAGGCACTGGAGCAGCCGTCCCCACTCACGAAGTTGTTGTCGTAGCACGCCTCACTGCCATCAAAAACGCCGTTTCCGCAGGTCAGCTCGCAGATCGAGGGCGACCCCGTACAGGTATACCCAGCCTCCACACGGCACGAGGCACTACAACCGTCGCCCCCGGTGAGGTTGCCATCGTCACACTCCTCGACCGCCGGGTCGATGACGCCGTCTCCGCACAGGGCCGGGTCGCCCAGCAGGATGACCATCACCACCACCCGGTCCGCGACAAGCACGGCGGTCCCCACACCCGACGCAACCACCTGGCCGTCGATCAGGCCATCCACCCTGAGACGCAGCTCCCCGCCGGCGAGCTCCCGAGGCACCAGCACCACGAAGCTCTCCTCACCCGCGGCCAAGACGGAGACGTCCTCGTGGGCCAGTAGCCTGGGCCGCTGCACAATCGTTGGGGCCACAAGGAGGACTGGCGTCTGGGCGGGAATGGCTCCAAAATGGGATCGCCCGCAAGAGGGCTGCGACGGCGTCCATGGATCGCTCAAGACTCATCCTGTTTTTGTTGGTGTCCCTGGGCCTGGTGGCCCTGGCCGGCTGGTTGGTGAGTGGCGGCCGAAACCCGAGCAGTTCATCGCGGGTGGAAGGGCGGGACCGTCCGGACCCGGGAACGCGTGCGAGCCGCGACGCAACCGCTGAAGGCGACGTGGCGGGCGATGCAATCTGGGGCCGAGGGGCCCAGGATCCCGGCGACGATGATCCCCTCGAGCCCGACGTCACTGAGCAAGACTATGGGGTGCGCGCTCAGGCGTACTACACTCCGGAGGAGCAGGCGCGTCACCGGCGGCAGTTTCGCGGTCGCCTGGCGCGCCTCACCGGGGGCGGCGATCCGGAGCTGGCCGATTGTCTCGCGCTCGCGCGCTGGGCGGCGGACAAGGAGATCCCTGACCTCTACGGACTCGCGCTCCGCTACACGCTGCTGGTGCACAGTGGGAGCCAGGAGGCTCGACGACGCCTGACCCGCCTGCGCCGCTCCCTGCGCCGGCTGCCGGTGAATCGCGCCGCCGGAAAGAGCCTGATGGCCCACCTCGGCGGCGAATTCAGGCTGCTTCGGACCCCGCACTTCCGCGTGGCCTACGACACCGAAGAACCCTTCGCGCGTCAGATCGGCGTCCTGCTCGAGCGCGTCCACCGGGCCTTCTTCCGCTTCTTCACCGTGCGCCATTTTGAGCCTGTGCCACCCGCCGACCGCCTCGAGGTGGTGATCTTCGGCAGCCGCGCAGACTACCGCCGCGCCACCGAGCACCTCGGCGCGCACCTGGTCAGCACCAGCGGGGTTTTTGTGGGCAAAGACAACCGCACCTACTTCTACGACGCCCTGAACGAGCCCAGCCTCGACCGTTCCCGTCGAAACATCTCGGACAGCGTCGGGTCACTGCAGAGATTCCTGAAGGATCTCGAAACAGAAGATGCGGGGCGGCGGTTCGACATCACCATCGGGAACCAGGCCTACCCCAGCGTCGATCGCGCCCGGGCGCGGCGGTTGCTGCGCGCCGAGGTGAGGCGGTTACAGAGTCAGAAGCGGCAGATTCATCATCGCTTCGAGGGACGCAACACGGCCCGCGCCGTGCACGAGATCGTGCACCACCTGGCCTACGCGGCGGGCATCCATGGGCGCTTCCGGAGCAGCCCCACCTGGCTGATCGAGGGCCTCGCCATGTACTTCGAGACGGCGGAATCTCTCAGCGGTCGGTGGTTGGGGCCCGGCGAGGTAAACGAGACGCGGCGACGGGGCTTTCGGCGCGATCTGAAAGCCGGGCTCGGGGTAGACCTCAGTGAGCTGGTGAGCAGCGACCGGGGTTTCCGACAGAGCGGCAAAGTCATGAACCGGACCTACAACGCCGCCTGGGCGCTGTTCCACTTCCTGGTGACCGAACACCACGACGCGCTCTTTGACCTCATGGCCAATCTGTCCATCGAAATCGCCAGCGAGCGCGCCACCGCGGAGGGGCGGCGCCAAGAGCTCACTCGCGTTTTTGGCCCCCTGCGGGAGGTGGAGCGGCGGTGGCTGCGCTCCTTCTGAGAGCATCACATCGACCACGATCCATGCCGCCAGGCTGCGCCTTGGCTGGCGGGCGCCTCGTGGCCACTGTGACGCTGTTTGACTCCGTGTCCATGAGACGCTGGTTTTGCGTGGGCGGGGGTTTACGGCCCCGTGAACTCGAAGCTGATGCTGTAATCCGTGGTGGGGGGGGCTGCGAGCCAGGAGCTCACAATCACGTGCACCAGCTCGGTGGCGCTGGCCGTGTACTGGCTGTCCTCATTCTGGTCGGCGGCCACGAGACACGCGGCGGTGTCGTCACAGCTCTGGGTGATCATGATTGCCGTATCCAGTCCACCTCCCTCGTGGACGCGCACGCTCTCGCCAGGCCCCAGGGTCACCTGGAACACCGCCTCGGCCGCGCCCGTCTCGGGGAAGCCGAAGCCCCCGTCGCAGCTGGCGTGTTGCAGGTCCTGGTCGTCGCCAAAGCTCACCGTGAAATCCACCCCGAAGATCGTCGCGTCGCCGGTCACAACGATGGGCGCGAGGCAGGAGCCGTAGGCGGTCTCGCAGGACGCCGAGGTGGAGTCGCAGGTCTCCGTGGGATCGCAGGGATCCCCGGCGTGCACACACTGGTCGCCGACGCACAGGTCGATCCCCGTGCAAAAGTCGCCGTCTTCGCAGCTGGCGCCGTCGTTGGCGGTCCAGGCCGTGTCTGACGCGGCCACGTCGCAGATCTCGCAGACGTTGGTGGGGTTGGTGGTGCCGTCGCCGTAGCAGGTCGGGCCGACGACGCAACCCTCGCAGCTCGCGTCGCAGGCGTCGGTGCTTTCGTCGCACATCTCGGGGGGGGTGCAGGGATCGCCCGCGTGCACCGCGCAGCTTCCCCCCAAGCAGCTGTCCGCGCCGTTGCAGAACCGGTCGTCGTCACAGCTCACGCCGTCGTTGGCGGTCCACGTCGTGGTCGAGGCGCCGACGTCGCAGATCTCGCAGACCTCAGCGGGGTTGGTCTCGCCGTCGGCGTAACAGGTTGATCCCATGAGGCAACCGTCGCACACCCCGTCGCAGTTATCGGCGTCCTCGTCGCACAGCCCGATTCCATAACACGGGTCCCCGGCGTGCTCCGTGCAACTGCCCGCCAGACAGGTGTCGACGCCGTTGCAGTACAGCGCGTCGTCGCAGGCGGCGCCGTCGTTGTCCGACCACGCCGTGGCGCTGACGCTTACATCGCATCGCTGACAGGGGGTGGCCGGATTTTCGCTCAGATCGGGGTGGCACTCCCCGTCGATGACACATCCCGTACACTCCCCGGGATCTTCATCGCAGCCGCCGGACGTCACAGCCAGGGCCACCATGCCCAACAGACAAAATACTGATCTCAACATGCTGCCTCCTGCAAAGCCGTTGTCGCGCGCCTACGATTGTGGTGCCTCCATCATATGCGTGTGCCTGGTCATTCGCAATCCATGTGGCCACGTCTGCCCCGGGTTTCGTGATATTCTGGGATCTGTCTGAGCGCAGCTTTGCAGGGGAGACGACCATGAGACACCTACCGGCCCAACCCTGGGCTTTCCTGCTGATCGGGATGCTGGTCGGTTGTGGGCCCACCGCGAGCACTGGCAACAACACCAACGACAACAACTCGAACTCCAACTCCAACGCCAACGACAACTCCAACCTCAACAACGGCGGACCGGGTTGTGGCAACGGCGTGATCGACCAGGGCGAGGCATGCGACGGCGCCGACCTCGGTGGGGCCGACTGTGTCTCTGTGGGGCATCTGTGGGGCGACCTGGCCTGCGCGTCCAACTGCACCTTCGATGAAACGGCCTGCGGCGACAGCCAGCCCGTGTGTGGCAACAACGCCATTGAGGGCACCGAGGAGTGCGACGGCCTGGACCTGGGCGGCACGACCTGCGCGGGGCTCGGGGAGGGCTTCACCGGCGGCACCCTCGGCTGCGCGGCAGGGTGTCTGTACGACCGCAGCGCCTGCGCCACCTGCGGCAACGGCCAACTCGAAACCGGGGAGGTGTGTGACGACGGCAACACGATGGATGACTTCACCTGCTCGGCAGACTGCCAGAACCTCTGCACGCCGGGTCTCGGCGCTTGCAACGGCGACACCGCCACCTTCTGCGCGTGGGACGGCGTGAACATCACCACCGAGGAGTGCGACCCTGTGCAGGGCATGACCTGTGATCCGAGCACGGGTCGCTGCACGGGCCCCTGCTCGCCGGTTCAGCTCGGCTCGAGCTACATCGGCTGCGACTACTTTCCCACGATCACGAGCAACGCAGCGCTCGCCAACAAGAACCTGTTCACCTACTCCCTGGCGGTTTCGAACACCGGCGCGGCGGCGGCGAACGTCACCATCACCCAGGGCACCACCACCCTCTGGTCCAACACCGTGGGCACGAGCGCCATCGCGATCGTCGACCTGCCGTGGGTGGTGGCCCTGAGTGACGTCGCCTTCACAAATCTGGTCGCCGACGGAGCCTACCGGCTGCGCTCGGATCAGCCGGTCACCGTGTACCAGTACAACCCGCTGCAATACACCGCCTCGGGCCAGTACACCTACACCAACGACGCGGCCCTGCTATTGCCGGTGAACACCTGGACCGGTAACTACCGGGTGGTGTCCCGCTGGGCCTGGTCCGGCTATCCGGGGCTCTATGCCGTCACCGCGAGTGAAGACAACACCACCGTGGTGCTCACGCCCTCGGCGACCGGCGTCCTGGTGCAGCCGGGATTCGGCGTAAACGCCAACGGCACCGGCACGGTTATCCTGCAGGCCGGCGACGTGCTACAGGTGATGTCCGACTCCGGGGCCAGCGTCGATCTCACCGGCACGCTCATCACTGCGGACAAACCGGTGCAGGTCATCGGCGGACACGTGTGCACAAACATTCCGGCCGGGACGGTGGCCTGCGACCACCTCGAAGAAACCATGCCGCCCCTCGAAACGGTGGGTTACCAGTACCTCGTCACCGCCCCGCTCATCAGCGCCACCAACACCAAAGCGCAGTTTGTGCGGGTCATCGCCACTGCGGCCAACACCTCCATCGTCTACGACCCACCCCAGGCCGGCGCCCCCACGACCCTGACCAACCCGGGAGATTGGTTCGAGCACGGCCCCACCGCGGCGGATTTCAAAATCACCGCCGACCAACCGGTGATGGTCGGCCAGTACATGCAGGGCCGCGCCGCCAGCGTCGAAGATACCGGCGATCCGGCCCTGACCCTCGCCGTGGCGGTGTTCCAGTACCGATATTCGTATCTGTTTCACGCTCCCACAAACTACGACGCCAACTACGTAAATATCACCGCCCCCACCGGCAGCACCGTGACCCTGGACGGCGCCACGGTCAGTGGCTGGACCGCCATCGGCGCCTCGGGCTACGAAATCGCCCGGGTCCCACTGTCAAACACCGGCAACGGCAACCACTCCGTGGACTCGGACCACCCCGCGGGCGTCTCCGTGTACGGCTACGGCTGGGCCACCTCCTATTGGTACCCCGGCGGCCTCAACCTCCGCGACGTCGCTCCCTGAGTGCCGTATCATGCCTCGGATGCGTCTCAACCCAGAAAGTTGATTGCCATGCGTGCTGCTCGAATTGCGCTACGGTTTCGAATCACCATGCCCGTGTGGGGGGCCTTGCTGACGCTCTCGTGCGATCCCACGCCGCGACCCTCGTCGCCCGCTCCGGCAGGACCGGTGGCCAGGCCGAGGGCACCCTCCGGCACCAGGTACCGGTTGGGTGACTGGGTGGAGTATCGGTTCAGAGGCGCGGTTCCGGGGCAGCCAGCCACCATGTGCGAGCAGGTCATCAAGCAGGAGGGCAACCGGCTCGAGATTCAGGTCACATTCACCCGGGGTCCGGAGCAGCGCGCCTGGATCCAGGTCCTGACCGACACGCCGAAAAATCAGCGAGCCAACAAGATCGATGCGCTCTACGAGCTCAAAGACGGCAAGCGGCTTCTCCTCGCCAACCCCAGGAACCGCGACATCATGCGTCTGTACTCCTGGATCCTGGTCATACCCGACGGCCGCGCCACAGACCTCCGCAGACGCAGTCGGCAGCTCACCTTCGGGGGTAAAACCTACCGCTGCACCGTCACATCCGGAAAGAACACGGTTGGCAAAAAGCCCGCGCGATTTACCGAGAGCCGTTGTCTCGACTTCCTGTGGACCAACGGTCCGGGCCGCTTCTACCTCACCGCACCGCCAAAGGACCTCGTGCGCAGCGAGGTCGTGGGATCCGGGCGGCAGACCGCTTCCGAGACGCGCCGATCACCCAGGTGCGCGGTGCGTCCCCGGTAGCCGGCGGTGCCGTCGGCGCGGACGAGGTTTTGCCTTCAGCGAGGAGTTGTGCGATTTTGGAGAGAATGAACCAGGAGGTCGGCATGAGGAGTGTATCTCAACTCAGCACGTCACTCGTGCTAGCGGGCGTGCTCGTGCTCGTCTGGGCGCTGACCGCCTGCGGAGACGATTCGGGGGGCGGGGCCAACAACAACAACAACAACAACGACAACCGGCCACCGGAGTGTGGCAACGGTGAAATCGAGGTGGGAGAGGCCTGCGACGACGGCGAGGCCAACAGCGATACCGCCGCCAACGCCTGTCGCACGGACTGTCGAGAGGCATACTGCGGCGACGGCGTGGTGGATACAAACGAGCTCTGTGACGACGGTAACTCCGACAACAACGATGCGTGCCTCACCGCCTGCGCGGGAACCAACGACTGCTGCGTGACAAACGTCTGCGGGGATGGGTTCGTAAACGAGACGATCAACGGGAGCTGGCCCACCGAGGCCTGCGACGACGGCAACACCGACGACGGGGACGACTGTCGGAGTGACTGCGGGCAGGACCTGACCGCCTGTGGGAACGGCAACCTCGACCAGGGCGAGGAGTGTGACGAGGCCGCGAGCAACTCCGACACGGCCCCAGACGCCTGCCGCACGAATTGCCGCAGCGCCCGTTGCGGCGACGGCGTCCAGGACTCGGCCGAAGAGTGCGACGACGGCAACTTCGTCAACGCCGATGGGTGCTCCAGCGGGTGCACCCGGGACGCCGCACTGTGGCGGTCCGTGTCGACGACCATGGACCCGGGACCCCGCAACGAAGTTGCCATGGCCTACGACGCCGCCCGGGATCGCACTGTTCTATTTGGCGGTTCTTACCGGAACAGTTTAAACGTGGAGACGGTCTACGGAGACACCTGGGAGCTCGACGGCGCCACCTGGCAGCAGGTCA
>Ga0180009_10002911_pt1 | contig 19862 bp, 13 predicted proteins | sample OS_PC_MetaG_FD_123537 | JGI IMG/M metagenome (GOLD analysis project Ga0180009, IMG submission 123537) | Groundwater microbial communities from the Aspo Hard Rock Laboratory (HRL) deep subsurface site, Sweden - OS_PC_MetaG | ecosystem: Environmental > Aquatic > Deep subsurface > Groundwater...
AGATCCATGCCCCGACAGCAACCGTGCGCCCGAAAATATTTCCATGAGTCTGCTTCAGCGTGAAATGACTCATACACATTCGCACTCCATGCCACCCATGACCACGTCGGGCTGCTGGACCAGATTGTTCTTTGGTGCTCCCTTAGTACAACAGTTCCGAAGTCCGTTCCGTCCTTCGGAGCTGGTACGAGCCGTCTTTCTGGAGGGTCTGTCCCAGCCCCTCCCCCCGTTGGGCGGGGCCCCTTTCTCGACGCCAACTGGACCAGGTCATTCGTTGGCGGTCCCTTGGTTCGTGCCGGGTCAATCCTTGGGTTCGACTCGGTCCACCGCCGCCCTGACCTTGAAGGCCAGCTCTCTCGTGGAGAAGGGCTTCTGAATGAAATTGACACCGGTCTCCAGCACGCCCCGTTCGGCGATGATACTGGCTGAATAGCCGGACATGTACAGGACCTTCAACCCTGGATAAGTGGCTGTCAATCTCTCCGCCAGATCTCGACCATTCATGTCCGGCATGACGACATCGCTAATGAGCACATCGATATCGCCGGCGTATTCGGCGCTCACTCGAAGGGCTTCGTCCGGCGTGTTCGCGGTCAGCACCTTGTAGCCAAGACGCGATAGCATCCGTTGGCCCAGTCTCAGGATAGCGGGCTCGTCCTCCACCATTAGCACGGTTTCCCCTTGGCCCTTCGGGGCATTCGACCGGCTATCCAGCTCCTTCTGTCCCACGGCACCCGCGTCGCGAGGAATGTAAATCTTGAACGTCGTACCGCTCCCGAGCTCGCTGTGGACGCAAATGAATCCGTTGTTCTGTTTCACGATGCCGTAGATGGTCGCCAGTCCCAGCCCAGTGCCCTGACCGATCTCCTTGGTCGTGAAGAACGGCTCGAAGAGCCGATTTTTGGTTTCGCTATCCATGCCACAACCATCATCACTCACGGTCAGCAGGACATACTCCCCCGGAACAGCCTCCACATTGTGGAAACAATCCGCCTCGTCGAGGATCGCATTGTCCGTCTCGATGGTCACTTTGCCCACCCCGACAATGGCGTCACGGGCATTGACGCAGAGATTCGCCAGGATCTGGTCGAGTTGCGCGGGGTCCATCTTGACCGACCACAGGTCACCCTTGGGTCGCCAAGCCAATTCGATGTCCTCGCCGATGAGCCTTCGAAGCATCTTGAGCATTTTCTCGACGGTCTCGTTCAGGTCGAGTACTTCGGGCCGAATCGTCTGCTTGCGGGCGAAGGCCAACAATTGACGGGTGATATCGGCGGATCGCATGGCGGCTTGTTGGACTTCCATCAGGTCCGCATGAAGTGAGTCGATCGGGTCGACCCGCGTCAGCGCAAGATCCACGTAGCCGATGATTACGCCAAGCATGTTGTTGAAGTCGTGCGCTACGCCGCCAGCCAAGCGGCCAACCGACTCCATCTTCTGCGCTTGCTGCAACTCCGCCGCCAACCGCAAGTCGTTCGTAATGTCACGCTTCACGGCCACATAGCTGACGATCTGGCCCGCCGCGTCGGTGACGGGTGAAATCGTCGCTTCTTCGGTGAATAATGTACCGTCCTTGCGCCTGTTGACCATGCACCCCTGAAAGATACGGCCACTCGAAATCGTCTCCCACAACGCTCGGTCGTTGTCGCCTTTCTGTTGGCTGCTCTGGAGCATGGTCAGGTTCTGCCCAACCGCCTCTTTTCGACCATACCCGGTGGTTCGCTCGAAGGCCGGATTGACATAGAGCATCGTCCCTTGGGGATCCGTGATCACGATCATTTCGCCGGCTTGCTCGATGGCCGACAGCAATCGTTCCCGTTCCCGCTCGAGCTCCTCTCTGCGGAGCCTCGCGTCCAGGACCGGCGCCACCGCATCGCCCAGGGATGCCAAGAACGCAACGTCCTCTTCCGTGTAATCGGTGTCCTTGTTCGCCACCTGCAACAGGCCCACCACCCGTCCTTGATGAACGAACGGCGAGGAGATATGTCGACAAATCGGAACGTGTCCCGCTGGGGTGTCACGCGACGGTACGTTGGAGTGTATGGCTCTCTTTTCCCGGATGGCGCGTGGCCAGCTGCTGTCGCCCCAGGTTTCACGAGGGAACCGAATCGTCTTGCCGACGACGTCGCACGCATCCCAAACCCCATGGGTCATGGACGGGACGACGAGGGCGCCCTGATCGTCGATGTATCCGAAGACGCCGAGTTTGCTTTCCATGGCCTCGAGGATGATCTTCAAGACTTCCGAGTACATTTCCTCGTCCGGCACCGTGAGGAAGACCTGGGCAATGCGATTCCTGAGGATCAGGCCCCTCTCCGCGTCCCTGAGCTGCCGATTGCTCTCTTCGAGGCTTTGTTGGGCATGCAACAGTTGCTGCTGGGATACTTCCAGCCCGTGCTTCGAGGCCACGAGCGCTTCCTCGGCCCGCTTGCGATCGGTAATGTCGCTCACCGTGGAGCGACATACGGCTTCGCCGTCCTGCCGAATGACCGTCGCGTCCATCCGCACCCAGAACTGGATGCCATCCTTGCGCACCATGCGCAGCTCGCAGACCTGCGGACGCCCGGTTTGCAGGAGCCGTTTTCGGTGCAGATAGTGGGTGTCTTGATCATCGGGGAGGATGAAGCGGGTCAACTCCTGCCCGACAAGCTCGTCCCGGACCACGCCGAGGAGGGCGGCAGCGGTGAGGTTGGCCTCCAGGATGCGCGCCCCTTCATTCAGGGCGAGGTAGCCGACCGGGGCTCGGTCATAGAGATCGAGGTAGCGCGTTCGTGAGGACTCCACCGCTTGCTGGGCGAGGCGAAGCTCCTCGTTCTGCATCTCCAGCTCGATCTGGTGAACGCGAAGGTCGTGGAACATCCTCTGAACTTCTTCGGGCTTGAGCGCGGCCACGTCTCGTGAAAGGGGGACAAGTGCACGCTCCTCGGCTTGCCGGTGCTTTGCCGGATCTACAGTCCAGGCTGCGGTGAGACCCTCCGACCCACGCGTGCGCCGATCCCCTTCGCTCACGTCTTTGCCTCCCCTCCCTTGCTCTTCTCACGCCTCCAGCAACGGATTCACACCGAGTCCCGCTCGTGAACCGTCGTCGAACCCCCGTAAACAGAATGGCGCACGGCGAGCACACGATGCAAGCATCCAACTGATCTTCCAGAATTTTTTCCCGGCAAGAGGGCCCAGCACACCACGTTCGACAATCACACGCACCTAGGTACCTCGTGCCCGAAGTTCGTAACGGGATGGCTCATGATCGGGCACGAGGTAGCCGGGGTGAATTGGCCGAAGGCCAAGAGGGGCGCGGCCCCTAGAAAAGAAAGAGGGATGCGTGCACCCGTCGCATCTGCGGGATCCGGAGACCGCCCTCACCCCCGGTTGGGGCGTCGGAGGATCCCGCAATGGACTTCGGGCACGCAGTACTAGGGCCAAGGAGCGTGCGCCGAAAAACGAGCCTCCGCAGGCCCCTCACGAGAACGGATCGAGGACCGCAGGACACCAGGCCCGTGGTATGAGGGTTCTTTCCCTTTCCCACGGGGCAGACATGAACTTTGCGTACGAGAAACCGACCACCACGAAAGCGTTGTCGGGGCTGCTCGAGCAAGCCGGTTCCGGCGCCGCGCTGTTGGCTGGCGGAACCGACCTGCTCGGTCAACTCCGCGGCCGCCTGCTCGAACCCCAGCTCGTCATCGATCTGAAGGGCATCGAGGAGCTCTCGCTCATCGAGCACCACGAAGATGGAAGCGCCTCCTTCGGCGCCACCGTCGTCGCCAACCGAATCATCGACGACAAGCGATTCCACGGGCCCATGGCGGCGCTGCCCATCGCGTGCTCGCGCAGCGCCACGTTCACCATCCGCAACCGCGCCACGATCGTGGGCAACATCGCCAACGCGTCGCCCTGTGCGGACTCCGTGCCCCCGCTGTGCGTGCTGGGCGCCGAGGTCGAGCTGCGGGCGGGCGACGAAGTCCGCCGCCTCGCCTTGCCGGCGTTCATCCGCGGCGTGCGCGCCACGGTGCGTAAGAAGAACGAGTATGTCGCGGCTGTTCACGTCCCGGCGCAAGCGAAGGGGACGCGGACATTCTTCCGCAAGCATCAGCGCGTGCGCGGTCATGACCTGGCCCTCGCCAATGCCGCGCTCCTGCACGATCCGGAGGGCAAGCGTCTGCGGGTGGCCATCGGCTCCTGCAGCCCCGCCCCTGTGCTCGTCAATCTCGATGACATGTTCGACGCCCCCGACGCCGAAGAGGCAGCCCGCCGTTGCATGAAGGCCATCCTGCCCATCAGCGACGTGCGCGCGAGCGTTGAATACCGAATCGACATGACCGGTGTGCTCGTCCGCCGGCTCCTGTCCGACCTGCAAGCGTGAGGAGGTAGCGATGGATTATGACATCGAGCTCACCGTCAACGGTGTGAAGTACAAGACGCGAGCACCTGCCAGCTTTACGCTCATCCAGCTCCTGCGCGACAAGCTGCACCTCACCGGCACCAAGGAAGGCTGCGGCATCGGTGAATGCGGCGCCTGCAACGTCCTGCTCGACGGAAAGCTGGTCAACTCCTGCGTCGTCCTCGGCGTCGAGGCCAACGGGGCAGAGATTCGCACCATCGAGGGCGAGGCCAACGGCGAGGAGCTCAGCGACCTGCAGCAGGCGTTCATCAAGCATCACGCCCTGCAGTGCGGCTTCTGCACTCCGGGCATGCTCATGTCCGCACGGGACCTGCTCAATCGCACCGCCAATCCCACCGACGAGGAGATTGTCGAAGCGATCGCCGCCAACCTCTGTCGTTGTACCGGTTACGTGACCATCGTGGACGCGATCCGCGAAGTGGCCGACGCCAAGAGCAAGGGAGGTGCGAAGTGAGCGTTCCCTATAAGAGCGACAAGCACCAGTATGTTGGAGGCAACGGCGAGCGGCTCGACGCCATCGACAAGGTCACCGGCGCCGCCGTGTACGCCCACGAGATGGTCGTGCCAGGCATGCTTTACGGCCGCATCAAGGTGAGCCCGTATGCCCACGCGCGCATCAAGCGGGTCGACACCTCCAAGGCGGAAAAGGTCGAGGGCGTGCGCGCCATCCTCACCGGCGCAACCCTCGACATGATCCTGGGCCTGTACATGTGTGACCGCCATATCCTCGGTCGCGACGTCGTTCGCTACCAGGGCGAGCAGGTCGCAGCGGTGGCGGCCGAGACCGAGTTCGCCGCACGCCGCGCGTGTGAGCTCATCGAGATCGAGTACGAGCCCCTGCCGGCCGTCTTCGATCCCGAGGAAGCGTTGGCCGACGACGCCGTGCGCGTTCATCCCGACCTTCACACCTACAATCACATGCGGGGCGTGTTCTTCCCGCAGGCGCATACGAACATCGCCCATCACCAGAAGATTCGGAAGGGCGACATTGAAGCGGGGTTCGCCCAGGCGGATCAGATCTTTGAGCATCGCTTCACCAACCCGCCGGTCGCGCACGCGCCGATCGAGACCCATGTGACCATCGCGCAGGCGTTGCCGGGTCGACGCGCCCACATCATCACTTCGGCACAGTCTCCGTTCACGGTGCGCAACCTGTTCGCCATCGCGTTCGGCATGCCCCACAACAACGTGCGGGTGCAGATCCCCTACGTGGGCGGCGGATTCGGTGGCAAGGCGGGCATTCACCTCGAACCCCTCGCCTATTGCCTCTCCCGACAGGCCGGCGGACGCCCCGTCAAGATCACCGCGACCCGCGAGGAGGAGTTCAACGTCCTGCCGTCGCGACAGGGGCTCAAGACGATCATCAAGACGGGCGTCAAGAACGACGGTCGCATCACGGCGTTGAAGGTCAAGTACATGTGGGACGCCGGGGCTTATGCCGACTACGGCGTGAACATCGGCCGCGCGGCCGCCACGTCCGGCGCCGGCCCCTACGTGGTGGACAACTGCTGGATCGACTCGTTGGTGGTGTACACGAACAAGCTGTACGGCACAGCCTTCCGCGGCTTCGGCCACCTCGAAGTGCTCTGGGGCGTAGAGCGCAACCTCGATCGGATCGCGCATGCGCTGGGGCTCAACCCCTATGAGATCCGTCAGAAGAACGTGCTTCGCACCGGCACCACCACCATCACGGGCGAGAAGATCACCGCGAACCACGGTCGCCCCGACATCTGCCTCGAGAAGGTCGCCAAGGACATCGGGTTCGAGGATCGAACCAAGGCGCCCACCACGGGTCCGCTGCCCAAGGGCAAGGTCCGGGGCAAGGGTATCGCGCTGTTGCAGAAGTCGCCGGCCATGCCGGTGTTCACCTCGTGCTCGGCGTTCATCAAGTTCAACGAGGACGCCTCGGTCAACGTGCTCATCAGCGGCGTGGACTACGGGCAAGGGACCTACTCCTCGCTCGCCAACATCGTGGCCCAGGAGCTCTCGATCCCGCGCGAGAAGGTCAATGTCGTCTACGACTGCGACACAGCCACGCAACCCTATGACTGGCAGACCGTGGCGAGTCGCTTCCAGGTCATGGGCGGCAACGCCTGCATCGACGCCTGTCACGACTGCATCGCACAGATCAAGCAGGTAGCAGCCCAGGTCCTGCGTGCGCCCGAGCATGAGCTGATCTGCGAGGACGAGCGGGTATTCGTCCGACACACCCCCGACCAGGGCCTGTCCTACCGCGAGCTCGCCATTGGCTACACCTATCCCAACGGCAACAGCATCGGCGGACCCATCAACGGCCGCGGCAAGTACATCGCCCAGGGCCTGACCCACCTGGACCCCGAGACCGGCCAGGGCAAAGCCGCCCTCGACTGGACCTACGGCGCTCACGGCATGGAGATCGAGCTCGACACCGAAACCGGCGAGATCGAGGTCATCAAGATCGCTTCCGCCTTCGACGTCGGACAGATCATCCACGAAGGCATGTGCCGCACCCAGGTGCAGGGCGGCGTGGTCCAGGGGCTCGGCTCCGCCCTCTTCGAAGGATTCCGCTTCGATGAGCGCGGCCGAATGCTCAACCCGTCGTTCGTGGACTACAAGATCCCGACGGCCAAGGACGTGCCACGCGAGATGACGCAGCACTTCGTGGAGACGCCTCAGCTCGACGGACCGTTCGGCGCGCGCGGCGTGGGCGAGCACCCGATGATTTCGATTCCCAGCGCGATGGGCAACGCCATCTTCGACGCTACGGGCGTGGACATCATCGATCTGCCGCTCTCCTCCGAGAACGTATACATGGCCCTCAAAGGGGCTCGCAAAACGCGGGAGTCATAACCGTGGATCGTCTCGTCGTTCGCAAGGACGCTTACTTCGATTCTGTTTTCCTGATGTCGCTTTCGGCGGATCTGACCGAGCTCGACGGCTTGCAGGTTGGTCAGGTGGTGCTTGCCACCCCGGCCAACAAGCAGCTGCTGGTCGGTCAGGGTTTCGACGCAGCGACGATCGACGCACTTGGTCCCACCGACCTGGTGGTGGCCATTCGCGCGGAGACCGACGAGCGCCTCGACGCCGCGGAGAAGCGGTTCGAGGAGCTTCTCAACCGTCGGAGCAAGGGATCGGAGCAAGGGGAAGCCCAGAAGCCCATTGGGCTCGATGGAGCCGTGCGGGCGCATCCCGATGCCAACCTCGTGGTGGTCTCGGTGCCGGGTGCCTATGCCGCCTATGAAGCCCGCAAGGCAATCCAGGCCGGCCTGCACGTGATGTTGTTCTCGGACAACGTCACGGTCGAGGACGAGATCGCGCTCAAGGACGAGGCGATCCGCAAGGGCCTCTTGATGATGGGTCCGGACTGCGGCACCGCAATCATCAACGGCGTCATGCTCGGCTTTGCCAACGCCGTGCGCTCGGGCCCCATCGGCATCGTGGGCGCTTCGGGAACCGGTACGCAGGAGGTCACCTGCCTCATCCATCAGTTCGGCTCGGGCGTCACCCAGGCGATCGGAACGGGAGGGCGGGACTTGAGTGAAGCCGTCGGCGCGCGGACTACGTTGTTCGCCATCGACGCGCTCGCTGCCGACCCGAAGACGGAAGTCATCGTGGTGGTATCCAAGCCCCCGGCGGATGCGGTCGCGGCCAAGGTGCTCGACCGGCTCGCAAAGGTCGACAAGCCGTCGGTGGTGCACTTCGTCGGTGCCGGAAGGACCGACAAGGACGGTCGGGTTCACCACGCTCCGGATCTTGCGTCCGCCGCGCGGATGGCGGTCGACCTGGCGTCGGGCAAGGATGTCTCCGTGGCAGCGCCAGCACCGCTTCCCAAGGAGGCCCTGCAGAAGGCGCGAAAAGCACGCGATTCGAAACAGATCGCGCTAAGGGGCCTGTTCACCGGTGGGACCATGGCCTCCGAGGCGCTTGCCTATCTGCAAGAGCGACTCGGTCCTATCCCGTCCAACCTCGGCCACGGCAGTCCGCCGGCGAACGTCGTCATGCCCGAGCAACACGCCATCATCGACCTGGGCGGCGACGAGTTCACGCAGGGTCGTCCTCACCCGATGATCGACCCGACCCCCCGCGTCGAGCGGCTCATGGCCGAGGCGGAGAACAATCGACTTGCCGTGGTGCTGCTCGATGTCGTGCTGGGTACGGGTTCTCATGCGGATCCGGGTGGCGAGATGCTCGCCGCGATCAGGCAGACCCAGGACCGGGCCAAGGCCCGAGGACAACACGTAACGGTGGTCACGTCGGTCACCGGCACGGACGGCGACACCCAGGGACTGGAAGGCCAGATTGCCAAGCTCGAGCGAGCGGGCGTGGTGGTCCTTCCCAGCAACATTGATGCGGTGCGGTTCGCGCACGCGGTGCTTGACGAGGCGATCGATGGTTGATCGAACGAGCTTGGAACTCTTTGGGAAGGATCTTTCCGTCATCAACCTCGGACTGCCGTCGTTTGGGCAGGACCTGGCCGCCCAGGGGGTCAGCGTGGTGGATCCCACCTGGCAACCCCCCGCGGGGGGCGATGAGGCGTCGGTGGCGGTGTTGACGCGTCTGATGTCGTGGCCGGAAGCGGCACGCAAGCGCGTGGCGGAAGCGAACGAGCTTGCGGCCAAGCGTCTGCTCCAAGCCCAACCCACGATCGTGGACGTGCGCACCGCCAAGGACGTGGTGCCGGGCATGCACGACAAGCTGATCTTGCACGCCGGGCCCCCGGTGACGTGGGACCGGATGTGCGGGCCGATGCGCGGCGGCGTGATCGGCGGATTGATCTACGAGGGACTCGCCAACAGCCGCGAAGAGGCGGAAAAGCTGGCGGCTTCGGGTGAGATTGCCTTCGAGCCCTGTCACCACCACGCTTCGGTGGGCCCGATGGCGGGCATCATGACCGCGTCGATGCCGGTGTGGGTGCTCGAGAACAAGGCCTTTGGGAATCGGGCGTACTGCACGCTGAACGAGGGTCTTGGGAAGGTGTTGCGCTACGGGGCATTCTCGGAAGAGGTGCTGACGCGCCTTCGCTGGATGCGCGACGAGCTCGGGCCAGCGCTGGCAAAGGTTCTGGCCGCGAGCGGGCCGCTGGATCTGCGGACCATCGTGGCCCAGGCGCTGCAAATGGGCGACGAGGGACACAACCGCAACCGCGCGGGGACGTCGCTCGTATTGCGTCAGATTGCGCCGGTGTTGGTGGAGTCCGATCTATCGCGTGAGGCGATCGCCCGGATACTTCGCTTTTTGGATGGCAATGACCACTTCTTCCTGAACCTGACGATGCCGGCGTGCAAGAGCGCGGTGGAGCCGATTCAGGACATCCCGTTCTCGACGGTGATCTCGACGATGGCGCGCAACGGGACGGACTTCGGGGTTCGCCTTGCGGGGTTGCCGAATCGGTGGTTCGCGGCGCCGGCGACGAAGGTCGACGGGCTCTATCTCCCGGGGTACAGCGCGGAGGATGCGGCGCTGGACATCGGCGACTCGGTGATCACCGAGACCGCGGGCATTGGCGGGTTCGCGATGGCGGCGGCGCCGGCGATTGTCACGTTTGTGGGCGGGTCGGCGTCGGACGCGATCCGGTTCACGAAGCGCATGTACGAGATCACGCTCGCGGAGCACCCGGTGTATCAGATTCCCGCGTTGGACTTCCGGGGCACGCCGACCGGCATCGACGTAATGCGGGTGGTGGACAAGAACGTGCTCCCGGCGGTGAACACGGGAATCGCGCACAAGGAGCCCGGGATCGGGATGGTGGGCGCGGGGCTGGTGAAGCCGCCGATTGCCTGTTTCCGAGATGCGCTTGCGGCGTTCGTGGAAGCATACGACGAGCAGGCGCGAGGGATGTAGACGTCTAATCGCGCGGGTCCACCAGAATCTGGAAGTCAACGAGCTGTTGCAGCAAGTCGTCGTCGATCTTAATTCCTGCGTCGGCGAGCTCCTGCAGCACGGCGGCCACCGGTCCGCCGTCGAAGCTATGCAAGGCCTGGAAAAGCGCGGCTGGCAAGAACAGGGGGTCACAGTCGATGTACGTGCAGACCCGCACTGTTTGCTTGTCGAACATGACGGATTCGAGCTTCGCCAGACGCAGCTCCGATGGGATGACGGGTTCGCGCAGTTCGGTCTCGGCTCGGACACACAGCCGCACCAGGAACTCCAGCGAGGCCCCACCGAGTGCGAGGACGTCGGGCCACGAGAGCTGGCGCGCCTGCTCAGCGCAGGCCTCGTAGAACGCTTCCTCGCGTCCGAGCCAGTTCCCCCAGACGCGAGCGCGCTCCAGGGGATCCTCGAGGGTGTTCAACTGCGTCCCGGCATGGGTGGACGTGGACGCCAGACTGAGCGCAACCGGGTCCGGTGCCAGGTCCAGCACGCATCGATGTTGCACGGCTGACTCGGCGGCGGAAAGGACGTCACGGAGCCGCAGCCAGAAGAGTTGTCCCACGTAACCGCGTTCATGCTTGCAGAACCAAGTCGCGCAGACCGCGTTGCGATGAGCCCAGATTCCGCAAGTCGCCGTGGAATCGGAACGGTAGAAGGGACACTCCACGTCGTCGGTAAAGCCGAACGTATCGCTCTTTACGATGGAATCGTAGCGAGCGTGCGTGGCGCGCGACGGGAGAAGACCGAACGGGGACACGCCGTATCCGCGGTGGATGAAGGCGAGCACCGCGCGTCGTCCCTTTGCCGCCTCTTCGGATCGATCCGCGAGGATCTCTCCGACGAGGAAGTTGGGCAGGGTCGGCGCATAGGTGCAGCACTTGACGCGGCCGAAGGAGATGCAGAGGGGGTCTTTCCCCTGCATCGCGCAATCGTCGCAGGTCGCCCGATTCTCGCTCGGCGGCTGTTTTCCGAGAAACTGCTCGACCCAGCGTCGATGGGTTGTGGGCAACACGTTACGTGTCCTCTCTACCCGCGGAAGATCACGTGGGTGAACAGCTTCATGATCACCCAGGCGAGGCCGGCGGCGACTGGCAGCGTCAGAACCCAAGCCGTGAGGATGTTGCCCGCAACGCCCCACCGCACTGCCGACAACCGCTTGGAAGCCCCAACGCCCATGATGCTGGCGTTGATGCAATGGGTCGTGGACACAGGCATTCCCAGGTGGCTCGCGGCGATGATCGTGCACGCCCCCGCCGTCTCCGCCGCGAATCCCTGCAGCGGCGTGATGCGGATGATCTTCGTGCCCATCGTCTTGATGATTCGCTTGCCTCCGGCCATCGTGCCCAGGGCTATCGCGCCAGCGCACGCAACAATCACCCAGATGGGGATGTGATCGCCCTGGGGGAGCACCCACGCCGGAACTCCTCCGGGGTGCGCGACGGCGAAGGCAACCAAGGCGAGGGTGATCACGCCCATCGACTTCTGCGCGTCGTTCGATCCGTGGGAGAACGCCATCGCGCAGGCGCTGACGAGCTGCATCCTGCGGGAGGTTCGATGCACGAAGCCGGGGGTCATATGCCGCGCGATCCACAGGAGCAAGACCATCAGGATGAAGGCGGCAATGAACCCCAGGGTGGGTGAGAGGACGAGCGGAATCAGGACCTTGTTGCCCAGCGCCGACCAGCGAAACGCACCGATGCCCGCGTGCGCGACCACGGCCCCTGCAAGCCCACCGATCAAGGCATGCGACGAAGACGAGGGGATGCCCCAGTACCAGGTGAGGATGTTCCAGATGCACGCGGCGACGAGGGCAGCCAGCACCACGGGCTGCGTGACGATGGCCGGGTCGGCGAACCCCGTGGCGATCGTCTTGGCAACCGCCGTGCCCATGGCAGCCCCCACGAAGTTCAGAATCCCAGCGATGATCACGGCCGTGCGAATAGGCAGCACACCCGTGGATACCACCGTGGCAATGGCGTTGGCTGCGTCGTGGAATCCGTTGATGAAATCGAATACCACCGCAGTGATGACGACCGCGATCAGCAGGCTAACCATTCTTGACCGCTACGTTGGTGAGCGTTCGGGCCACGTAGTTGCACCGGTCCATCGCGTTCTCGAGGTCCTCGAGAACCTCCTTCTCACGCAGTAGGGCCTTGGCGTCGATGTCCGGGTCGCGAAACAGGGCGCCGATCGCATTGCGGAAGATCATGTCCGCCTCACTCTCCAACTCGTCGATGCGCCGCCCCATCTCCAGGATCTGCGCATACTCATGACTCCGCAGCTTGGAGACTGCCTTCGCGAGCAGCTCCGTGCCGTCAATGAGCTTGGCGATTAGTTCGTGCATCGGCTCCGGACGACGGGACACGCCGAACAGCACGAACGAGCGTGCCGTCAGGTCGATCAAGTCCACAATGTCGTCGAGACGACGTGCCAGGTGCTCGAGATCCTCGCGATCGATCGGCGTGACGAAGGTCCGCGCCAGCGCGTCCTCCAGCGCACGAAGCACGTCGTCGCCCTTGTGCTCGAGCTCGCCGACCTCGTCGCGAACTTGTTCGGATGCCTCGTCGCTGTCACCGAGTCGAGTAAGCGCGCAGGCGGCCTGATGTGCGATACGGGCTTGCTCCTCGACGAAGTCGTAAAACTGGTATTCGCGAGGGAGTAGCCACCGGACGATGTCCTGCAAGCCCATGGCGCGAATCGACCAAACCTGGGCGCCCCTGTCAATCGTCGAAGGGGCTCGGGGTAGCGAAGGCTCCCCGAACCGGGGTGGCACAGCCAAGCAAGCATCCGAGCGCGTTGAAAACCCAGCTTGGCCGTGGGTCTTTCTGCGAGCAGCGAGCTCGCCCACGGCCAAGCACCGAGTCGCACCGTGGCAAGGTTTGCTTGGCCGTGCTACCGATCGCCGCGCCTTGCGACAGGAGCGTTCCTCTTGCGCCACAAGGACACGAGCAAGGCCAGCAGCAGCCCCGCGGGCAGCCAAGACGCAACCTTGTCCCGACCGACCAGAGCGCAGCCACATCCGCCATCGGCATCGGAAGCAGGCGTTCCTGAAGGCCCCGCGGCGGCGTCACTCGATGCGGCATCGGCGAGCGGCTTGGCATCAGCACCACCATCGACCGCGGGGACGCCCGCTTCCGACGGTCCCGCTTCCGGCAGTCCCGCATCGACCCCGGCGTCCACGGGCGGCTCAGGCACCTCCGTGCGCGTCCAGATGTGAATGTCGAAGACCCCTCTCGCCGCGCGATAAAACCGATTCCGCACGAACACACCCGTTCGTGGTGAGAAGTTGCGCAATCCGTCTTCGTTGCCCGGGTAGTACCAACCCCAGTAGCCGACGTCTTCATCGCTGCAATTGTCGCGGTAGGTTGGACCGCCCGCCGCCAGCTCCGAGATACCGTCGTTGGGCGGCGACGGCTGCAGATCCCGTAGGTGGTAGAGGCGCTCCGCGTTCTCCCCCGAGAGCGTGGTCGTGGCAAATCCCATGTACAGAAAGTGCTCGTCATCAGAGGGGTCCGCGGTCGCTCGGTCATCCACGGAATGGCGCAGGGTCTTGGTCGGCGCCCGACTCGGAAACACGTCCGACGCCCATACGGGGCTATCGAGCGTACAGGGAGCCTCGAGACATTCGTCGATGGCGTGAATCTTCAGCTGGTTGTTGACCGTCGCCGTCCCCGACGTGTGATCCACCACAGCGAGATAGGCGTGTTGGTCTTTCTCGAAGAGCGCGACGCCCATTCCCATTTCCGAGATCCCGGAATACCGCAGGTCCGCCACGGTCGGCGAGGACGGGTCCGCGATCTCATACAACTCCACTTCCGCACCGTGCTGGGCGGCGTCCGTCGAGGCGAGCATCACGTGCCGGGTGGAGCCGACGTCGAACGTTCGCGCCGCGACGAAGCGGCTCGTGGCGATTCCCGCAACGGCGCCTCGCGAGACATTCCCGCAGCTCGGCGCGCTCAGGCTCTCGACGCAGGGGCCGACATCGAGCGCGGCGTTGGCATCGAACGCCATTACCTCGTTGCGGGTGGCCGCGAACACCAGAACGGAATCATCGGCGGCGACGGCGGTGACGCTCTGGAAGTGATCGTGCTTGCCCTGATAGAGCTGTACGAGCGTGTTGTCCGCTGGATCGAAGTGCCAGAGGGAAACCCCCACTGGATCGAGCGCGGCCACCGCCACGAGCAGGGTGCCGTCGGCGAAGGGCGCAATGGCGATATCCTGCAGAAACGAGTCCGCTTCCCCCATGTTCGGGAAGTCGAGCCAGTGCCCGGGCTTCCACCCGTCGCGCGCGGTCAGGCGTGCGGGTATGTCCGGGTCGTTCTTGATGCTCCACACTTGAATACCGGCGTTGTAGGCAACGAACAAGTAATCCCCATACGCCGCGACGCTCTCGAACAGTTCGTGGCCCGTATCCATGCCAGGGATGGTCGTCGTGATGTAGTCGGTGCTGTCGCGGTTGTCGGGAAGCTGGTTGTTGGGACGCGGCGTGGGAGCGGGCCGCAGCGTGTCCGGCCAAAGGGTGGAGGGGACGGGCAGCGCGGGCGACGACGGCGTGCAATCCTGCGCGCTCGCTGGCCTCGCGGAGGCGAGGATCATACCAAGAAGGGCGAGAGGGAGCAGTGAGCGCATGCGAGCAAGATAGCAATCCGTTTCAACCTCGGAAAGAGAGGAGAGGATTCACCACGGGGGCTCGGGTGTGACTTGCCGGCTGGTTCCGCATGCGACACGATTGCCCCATGCTTTCTTCAGCGAAGTGGGCTGTGGGGACGGTCCTCGTCTTCACGGCGGGTTGTGGCGCGCGCACCGGCCTGCCGTTGCCCGGCGCATCGTCGGATGCGGGGTCGAGCGAGGACGCCAGCATCCTGGATGGCGGCGCCGACGTCTCCACGGATGCACAGATTCCGACGGACGCTGCCGTGGATGCGCCGGTGGAGGTGCGATGCTTTCTGCAACCCGCGGGGGCGCCGATGGTTGCGGGGAGCTTCCCGGATCAGCACGCGGAGGCGCCTTCTCTCGCGGTGGTCGACCGAGGAACCGCGAGCACGCCGGCCAACGTCGTTCTCCAGACCTATCGTTCCGGCGGGTCGGACATGGAACACGCGATCTTTGCGGGCAGGCTCGAGGTCGGTGCGGCATGGCCGGACGCGGTTACGACGATGCAGCCGCTCTCCAAAGTCGGCACCGATTCCCACGGCTGGGCGGTCATGACGCGTGCACCCGGCTCGCTGCGCCAGGTCGCGCTGGGCTGGTACGGCGACCCCGGCATGGTCGGGCGCACCATGTTCCGAACGATCGATGTCGACAGTTGGAGTTTCCACGACGCGGTGGATCTCTCCTTCGACGGAGGAGGCTCTGCGCTCAGCATCGCCGCGGGCGCAGCCACCGGCGTCGAGGGTACTGGCTACGCGGGCAACGGCTACGGGCTCGTATGGCGCATGGACGACTGGAACGCGCCAGAGGCGACTTCCTACCCCGTGGTGGCGGTGTTGGACGAAACGGGCACCATTCTGCTGGGACCTCACGCCGTGGCTGGTGGTGAGGACTATCCCGGGCGCTCTCCCTCCGTTGCGTGGTCGGGGAACACGTATTTGCTCGCCAGCTCGTTCGCGGCGTGTGCGGCGGGCGATGCGCTATGCGCTGCGAATTCCGTGGTCATCTCGCGGCTGCGGCCGGCGTCGGGCGACCTGTACGACGACAGCGGGGTCGAGCTGGTCAGCACCATTCCTGCGTTGTCGTCGGACTGGATGCCGCGTCGAGCCTGGATCGACAGCGATGGAGTCGATACCTTCGTTGCGTGGTCCGAGGGGCCGAGCGACACCGCAGACAACATCCGGACGATTCGGCTCGCGAGACTCGATGCAAGCGGCGCTTTGCTGGAGACGCGCGTCGTGGCCCAAGACGTTGCCCTACTTCAGTCGGTGCGGATGGAAGTCACGCCCTTCGGTGTGGCGATCGTGTGGGCCGAGGAGGGCAATACCCAGCTCACGTACAACGACGTTGGCCGCTCCCGGATGGCGGTTTCGCTGAGCAACCGAAACCTCGAGCCGATCGGATCGATAACGCGGTTCGACACGACACAGTTCGGCAGCTATGGGTGGGCGTCGGGGGTCTCCATCGATCATCCGAAGGGTCTGTTGTTGACCTGGCCTGGTTATCCAACGGAGGGCGGGATGGAGGTGTCTTGGCTGGCGCGGCTCGATTGCGTCGAAGAACCAGCACCGGATGCAGGCCCCGACACCGGCCCGGATGCGGCGACGAACACGGACTACTTCGCAGGCTTCGGTCCCATCGGCGCCCTCGATAGAATGTTCGTGGCGAAGCGCGACTACGATAGGGACTTGTGTTTCCGCGTGGGGCTGGCCAGCCCTTCGGACTTCGGTCCCTATGACATCACGACGCCCCACCCATGGACCGTCGAATCGGCGATAGCGATACAGGGGGTGGGCAACTGCGAACAGCCCGCGTGGTCGGAGGGTGCGGCTTCCGCCGCGTCGGCAACTGGGCTGATCGCCTTTCACGAAGAACCCGGCGAATGGATGCCGTGCGCGGTCGATATCGACGCTACGCTCGTCTTCGAAGACGGTCTGCCGTGGACACCGGAGCATGAAGACCTGATTGCCAAGGATGTTCCAGTGCAGGGAGCGTGCGGCGGGGTTGACTGACCGCCCGGGACGGGCGGGCCACCACCAGGGTTCTGTGGATCAAACCGCCCGCCGGGATGGTATCCTTGGCTCGGATCACGGACTGGAGGGGAACCATGGCGAGCGACGACTTTCGCGTAATCGTGATGCGCTGCGAAGCGTACGACAGGGATGAAATCGAAGGGCTCGTCCGCAACGGCATGCGCGTGTTGGGATTTCGACCCCGGGGCAAGGTGTTCGTCAAGCCCAACGTGGTATTCGCGGGCGATCCCGAGGTGTTTGGGACCCACGCCTACACGAATCCCACGCTCACCGAGGCCTGTGTCGTGGCCTTGTCCCAGGCAGGCTCAACCCGACGAATCGACATCGGCGAAAAGTGTGCGGTGGGCTTCCCCACCCGCCACTGCTACCGCAACGCCGGCTACGACAAAGCAGTGGCTCGCGCACGCAAGCGGGCAAGCTGCAAGGTCGGATTGCACTGCATGGAGGAAGACCTCCGTGACACGGTTTTCGTGGGCGGTCGGGTGCACGACACGCTCCGCCTGTCGCGGCGGCTTGCCCGTGCCGATGTGAAGGTCTACCTCCCGAAGCTCAAGTGCCACTGCGTGAGCAACATGACCGGGGCGGTGAAGCTCAACGTAGGTATCTGCTCGGACGACGACCGCTCAATACGCCACGACTTCCTGCTGAACGAGAAGATCGTCGACCTGCTGGCGGTGGGGTGGCCGGACTTCATCGTCATGGACGCGATCGACGTGGGTGTTGGCAACGAGGCATTTCCCTATCCGCGAAAGCTCGGGCTCCTGCTCATGGGCACCAACCCGATCGCGGTGGACCTGGTGGGCGCTCGCCTGCTCGGCTTCGAGCTCGACGATGTTCCCTACCTGCGGGCAGCCGTCGATCGGGGGTACCGGCCGGGTTCGATCGACGACGTCGCGTTGGAGGGGGACATCACGTCGTTGTCGGCGCTCGATGAGCACGCCAAGCGGCTGTTGCCCTACGACGATGCGTTCACGGCGTGGCACGACGTGCACCGCGAGCTGGAGAGGCTCGGTTCGCCCATGCGATTTCGCTGGGGGCCCTACGGGGCGACGGGCGGCGAGCTGTGCAAGACCGGTTGCGTCATGGGGCTGAAGATGTTCCTCGCGTCCTTCGAGCGATTCTCGGGGCCCGAGGCGTTCGCGCAAGCCAAGCCGGTGACCTTCGTGATCGGCCGTCAGAACGAAGAGGTCGATGGCGGCGGACAGGATGTGTTCCTGCTGGGGAGCTGTGCCCGAGCCGAAGTGCGAAACGCCAAGCATGTCGTTCGAATCGACAAGTGCTTCACCACGGCAAGCGACATGACGATGCAGATTGGACATCGCCTGGGTATGCCGTCGCCGCTCACGCAGCCGGCCGTCTCGCTGCCGCTTGTCGGGGACATGGCGCGGGCCGCATGGCGCAAGACAGTGGGGATGCGATATCTCCAGGACGTTGGGAGATTTGCCACGAAGCAGTTGATCCGGAGGGTTTGAGCCTAGCCTCGACTTGCGCACTTTTCGAGGTCAGTCCGCTCGCTGGCTTTGGGTGGCACGGCCAAGCAAGCCGGCTGATGGCGCCGAGTGCCCGCTTGGCCGTGTTTCATCGACTGCGCAAACCTTTGCCGCCCACGGCCAAGCCGACGCTTGCAGTCCTTCTGAGGCTTGCTTGGCCGTGCCACCCATTTTTCGCCGTTGCTCGGGGCGATCGTCCGCGCGGTCCGGAAACGCAAACTGCGCAGATTCAGACCGCCAGGGCGCCGAGACGTGAGGACGGCGCACGCGTCTCGTAGAGACGCGCTACCGATCGTCGGCTAATTCAACAGCTCGTCCGGAACGCTGTTGCGTCCCGTCGGTGGACCATCGAGCGTTGCCAGCGCTTCCCACGCCGCCGCGGCGATGTCCGTGTCGTCCGAATCGGAGAGGGACGCTAGCAAGATCTCCGCGTCGTGCGGTCGGATCTCGGCCGCCGCATCGATCGCCGCCAACACCACGGGCTTCTCATCCCCGGACTCGATGATCTCCTCGATCCTCGACCAGGCCGCATCCAACTCCCAGATGCCAGCTGCGACCACGGCCTGGCGCCGAATATCCACGTTGTCGGCATCGAGACAAGTCAGGATTCGCGGCTCGAACCCACGAACGTATCGCATGCAGAACACCGCGGTCAGCTTCCAGGCCCGGTTGTCGCTCGCGTACGCCCGTTCGATCGCCTCCGTGTGCCAAGGCAGAGGTCCGCGCACCGACGCCTCCAACACACTGCGCCGAACGTCATCCGGCACGCGATCGTCGTCGAACAACTCCTGCAGCCTCGCTTGAACCCCGAGGTATACCTCCTCGGACAACGGCGCGTCGTCGTCGTCATCGAACCCCATGGTGTCGGCGTACTCGAGCGCCGGTCCCAAGGAAATCGCGGCCTGGGACCGCAAGGCGTTGCTCTCGTCGCGATCGCCCACCACCGAGAGCAGCACCTCGGCGATCTGCTCGTCGGCCACCGTGAAGTCGCCGGCCAGCTCCGCCGCGACGATCCGCTCAGCGTCCGGCAAGTTTCGATCGCTCATCGCTTCGAGCAACACGCGAGCGGCCGACTCGGGCCAGTCCCACGGGGGGGTCGTCTTGAGCGTCTTCAAGTCCATCGTTCATCCTCGGCGCTGATGAGCCCGATACTTGTCGAGCTCCGGTCGCGCGCAACGATTATCGTCGCGCACCGGCCGTCGCCGCAATCCGATATCATCGGTGTGCGACACAAAGCGTGTCGTCCGTCCTGCGTGTGCGCATTTGAGACCGCCCTACGAGGTCAGAACCGACGACAGCGCCGCTTCGACCGCGCTCTCCTCGGGAGCTTCCACGATCGTCACATCGCCGATCGCGCGGGGCACAATGAATCGCAGCTTGCGCCCCACCCGCTTCTTGTCGGCGCCCATCGCATCTCGCACGTCCGACACGGACAGCCCT
>Ga0180009_10002912_pt1 | contig 19860 bp, 16 predicted proteins | sample OS_PC_MetaG_FD_123537 | JGI IMG/M metagenome (GOLD analysis project Ga0180009, IMG submission 123537) | Groundwater microbial communities from the Aspo Hard Rock Laboratory (HRL) deep subsurface site, Sweden - OS_PC_MetaG | ecosystem: Environmental > Aquatic > Deep subsurface > Groundwater...
AGTATGGTAATCGGAGATTCAGGCAAGACTGTAAAGCCTGACCTTTATTTTGCAGTCGGGATACGCGGCGCATCTCAGCATATTGCCGGATGCTCAGAGTCAAAGCTCATAGTGGCAATAAACAAGGATTCTGATGCCGGTATGTTTAAGGTCTCTGATCTTGGAGTAGTGGCCGATTATCGGAAGGTCCTGCCCCCATTGATTGAGAAATGCAAGGCATTACTGGCTACTTAGTGCCTGAACGAAAAGTCCGTTCAGGCATTACAGGGATCATAGGCTCTAACTGCCATCTCGATCATATTGAGCGTACTATCAGTGCCCTTGCCTTTGTGTATAAGCGATTTTGCCGCTTTCTCAATAGACATACAAATGGAAGCTGAATTGTTTTGCATAGGTGCAATCAAATTGGCCCCTGTAAGAATTCCTTTCTTATCAGTTTCATAGTGATGGAAAAGGGTTCCTCCCGGTGCTTCCACCACTCCCATCCCTTGGGCTGGAATTTCGGTGGGTATGTTGATCACCTCAGGGGAGGTGAGCTCAGGGTCACCGACAAGTTCCAGCATCCTCTCAGAAGTGTAAAGTAGTTCAATAAGCCGCGCCCAATGGAAAGCAAGGGTATTGTGTGCCGGTTTTCCACCCAATACTCCATACATTTTTTCATAGTATTCTTGAGCCAGTGGCGTTGCCATTCCATCTGCTGCATTCAGCCGGGCAAGTGGCCCTACCCTGAATACACCGCTCTCTTCACCGTCAATAAATCCCTTCCAGCCTACATTCTTGAGATAGGAGAATCTCACATAGGTCCATGGTTCAACATGTTCCCTGATATGATCAAGATATTCCTGAGCCTTAAACCTGGCAAATTCCTTACCATCTGGGTCAACCACCCTTATATGGCCATCGTAGAAGTTTACCTTGTTATTCTCGTCCACCAGCCCCATATAATACGTCCTGTGCTTATAAACATCTCCTGTGATAAGATCAAGATATTCCTTGTTTTTAAGCACTATATTATCCCAAAGTTCAAGTGCAACAAATACGGAAAATTCCACCAGGTATTCAGCCGCCCTTATGAAGCTCTTTCTTTCCTCCTCAGTTACAGGTTTTGACATTCCTCCGGGCAGCCCACAAACAGGATGAATAGATTTCCCCCCTATTGCTTCTATAACTCCTCTCAGCCTTTTCCTTACCTCTATGACTTTTCCTCCCACTTCCTTCCCGGCCTTGGTAATAACTCCCATGAAATTCCTTTCTCCGGCGGGTTTTCCTGGGCCAACAATAAAGTCGGGGCCACCAAGGAAAAAGAAATGCAATATGTGGTGTTCTGCAATAAAGGCATTGTGCATCAACTCTCGTATCTTCTTTGCCGCTGAGGCCGGCTCAACCTTGAAAAGGTCATCAAGGGCCCTGGTCGATGCCATGTGGTGAGCTGTCGAACATCCGCCACAGATCCTTTGAGTTATTCTCGGCATCTCCTCGGCCGGTCTTCCCTCACAGAACTTCTCGAACCCGCGAAGATCTGGGACTTGAAAATAGGCTCTTTCAACCTCCCCTTCCTCATCAAGGAATATCTCTATCTTCCCATGCCCCTCAAGTCTGGTTACCGGGTCAATGGTTACCTTTCTCATTCTATCCTCCTATTCCGTTCTCCTTCTTGCAAGAAGAGAACCGGGCAGACTAAATCTATAAAACGTCCCTGCCGGGTCTACAATGCCATCGAGTAATTTATTAACATCTTTCTCTGTCATCCCTTCTTCTTCTTCAAGTCCCAATATGGATGCAATAATTGAAAGGGCTTTTGCTCCTTGATCTACAGTCCCTTTGGCAGGACCCATACAACCCCTACACGGCATATTAGCCTTAATGCATCTTTCTCCACACCCGGAGCGGGTAACCGAACCAAGGCAGATTATTCCTTGCTCAAGGAAACACTTCCAGGGGCTAAGTTTAATTTCGTGCGGTCTTTTTATTTCCTGTATTGATACTCCCTCCCGTCTTTCCTCCGCCCTGGGGCATGTATCACATAAAGGTTTATCGGGAGCAAGCACTGCCCCCTTTTCAGGTAATTCTCCTTCAAGAATTGCATTTACCGCATTCATTATTAAATCGGCCGGCGGTGGACATCCTGGAAGGTAGTAGTCCACCGGGATGACCTGGTCCAGGGTCTTTACTGTATCATAAAACTCCGGTAGAGTGAGTTCACCAATATCAACGGCTGTCCGCTCCTGTGGAGTAATTCCCTCAGGATTTTCGACAGTTTGGACCTCCGTATAAACCCTTTGGAAAATCGTATCCCTTGTATAGAGGTTCCCCAGCCCTGGTATCCCTCCCATATGAGCACATGACCCAAAGGCGACTATGATTTGAGACTTTTGCCTTAAGAGCTTTGCCATTTCCTCCTGCTCACCCATCCTTACTGCCCCATTGATGAAGCTCACAGCTATATCACCATCTTCTAAGGCCTCAATATCCTTGCTCTTAAAATCAAAGAACGCAGGCCATAGGATAATATCCACAGCATCCATCACTTTCAGCAAATCTTCATCAAGGTTAATGACTGCTTCCTCACACCCGCCACATGAAGCGCACCAATAAAAAGCGACCTTTGGTTTAGTCATTTCTATCTCCCTTCTTTGGCGTTCACAGGTTTCCCGCCAAAAGCGGGACTGAAAGCGGGATTCAGGGTTATCTTAACCGTGAACCCTGAATCCCGCTTTTAGCGGGAAACCCCTAACGGTTACTTCCTTGCTTAGTTAGCGTCCATATTTAGCGCCAGCATTAGCTGGGAAAATTTTGAATTTCCTAATAGCACATTAAACAGAGGAATGATAGAGCTGAATGTATTAGGAATTTGAGATTGACACACAACTACGCTTACTCTAAATTATCAAGAAAGTGGTAGGCATTCAGCGGCTCTGATTTTCGATGAACCCTCGTATGTGACTCCGCAACGCTGGAGTCTCTTTTTCGATCAAACTGGCCGCTTCGGCGGTCAGAGGCGGCGCTGAACCCATGAACGGTTACAGAAGGTGAAACCATGAATACATTTGAACCGAAAATTGTAGGGTTTTGTTGCAACTGGTGTGTCTATAGGGCGGCAGATTTAGCGGGAACAAGCCGCATCCATTATCCTGCCAATATAAGGATAATAAGGGTAATGTGTTCGGGAGCCGTTGACCCCATATATATCTTTGAGGCATTGAAAAGGGGAGCAGATGGGGTCTTTGTTGGAGGGTGACTCCTTGGAACCTGCCATTACCAGGCTGGTAATTACAAGGCTCGAAGGAGGATAATGCTTTTAAAGAGACTGATCTCCCAGTTGGGAATAGATCCCAGAAGGGTAAGACTTGAATGGATCTCCACGGCAGAGGGACGGAAATTTGCCCAGGTGATCACTGATTTTACCAATGAGATTAAAGAATTAGGGCCATACCGAATAAAGAGAGACGTCCGTTCTGAAGTTGCATAATGACGCAGGAAAACTTCTTGACAGTCCAAATTAATTCCAGTAAAAAAATGATACAATGTAACTATTTTGTAGCTACTGCCTTCCTCCCAGAAACCCTTTTTTACTTTGCTGATAGCCCGAAAGGAGGACTCTGATGGATCTTTTCAAAAATCTCACCGTATTATCCCTTGAACAGGCGACCGTTTTACCCTATTTGACTTACCGATTGGCCCACGACGGCATGCAGGTCATAAGACTGGAGCATCCCGTATATGGGGACCCAAACCGGCTTATTGGCGAAAATGTGCTGGGAGAAGAGCGGATGAATGCCTATTACCTGTGCATTAATTCAGGTAAAAAGGCGCTTACGCTCAACCTCGGAGACCCGCAGGGCCAGGAAATCTTCCATTCTCTAATACAGGAGCTGAAAGTCGATATCTTTGCAACTAACCAGCTCCCCAGGAATTATCAAAAACTGGGGATTGATTACGAGGCCCTCAAGGCCCTGAAGCCGGATATCATTTGGCTGGGGGTTACGGGTTTCGGTCCGGACAGCAATGAGGCGGCATACGATCCCATTCTCCAGGCGAGATCAGGCTTGATGGACATGACCGGTGAAGCAGGTGGAGCCCCCCAGGTACTGGGTATTCCCCTTCCCGATATGGGAACAAGCGAACATTCCTACGGCCTTTTAATGAAGGCTCTGTACAAGCGTGAGGCCACAGGAGAGGGTTCCTGTATCAATATGGCCATGTTTGAGTCCTCCGTGTCATGGTTGACAGTGCCAATCACCCTTTCAACCCTACTTAACAAGAAAATTACCCGCAGGGGCAATACACATGAATTTTTCTGCCCTTGCTCTGTGTATAAATCGAGTAATGGTTTTGTTTATATGGCCGTGGGTAATGATCGGCAGTGGAAGTCCATGGTATCTCAAGAAATGTTTAAATCCCTTGACAAACCGGAGTATGAAAAAAATGCTGGCAGAATTCAAGACGTGGACAACCTGAATCGGGCTATCAATGAAATTACCAGAAATCATACTTCCGAAGAATTAATCGAGTTATTCAACTCGATCACCCTTCCAATAAGCAAGATAAAGACCATTCCAGAGGTTGTGGCCGATCCCCTTGTGGAACGGAGGTTACTGTTTGCTGAAGACCAGAAAACAGGGACCAGAATCACCCTGCCCCCACCGCCCAATATGACGCCATTTTTAGAAGAGCTGAACCGTAACCTCTCGTTTCCCCCGCGATTTGGGGAACATAATGGGGAATTATACGGGCAGCTCGGGTATTCAAATGAAGACCTAACTGAGCTTAAAGAGAACGGGGTTATATGAAAATCCCTTTTATTCTCAATGAGTTTTAGAGATTTCGAAACGTTTTATCAGGAGAGCTAACAAATATGGCAGAGAGAAAAATAAGGGTCCTTTTGGCAAAACCAGGGCTGGATGGCCACGACAGGGGAGCCAAAGTTGTGGCTCATGCCATGCGTGAGGCCGGTATGGAAGTGATTTATACAGGTCTTCACCAGACCGTGCCCAGCATTGTTAACCAGGCCATACAGGAAGATGCAGATGTTATTGGTCTTTCCATTATGTCCGGGGCTCATATACCCATTTGCAAAAAACTGATGAAGATGGTGAACGAGCAGGATATTGGGGATAAACTGATCGTTGTGGGTGGCGTTATTCCTAACAAAGATATACCCGCCCTTAAGGATATTGGGGTCAAAGGGATCTTTCCTGGGGGAGTTCACTTTGATGAGATCGTAAAGTTTATTTGGGAAAATGCACCGAAATAGTCCGTGACCATCCACACATATACTGGACTTGTGGTCACGCAGGCGCAGGGCGCAGTGGACATCACTGAAAGCACATAGAAAAAATATTGATTATTTAAATAAATAGATGAGGGAATCATGGGCGTAGCCACATATATCAAAGATGAAAAAGATGCCATCAAAGAGGTTATTCTTCAATCGGGCATTAAGATAAAACCGGTTTATTTACCCGAGGACCTTGAGCGGGTTGGTTTTGATTACCAGAAGGATCTTGCGGATCCCGGAGAATTTCCTTTTACCCGCGGTATTCATCCCCTGGGTTTCAGAAGCCGAAATTGGACAACCCGCCAGTACACAGGGTTTGGTACGCCGGATGAGACAAACGAGCGATTTAAGTTAATGATTTCTCATGGCCAAACGGGCCTTAATGTGGCCTTCGATCTGCCTACGCAGATGGGCTATGATTCCGACGATCCTATGTCAGAGGGTGAAGTGGGACGCGTGGGTATGGCCATTGATTCCTTGAGGGATTTTGAGATCGCGTTCAAGGATATTAAATTGAACCGTATCGGGAGCGGCCTGACAATTAACGCAGTGGCCTCGATCATGCTGGCCATGTATCAGGCAGTGGCGGAAAAATTTGGGTATAAAAAAGAAGAGATCTCGGCCACTCCTCAGAACGATATCCTCAAGGAGATGGTTGGCAGGGGAGCGTGGATCTATCCTGTTGAACCAGCAGTGCGGCTTATCGGTGACACTATAGAGTATTCAATGAAGGAACTGCCAAGATGCAATCCGGTTTCTGTGGCGGGTTACCATATCAGAGAATCCGGTTGCACGCCGGCACAAGAAATTTCCTATGCCTTATTGATTGCCTTTGCTTATATCGATAACGTGGTCGCCCGTGGATACAAGGCAGAAGATTTTGTAGGCAGGTTTTCTTTTAATCTGAATATCTATGGTAACATCTGGGAGACAGTGGCAAAATTTCGGGCGGCAAGGAAGTTATGGGCAAAGTTATTGAGAGAACGATATGATGTTCAAAACAAGAAAGCGCTTTTCCTCCGCGGCATATTCGGTGGCGGCGGCTCGGGTATGACCAAACAGCAGCCGGAAAATAATATCGTGCGCGGGGCATACTATGCGCTTGCAGCGGCCCTGTCCGGTGCTCAGACCACAGCCCTTTGCTCTTTTGACGAGGCATATACGATTCCCACGGAGCGGGCAGCGCTCCTGTCCTTAAGGACCTTTCAAATACTCATGGATGAAATAGGGCTCAGGGATACGGTGGATCCCCTGGCCGGCTCATACTTTATAGAAACATTGACCAAAGAAATGGAAGCAAAGATCCTGGAAGAGATGGAAAAGGTAGAGAAGGTCGGTGGCATGGTTGAGGCTGTTTCGTCCGGGTATGTGCAGAAAGAAGTGGCATGGCAGGCCTACGAGTTTGAGAAAAAAATCCAGGAAGGGAAAGTCATAAAGGTCGGTGTCAACAAGTACACAGAAGGCGTAGACATGGAGGTGGAACTCCATGAATACAACGAGGAGTGGGCACGTTTACAGATTAAACGACTTAAGGAACTCAAGAAGGACCGGGACAACAAGGCGGTCAAAAACTCCTTAAAAGCACTTGAAAAGGCGGCCATAGAAGAGAAAAACGTTATGCCCTATCTGCTTGAGTGCTGCAAAAGTTATGCAACGGTAGGTGAAATGTCGAATGTTTTCAGAGATGTTTTTGGGGAGTTCGTGGAACCGAGTATATTTTAGGCACTTAAATTAAAGAGAAGGGAGGTGAAATGGAAGGTAATGGTGTTAAGGGGGTTAAATCATCAATTAATAAGGAGGTAAGAGATATGAGACGAAAAATAGGATTTGCACTGGTTGGATTTTTTTTGGTAACACTGTTTACAGTTAGCTTGATCTCGGCACCAGCAATGGCAGGACCAATCAAGCTGAGCTATTCTCAGTTTACACCTGCCGGGACCTTTGTGGGTGTACAGTTGGAGAGATGGATTGATGAGGTAGAAAAGCGAACCGGTGGTAAGGTTAAAATAGACGCCTTTCATGGGGGCACTCTCCTTGAGGCAAAAAACATGATGGACGGTGTTATCGCCGGAACGTCAGATATCGGTACTCTATGCATGGCATACCAGCCTGGCCGCTTCATAGTCACTAACGCCACCAGTCTTCCTCTCGGATTTACCAATGCGCGTGTGGCCTCTCTCACACTCTGGGATCTGTACAATAAATATAAGCCCGAGGCTTTTTCCGAGGTTAAAGTCCTTACCATGTATACATGCGGAACTTCAAACATTATGTCTACAATGCCCATAAGAAAATTAGAAGACATGAAAGGTGTGGATCTGCGTGCCTCTGGCGGCGCTGCAAAAATTCTAAAGGCATGGGGCGCCAACCAGGTAGGCATGCCAATGTCTGCAGTGCCGGAGGCCTTGCAAAAGGGCGTGGTCAAAGGCCAGTTTACATCGCTTGAGGTAATGAAGGATTTCAAGTTCGCAGAAATCACTAAGTATGTGACTATGACCGATACAGTGATCTATCCTTTTTCCGTAGTTATGAACATGGATAAGTGGAATTCTCTGCCCAAAGATGTTCAAAAGGTTATGGATGACCTGGCCCAGGAGCATGCCGAATGGACAGGGGCTTACATGGATAAGCATATAATAGAGTCCATGGAGTGGTCTAAAACGACACAGGGTGTTGAGGTGATTGAACTTTCCAAAGAAGAGAGAGCCAGGTGGGACAAATTGTTGGAACCCATCACGGCTGAGTGGATTAAGGACACAAAAGAAAAAGGCTTTCCGGTAGAAGCAATTATAGCGGATATCAAGGCGTTTATGAAAAAGTACCAATAGAAGCATCCAAACCGATATTGGATGTGAAGATCTGATGGGTTATGGATTTCAAAATAGTTTGTCGTGACAACCGAAGTCCATAACCCGTCTTGACTATTAAAGGCATAGTAGCAAACAAAAATATAGAACAAAGGCACAGGAGAGCTAATATGACGGCTCTTGATAAATTAAGCCAGGTTTTAAACCAGGTTCTTATGTGGATAGCGGGTGTCTTTTTAGTGGCAATGATCGTTTTGACCTGTTCAAATGTATTCCTGCGTATTGTCTGGATGCCGGTAAAGGGCACTTTTGAAATTATGGGCTTTTTAGGCGCTATCGTGACGGCCTTTGCCTTGGGATACACCCAAATCGAACGGGGCCATATTGCAGTAGACATCTTAATAAAAAAGTTCTCAAAAAAAGCACAGAGAATCACAAATAGTATAACTTGTCTCATTTGCATGGTTTTTTTTAGTATGGCTGCCTGGCAGATTGCAAAATGGGCCTCAACACTAAGGAAATCAGGGGAAGTAACAGAAACGCTACAGATCGTCTATTACCCTTTCACCTATGGAGTTGCCCTTGGTTGTGTTGTTCTCGCCCTGGTTTTTCTTGTTGACCTCATGAAGGCCATCGTTGGGGAAGAGGAGAAGGATAGATGAGTTTAGCACTTGCTGGACTGATTGGAATTGCAATCCTTCTATTTGTATTATTCTTTTCAGGCATGCCCGTCGGTTTTGCTATGGGCATTGTGGGTTTCTGTGGCTTTTGGTATGTGGTCTCATTCAAAGCAGCCATCACTATGGTTGCTACAGATATTTGGATGGCATTTTCAAATTATGGCCTCACCGTAATACCTCTCTTCGTCTTAATGGGGTATCTCGCATTTAATTCGGGAATAGCTGAAAAGCTGTATAATTGCGCTTACAAATGGGTCGGTCATATGCGCGGAGGCCTGGCCATTGCCACGATAGGAGCTGATGAGCTTTTTGCCGCGATCTGTGGCTCCAATACAGCTACCGCAGCCACGATGGGCGCTGTTGCCCTGCCACAGATGAAAAAGTACAAGTATGACGACATGCTGAGCAGTGGGACTGTCGTCACCGGCGGCACCTTGGGAACGATCATGCCTCCCAGCGTGATCCTTATTATACTTGGTTTACAAACCGAACAGTCTATCATAAAGCTTTTCCTTGCCGGTATTCTGCCTGCCATCCTTCTTGGAATCCTTTTCGTGCTTACCATATTTGTTATTTGCAGAATCAATCCCAAGTACGGCCCTGCCGGGCCAAAGACGAGCCTCAAGGAGAAAATAATATCCCTCACCGGGATCATCGAAGCGATAGCCATATTTGTTTTAGTAATCGGTGGCTTATACCTTGGTTTTTTTACCCCAACGGAAGCGGGCGCGGTCGGTGTTTTTTTTACACTTATGGTCACCGTCCCCTTTGGCAGGCTAACCTGGAAGGACCTTACTAATTCTATTAAGGACACACTGAAGATATCATGCATGGCCTTCTTCCTTGTCACAGGGGCCATTATTTTTGGTCGCTTCTTGGCCATAACCAGACTGCCGTTTATGTTAGCTGATTTTGCCGCGTCGCTTCCTGTATCACCTTACATCATTTTGGCAATGGTGCTGTTGATTTATTTAATTGGAGGCTGTTTTGTGGATGCCTTAGGGTTTTTGGTGCTTACCATCCCTATCTTTTTTCCTCTGGGGATAGCCCTTGGGTTTGATCCAATATGGTATGCGATTCTCTTAACCATGGTGACGACAATGGGAGCGATCACCCCGCCGGTTGGAGTCAATATATATGTGGTTAAGGCATTGGCACCGGAAATACCCCTTGGCACTATTTTCCGAAGCGTTAGTTTTTTTCTGGTAGCCTGTATTGTATGCATAATTATACTAATAATTTTCCCTCAAATTGCTTTGATAATTCCAGAAATGGCATATTAAGCTGCGAAAGTGATTTTATTAGAGGTGAAACAAACCATGAAAAAGACCTTTATGCCCACTGTGAAAACGCGTGACGAGTTGGCAGAGTTGCAACTCAAAGGATTGCAATGGACAGTGAACCATGCCTACAACGGATCACCTTTTTATAAGGCAAAGATGGACGATACAGGTGTCCGGCCTGAAGATATCCGCTCCCTTGATGACTTAGACAAGCTTCCATTCACAACATCAAAACATCTGCAGGAAGGATATCCGTTTCCGCTGCTCTCTGTGCCTTTTGAAAAGGTTGTGCGCATTCATGCCTCATCGGGCACTACTGGAAAACGTAAAGTCCTCTGTTACACGCAGAAAGACATAGAAGACTGGACACATTTCTTTGCACGGTGTTATGAGATGGCTCAGCTCACTCAGGAAGACCGGGTCCAGATTGCTGTGGGGTATGGTGTCTGGACAGCCGGCATCAGTTTCCAGATGGGATGCGAGGGCTTTGGCGCCATGGCCATTCCGGCAGGCCCCGGAAATCTGGATATGCAGTGCGAGTTCCTGATTGACTTTCAGACTACTGTCATGTGCTGCACTGCGTCCATGGGGCTCTTAATGGCTGAAGAGGTAAACAAGCGGGGTATCAAAGACAAAATAAATCTCAAGAAAATGATCCTCGGATCAGAACGATCCAGTGATGCCATGAGAAAGAGGATTGATGATCTTCTGGGGATTGAGCACATGTTTGACATCCCGGGCATGACTGAACTTTACGGTCCGGGAACCGGCTTGGACTGTGCTTATCATACCGGGATACACTATTGGGCCGACTACTATATCTTGGAGATACTGGACCCTGAGACGCTAAAGACGGTTCCCGAGGGAGAGACTGGAGAGATGGTAGTGACCACGTTAAGGAAAGAAGCCGCCCCCCTCATTCGTTACCGGACCAGGGATTTAACCCGTTTGATTTCAGGGGAGTGTCCATGCGGATCTATTCTGCCGAGGCACGATCGGCTCCTGGGACGCTCCGACGACATGATTATTTTCAGGGCCGTTAACATCTATCCGGGCCAGATCGACCATGTCCTGTCAGGCATCGATGAAATAGGCAGTGAATTTCAGATCATTCTCGATAGAAAAGCAGATGGTAAAGACTATATGACCATCAAAGTTGAATGCAGCGAAGGTGTTGACAAGAGCCAGGACAGTGAACTGAGCAAAAAAATAAGCACACAGATCAAGAAAGAGATCCTGGTGAGTGGAAATGTAGAGTTGGTGGATTACGGGTCTTTACCGAGATCCGAGAGAAAGAGCAAGAGAGTGTTTGATAACCGGGACAACGATTAAGGGGTATAGACATGATCGACTATGATTACAGGAAACCTCAAAGCCTGAAAGAGGTCTTCAGCCTTTTCAAAGAATACGGCCCCAAGGCCACCATGATTGCAGGGGGTACCGATGTGATGGTCAAAATCAGGAACACGAAAAAGGCTCCAGAGGTTTTGATATCTCTGAGGGGACTTAAGGATCTTAGATACATAAGGAAAAACAACGGTTACCATATCGGAGCCCTGACCACTCACAGGATGCTGGAGCAGTCAGATCTGGTCAAAACCGAGTTGTCTGCCTTACATGATGGCGCCTCTGAAGTTGGATCGGTTCAGATAAGGAACGTTGCAACGGTTGGAGGGAATATCTGTAACGCTGCCCCTTCAGCAGACACTTCCGGCCCGCTTCTGGCCCTTGACGCCACCGTCGTACTGGAGGGACCTGAGGGAAGGCGCAGCGTACCCATAGCTGACTTCTTTACCGGGACTTACAGGACCGTGCGAAAAGCAGACGAGGTCCTTGTTGAATTCCGAATACCACCGGAAATGGAAGGCTTTGGAAGCGCCTATTGGAAACATTCAAGAAGGAAGGCAATGGAGCTCCCTTTATTGGGGATTTCCGTTGCCCTCAAGCTGTCTGAGAACAAAGAGATATCTGATGCAAGGATTTCCCTAACCGTGGCTGCGCCAACACCCATCAGGGCTTATAAGGCCGAGGAGTTTTTAAAAGGAAAGCCCTTAGACGATGATGTGCTGAGAGAGGCAGGAAAAATCGCATCATCCCGAGACTGTTGTTCTCTCAGGGACAGCCTGAGGTGTGCAGCATGGTATCGCGAAAAAATCATACAGGTTTTTGTCCCCCGAATGGCCAGGTTGGCTGCTGAACGTATCAGAAATTAATAAACCCAGAAACTGAATTTCGGAATTCAGGTATTTAGGTATTCCTCAATTAATGACTCTAAGGAGATCGAGATGAAAAAGGTGTCAGTTTCTTTTACCTTAAATGGTGATCCCGTAACATCAGAGGTTCCGATTACGTGGTCACTTTTAAAGACATTACGGGAATATTTTGAATTGAACGGTGCTAAAAAAGGGTGCGGGGTCGGTGAGTGTGGCGCGTGCACAGTTATTGTAGATGGCGACGCAGTTAGTTCATGTTTGTATCCAATTCCCGAGATAGAAGGAAGGTCAGTGACCACCATCGAGGGTATCGCCAGTGCTGACGGAGCGTTGCACCCACTTCAAAAGTCATTTCTTGAAAACAACGGGGTCCAGTGTGGATATTGCACATCCGGAATGATCATGTCTGCGAAGTCCCTGCTGGATCAAAACCCTGATCCAACGGAAGACGAAATCAGAACAAGCATTTCTGGCAATTTCTGTCGTTGCACCGGATACATTCAGATTGTCGAGGCCATAGGGATGGCCGCCAAAGAAAGCGACAGAAAAGAATTACTCAATTTTCCATAAGGGCCTAACGGAGGAAGTGATGTCTGAGTATCTGTATGTGGGAAAGAGCATTCCAAGAACCATAGAGACTGACAAAGTAACAGGCAGGGCCATCTATATCGATGATCTCAAACGCCCGGGAATGCTCTATGGAAAAATACTTTACAGCAAATATGCCCACGCAAAAATCAAAAACATTGATAAGTCCAAAGCAGAAAAGCTTCCCGGTGTGAGAGCGATCCTAACCGGATACGATATCCCTGATGTGAGGGTCGGATTCATAAAAGATCAAACAGTACTGAAAAGGGATGTGGTTCGTCAGTTTCGCGATGAGGTAGCCGCCGTTGCAGCCATTAGTCCCGAAATAGCAGAGGAAGCGCTGGATTTAATTAAGGTAGAATATGAAGAGCTACCCGCAGTATTTGATCCTGTCGAAGCCATGAAGGAAGGAGCGCCCCTTGTCCACGAAGTGGATGCAAGGGGAAGACCTTTAAAAAGCAACCTCCTTCCACTGCCCTGGAAATTCTATGCCGGAGATATCGAGACGGGCCGCAAGGCTTCTGCTTACACAGTAAAGGACAGCGTGAGTACCACCTGGGTCAATCAGTGCTGTATGGGGCCGAGCGGATGTGTTGCAGAGTTTGATATGAATAACAACCTGACCCTGTATGATCAGACTAACGTTATTCATTTGGGCAAGCAGCGAATTATGGAATATTTTGCCCAGATCGGTCTTAAGGGCAAAAAGGTGAGGGTTGTGAATACAATCGTTGGCGGCAGTTTCGGGACCAAACTGGATACGGATATCTACGAATTCATATGCATGCAACTCGCCTTAAAGACAAGAAAACCGGTAAAGATCTTATTTTCAAGGGAAGAAGAGTTCTTTGCTCTTCCGCCAAGACAACCTGCCATCTTTGACATAGAGCAGGGATGTGACAAAGAAGGCAGGCTTACCTTCAGAAAATGCGAGGCAATCCTGGATAATGGGGCCTACACCTCATGGGGTGCCACAACCCCGTCAGTTATGATGATGCCCATGTCGTCACTTTATCGGGTGCCTAATGTGTCTTTTGAGGCGACCTGCGTTTATACCAATAATATCTACTGCCAGGCCATGAGGGGTTATGGGAACCCGCAGGCAAGTTTCGCTGTGGAAACTTCCATGGATACACTGGCCGAAGAGGCCGGTATTGACCCGGCAGAATTCAGACTGATAAACCGCAATCAGTCGGGAGATGAAACACCTCAGCGGCTGAAAATAACATCCTGTGGTATGGAGGAATGTATCAATTCAGTTAAAGAAAAACTCGACTGGGACAAGAAGAAAAAAGACAAAAAAAAGGCCAGAGGCGTTGGGATGGCCTCCCTTATTCATGTTGCAGGTGGCGCGAGGGTATATATGTCTGACGGTCACGGGATTATGATTAAGGTGGATCAGAACGGGTGGATTGATGTGTTCGAGAGCGGGACGGATCAGGGCCAGGGTTCTCCCACGGTGATTTCCCAGATAGTTGCAGAGGCACTGGGGTTTAAACCCGAGGATGTCTCTTTGACCATGGGTGATACCGGATTGAGTTTATGGGATGCAGGAACACATGCGAGCCGTCACACCTTTATGGCCGGCAATGCGGCAATCAGGTGTTGCGAAAAGGTCAAGAAACAGATCCTGGATATGGCTGTCCAATACATGCCCAAATTGATCAAGGGCGGTTTTAAGAGGAAAAAGAGAAAGGATCCCGATTTTGTAGAACCGGATCTTGACTACAGCCTGATTTCGAATCCCGAAAATTTAGACATAAAAGACAGGATGGTCTTTCCCAGAAGTGATCCTGATCATCCTTATTTCAAGATGGATGTGCGTGAGATTGTGAGAAGCGGGCTCCATGTGGGAGTGGGTGACAGCAGGGTTGTGGTCGCCGAGGAATTCTATGATCCACCCACAGAGATGCTGGACAGAGAAATGAAAGGAAACCTGTCCATGACCTATGCCTTTGGCACTACAGGCGTTGAGGTTGAAGTGGATGAAGAAACAGGAGAGATAACGATTCTTAAGCTTATCGCCGCCCACGACGTGGGAAAGGCAATAAACCCGACCCTTTTATTAGGCCAGGTCTATGGAGCAGTCTATACGGGCGTGGGTTACGGCCTCACGGAAGAGATAAAAGTGGTTAATGGGAGAGTTATGAACCCCAGCTTCCGCGACTACAAGATGCTTACTGCCAAGGATGTCATTCCTATTACGCCCGTCGTGATTGAACCGGGGGATGAGGATGGACCTTTTGGGGCCAAGGGAATTGGTGAACCCGGACTTGTTCCGACCGCACCTGCCATTGCCAATGCTATCTATGATGCCATTGGTGTCAGGATCACGGATCTGCCCATCACTCCGGAAAAAATCCTGACAGCACTTAATAATAAGCAGTAGGAAGTAGACAGTATGCAGTAAGGAGTAAGGGGTAAGGAGTAAGGAGTAAGCAGCGATCTTTCCACTGTCGCCTGACTTTGGCCGAGCCAGTGATGAATAACCAGTACCCTTCACTCCGTATCAAATATCCAGCATCCAGAATCCATCATCCAGTACCGCGTACCGAGTATCCATCATCCAGCAGGGAGGCATATATGTCTGATGGCAGGTTTTATCGGTTAGGGTGTGACATTGGTGGCACCTTTACTGACTTTGTCCTTTTAAATGACCGGACAGGGGAAATACGAATTAACAAGTGTCTGACCACTCCAGGCGATCCTTCGGACGCTGTGGAGCAAGGCATAAAGGAATTGGAACAGGTGACCCCGGGGTTTGTGGCAAAACTGGATGAGGTGATCCATGGTACCACACTGGTCATCAATTCGATCATAGAGAGAAAGGGAGCAAAAACCGGTCTTATCACCACCAGGGGGTTCAGGGATGTTTTGGAGCTCGGAAGAGAAATACGCTATGCCCCATATGATGTTTTTGCTGAATTTCCCAAACCCCTGATATCCAGGAGGTTTCGATTAGAGGTTGATGAGAGGATTCGGAGTGATGGAACGGTATTGAAACCTCTGGATCCCGAGGATGCGCGGCAGGCAGTAAACAGATTGATCGATATGGGTATTGAGTCAATTGCGGTTTGTCTTCTCAACTCTTTTGAGAATCCAGCCCATGAATTGGTGATCAAAGATATTATTAACACCCAGGCCCCTGACATTCCAGTTTCAATTTCTTATGAAGTTCTTCCACAGATCAGAGAATACGAAAGAACCAGCACCACCGTGACAAATGCCTATGTCAAGCCCTTAACAGGCAGGTATTTAACTAAATTGTCTGAAAGGCTGGAAACCATTGGTTCGAAGGGAAAGTTATTTATTATGCTTTCCAGCGGCGGCATCACATCCGTTGAAACGGCCGCTGAGTTTCCGGTACGTATAATTGAGTCCGGGCCAACAGCCGCAGTTATCTCAGGCCAGTACTATGGAAAACTTTTTGATATCCCGGAAATGTTCTGTTTTGACATGGGAGGAACCACTGCAAAGTCCTGCCTGATTCAGAGAGGAGTTGCCGGTGTGGTTCCTACCTTTGAGGTAGGTCGCGTTCAAAGATTCATGAAAGGCAGCGGACTCACTATCCAGGTCCCTGTGGTTGACCTGATGGAGATCGGTGCTGGAGGCGGGAGCATTGCAAAGGTCAGCAAAATGGGAACACTGCAGGTTGGCCCGGAGAGTTCGGGAGCCGATCCCGGTCCCATATGTTATGCCAGGGGTGGAACTGAGCCCGGTGTGACGGATGCTGATCTGTTGTTGGGCTATCTGGATGAGAACTATTTCCTTGGCGGAGAAATGAAGCTCGACAAGGAGGCTGCCCGACGTGGTATTGAGGAAAAAATCGCAAAGCCTCTTGGTGTGACTTTCGTGCAGGCCGTATGGGGTATTCATGACCTTATTAACGAAACCATGGCCGCAGCAGCAAAAACACATATAGCAGAAAAGGGCGGCAACCCCAGGGTGGCAACTGTGGCCGCATTTGGTGGTGCAGGCCCGGTGCACGCCTATGGTCTGGCCAAGAAATTGGGTTCACCCAGGTTAATCGTTCCGCCTAATGCAGGTGTCGGTTCAGCACTGGGGTTTTTCACTGCTCCCAGGGCGTTTGATCTTGTAAGAAGTCATAAGGTTGCTCTTGATACGGCCGATTTTAGTGAAATCGAAAAAATATTTGAGGTTATGGAGGCTGAAGGGGCCAGGACTTTACAGAAATCAGGGACAGCCGAAGATATTGTATTTGAGAGATCAGTTGATGCCCGGTTTGTGGGGCAGGGATCTGAAACCAATATTCCTGTTCTTGAAAGCAATTTCGCTCATGTGAAAAAGGAAGATATGCGCAGGCGCTTTGACAAAATATATGAGAAGCTTTACGGGAGAACCTATCCCGATTCTCCTGTGGAGTTTATCAACTTCAAGGTGAGGGCCAGCCTCCCTGAAAGGCTGCTACAATTGCCTAAGATGAAAAAAAGAGCTGGTTCGTTAAAAGATGCCATAAAGGGAGAGCGTCGGGCATATTCGGGGATTGCAAAGGATTTTATTCCTTATACGGTCTACGACCGGTACAAGCTGTATCCGGATGCAAAATTTCAAGGTCCTGCAATCATTGAAGAGAGAGAATCCACTGTTATCATTGGCGAAGATGCTTCAATTTCTGTTGACGACTTTGGATTCCTGTGGATTGATTTATAAAAACGAATAGTCCATCTCGGATTAGTGTGAAAGCCTTTGTTCACATCATGTAGGGTGGCATTTTATATGCCACCGCAACCCCGGTCGGGTATAAAACCCGACCCTACAATGCTTTTGTGCTATGTTCCCGACCGGGTTTTCACTAATCCGAGATAATCCAAACGAATTTACTACACAATCAAGTTAATCCTGTAGATACTGTCTAAAAAGAGGAGGTTAAAACATGGGGCAAAAATTTGATCCCATAACCCTGGAGATACTGTGGCGCAGGTTAATATCAGTCGTGGACGAGGCGGACGGTGCGGTTGCGCGCACGGCCTTTTCAAGTCTGCTTAGAGATGCGCACGACTATACCTGTATGTTCACAGACAAAAAAGGTCGAGAACTGGCCCAGGGATCATTTGCAACGCCAGGTCAATCCGGGGCCATGGCACTGGGAATCAAAAATCTCGTGAACAAGCTCCCATTAGATGGATACAAGCCAGGCGATGCTTTCATAACCAATGATCCATGGGCCCTTGCCGGTCACCTAAATGACATATGTGTGATGAGCCCTATTTTTTACAAAGACAGAGTTACAGCATTTACCGCGTGTGTTTTCCATCATTCGGACATCGGGGGCCGGGTATCTTCTGATAACCACGACGTGTATGAGGACGGCCTGTTCATACCCTTAGTGAAACTTTACGATGGCGGGGTTCTAAATGAAGCCGTTATGGAAATGATTCGGTGGAACGTTCGAACCCCGGATGAAGTCACCGGTGACATCCGTTCCCAGGTAGCTGCAAATCATGTGTGTGAAGAAAAAATTATCCAGATGCTTGATGAATATAAGATGGACGGCCTGGATGATCTGGCAGACGAGATCATCAGCCGCACTGAGAGCAGCATGAGAGAGGCCATTCAGAAGGTTCCCGATGGCATTTACAAGGCAGAAGGGATAGTGGAACAGATGGAGGGTAAGGGCGATGTGGTCATAAAGGCATCCATTCAAGTGAATGGAAGTGACATAACGGTAGACCTTGATGGATCTTCTCCCCAGGTAGATTGGGGGGGGAACGTGGTTTATAATTTCACCTATGCCTATGTGTTTATGGCAATGAAGAGCATGTTTGACCCGGAAATACCCAACAATGACGGTTGCACAGTCCCAATAGCCATGAAGGCTCCAGAAGGAAGCGTTGTTCACTGTAAGTTCCCTGCTGCCGTTGCTGCCCGTATGCAGATAGGTCATTTTCTTACGGAGATCATTTACAGGGCAATGGCCGGGGTCCTGCCCGACAGGGTTATTGCGGGAAGTGGCGGGACGCCTGCAACCATGAATGTATTTTACGGTAGGAGAAACAATGGTAGCCCGTGGCATTCGGTGATCATCAGGGGTGGTGGTATGGGCGCGAGCGCCACGAACGATGGATATTATGTTTATATATTCCCTGCCAATGGCGCCAACACGCCTGTCGAGATATTTGAGAGCGATACGCCACTTTTGATAGAAAAGAGGGAGATTATTACGGATTCAGGGGGTGCCGGCAAGATGAAGGGAGGCCTGGGAAGAAGAGTGGTATTCAAGGCGCCTGACGATGAATATGCGCCTCTGCCGCCTGTGAATCTGGGGATTCAGTCGGGAAGGTACCGTTATCCCCCAGAAGGGTTATTTGGTGGTAAAGATGGTTTAAAGGCACAGTTCCTGATCAACGGGAAGCCCGGAAATCCATATGGGCTCACGCAATTCGGGCCAGGCGATGAGATTATCATTGACGTGGCAGGTGGCGGCGGATACGGAAACCCTTTTGAGCGTGATGTGGAATTAGTGGAAAATGACGTGGCCAATGGCTATGTCAGTGTGGAAAAGGCCAAAGAAGATTACGGAGTCGTAATCGATCCAGAAACCATGAAGTCAGAGCCGGAAGAAACAGCAAAATTGCGCGGGTCCTTGAAGAGCGCGTGATCAAGGCAAATACACTTCATTCTGAATGGGCGGCAGGGCAAGGCGCATCAAGCTCATTCTTTGTTCAATGGCCAAAATTAGAATTGCTGGCGTATTCCTCGAACATGAAAACCGGCATTGGGGTGATGGGCGGCCTGATCGTCATGTGACCAATGTCTTCTATTGGAATCCCTTTCTGAAGCATCAACTCGGTCACAATGGATTCACATGTTCTCCCCTGACACGGACCCATGCAGGCCCTGGTTCTCTTTATCTCATTGATATTTCGGAAACCTTTCTCAATTCCGGCAAAAACCTCCTTGGCCGTGATTCGTTCGCATCGGCAGACGATAGTATCATCCTCCATGATGGTGAACAGGCCGGAACGTGGTGAAAAAACCCGATTCAATACC
>Ga0180009_10002913_pt1 | contig 19859 bp, 17 predicted proteins | sample OS_PC_MetaG_FD_123537 | JGI IMG/M metagenome (GOLD analysis project Ga0180009, IMG submission 123537) | Groundwater microbial communities from the Aspo Hard Rock Laboratory (HRL) deep subsurface site, Sweden - OS_PC_MetaG | ecosystem: Environmental > Aquatic > Deep subsurface > Groundwater...
CATGTTTGATCCGAAAAATATGATAGAAGCTTTGATTCGCGGTGATCAACCTTCTGTCGAAGAACTGGTAAGGACCGAATTGAATAAAGGAACAGCCGCCAAGATGGCCAAAGCCATGTTTGGTTAATTTGAACAGGATTTATTGGATAAACAGGTTACATCCCTGTAGAATGATCATTTGTTGGATAATTCAACTGGCCCATATCTTGTGGTGTGCCAATGTAGAACTATTTTTGTTATTTAAAATTCCCTAGTGGTGAATATCCTTTCTGTATCTCAGCTTCCGGGCGTCTTTTAGCGCTAAATCTTCACTTCGTGCCTCAAGAGCAGATGATTACCTGATCGATGCCGATTATCCGATTGAAACTTACCTTAAAAAAGAAATTGACCGCAGCCAATCCGGAGAGCTATGTTCAAATTGGCCTGAAATTTCAACCCCGGCGCAAAAAATTTATATTGACAACCAAACCCCTCTTGGTTATTCGGATAATTATTGTTTTTGTCAATGGGTGCTTCAATATGTTGGGCCGCATCTCGAGCCGATACACAATTCGCCATTTTTGATTTATCCGCTTTAAAATAGCAATGTCTTATCATTAGTGGGTGGATTCCGATGCTTTTTTCTCCCTCGGCTTTTTATACTTCGCGGCAGAAGCAATCGGTAAGCAGCCTAAATTCAAGACAGGACTGGTGAAAGGGGTATCAGATGAAAATCATTCGCTTTCTCGATGAACATGACTGCCTATGCTACGGTCACTCCTATAACGACGGCAACGCACTTCTTCTGGAAGGCGAGTTATTCGGAGAATTCACGGATACCGGACGTCGGGTCCATGCAAAAAAAATCCTGGCGCCGCTGGAGCCGGCTGCCATCCTGTGCATCGGCCTCAATTATTATCAACATGCCAGGGAAGCCGGTTTCGAAAAACCGAATAACCCGGTCCTTTTTTTCAAAAACCCCGCCTCGGTGAACCATCCCGGAGACCCCATCGTCATCCCGGATTCATGTCTGGACCCGCCCCAGGTGGACTGGGAGGCCGAACTGGCCGTTGTCATCGGTCGGCGGGCCAAGAATGTGCCCGCTGCCGAGGCGCTTGAGTATGTAAGGGGATACGTGCCGGCCAACGATATATCGGCCAGGCACTGGCAAAAACACGCCGGCGCGGGTCAGGTGGCCCGGGGCAAGAGCTTCGATACCTTCTGCCCCTTGGGGCCTGAATTGATTACTCCTGACGATGTTCCCGACCCGCAATCGCTTAAGTTGCAATGTCTGCTCAACGGGGAGATCATGCAGAATGGCAGCACGTCGGATATGATTTTCAGCGTGGCTGAAATTATTGCCTATCTCACCACGGACATGACGCTGTTGCCCGGGTCCGTGATTCTGACCGGAACCCCCAGCGGGGTCGGTTTTGCCCGCAAACCACCCATATTTCTTAAATCCGGGGATATCATAGAGGTCGCAATCGAAGGCATGCAGACGCTCAGCAACCCGGTTGTTTCCGGGTGAACCTTATCTTGTGAAGACAACCGCGGCGATCCGGGACCAGAATTGCTCGGAGAATCATTCAGAGAAGCCGGGGAGTCGTTTTCATAATCGCTGAAACTGGCGCTGAAAACTAATGCCCCATTCGCTTTTTGCCCGCTGCTACTCGAAGGTCTGTTCGGCCACGGTTTCCTTGTGCCAGAAGACCAGCTTGTGTTGCAGCCAGATTACGGCCCAGAAGGTCGCCAGTCCCAGAAAGCTCAGGTAGATGATCAGTGAGAAGACCCGCGGCGTGTTAAGCTGGGACGCGGCCACCCGGATGAGCTCCCCGAACCCCTTGCCGCCGCCCAGGAACTCCCCCACTACCGCGCCGACCACCACGAGTACCGCCGCATTCTTCAAGCCGGCAAAGAAGTGGGGCATGCCGGTGGGCAGCTTTAGCTTGACAAGCGTCTGCCAGCGGGTGGCACCCATGGTGCGGAAAAGCATGCGTTCATTCTCGTCCGTGGCGTGCAGCCCGGCCGCCGTGCCCACAATGACCGGGAAGATCGCAATGAAGGAGGACAGCGCCACCTTCGAGGCGATGCCGAAACCCAGCCAGGATACGAACAGGGGCGCGAAGGCCACCTTGGGCATGGCGTTGATCGCAACCAAGTAAGGCAACACCGCCCGTTCGCCGAACGCCGTCTCGCCGACAAGCAGCCCGAGGAGAAAGCCGAGGGCAATCGCGATCGCAAAGCCGAGCAGCACCTCCTGGGTGGTTACCCACAGCGCGACCAGCATGTAATCACCGGAAAGTATGTTTTTCCCGACGTAGAAGAGGTCATAAATCGTCTCGAGCGGCGTGGAAAGGATGATGGGCGAGATCAGCCGCAGTTCATAGACGAGTTGCCACAAGAGGAGGAAAATCACCATCAGCAGCACCATGGCCACCGGGCGGGGGATCCGGTCGATCCAGGCCACGCTCTCGGTCACGGTCGTCTGACGCACGGCCGACTTTTCAACCGTTTTCTGGGGATGGGTCATAGGAATGCTCCCTTGTCGAGTAACTCGCGTATCCGTTTGACGAATTCACCGAAGCGCGGCGCGACCATCATTTCCAAGGTCCGCGGACGGGGCAGATCGACGGGGACTGCTTCGGCGATGCACCCGGGCCGCGGCGACATGACGTAGACCACATCGGAAAGGATGACGGCCTCGGGGATCGAGTGGGTGACGAGGAAAGTCGTGGCATTGCGCTCCTGGCAGATCCGCTGGAGCTCCATGTTCATGAAGTCCCGGGTCAACTCGTCGAGCGCGCTGAACGGTTCGTCCAAGACCAGTACGGTCGGCTCGGTGATCAACATCCGACAGATCGCCGCGCGCTGGGCCATCCCTCCCGACAACTCGTTGGGGTAGACCTGTTCGAAATCCTGCAGGCCGACCAGTTCGAGCAAGGCCTTGGCATCGCCGTACTTGGCCAAGGCGGCGCGCTTTCCCTCGCGTATCTCGATCGGAAGGACGACATTTTCGATCGTGGTTCGCCAGGGGAAGAGGGTGGCCTGCTGAAACATCATCCCGATGTCCCGCCGCGGCCCGGTCACCGGTTCGCCGGATAGCACCACGCTGCCTTCTGATGGCGACAGCAGCCCGGCCATGATTTTGAGCAGCGTCGATTTCCCGCAACCGCTCGGGCCGATGATCGCAGAGAAGCCCCCCTCGGTCAAGCTCAGGTCAATATTGTCGAGCGCATGCACGTTGCGCTTGGCGAAGGTCTTGCTTACCCCGAGCAATTCGTAAACCGGCCGGCCAGGGAGGCCGGCCGGTGAACACGCAACTTCCATGGACATTATTATTTACCATTCCATATCTTGATGAACTTATTGGTATAGGCTGCTTCCAGGTCCGGGAGGGGGGCCTTCAGAGCGCCCGATTCGACTTGCCCCACGTGCCAGAGCTTCCACCCTTCCGCCGGCTGGTAGCCCCAACCTTTCGACAGATCCAGCGGTGTTTGGCGCTCGATGACCTTGTCGAACAGTGCGTTGGCCAGGGCGGTGTCCTCAGCCTCCTGCGGGTTTCCCTTCTTGGCATCCTGGAGAACCTTCTCCCGGTTGGCCGGGACCTTACAAAACTCGGCCGCACGGACAATGGCTCGGCCGAACCCCTCGATGACCTGCGGGTTTTCCTTCATGAAGGAGGCCAACGTGGCGAAGCCGTTGCCAAAATAGGCGAGATTCTTTTCAGGCGTGATCTCGCGTAGCATCAGGCCCCGGGCATGCATGATCGCGGCGTCAGGTACCCCGGCGGCGTACGCCTTGATATCCCCGCGCAAAAAGGCTGCAGCCGCCAGCCCACCGTCGCCCACGGGCAGGAACGTATAGTCCTTACCCTCGACCATGCCCGCTTCATTCAGTATGGGGCGGACGAAGGTCACCTCGCTGCCGTCCGCGGTGCCGACACCGATCACCGTCCCCTTCAGGTCACCGGCCTGGTTGTAGGATGATTCTTTTTTCACCACGAGGCCGAACAAGGCTTTCGGGTAGAGATTGTAGATAAAGACGACGTCCACCCCCCGCGCGCGCGCGGATAAGACAGCACTCCAAGTTCTCTGGAAAGGGTGTCTAAGACGTATGATAAGCCCTTGATGTAACCACCAAGCAATAGGGCCAAATCTTTCAAATACCGAACCACAAGATATTGGGTTGGGGTGTTTCAGCCTAAATTCTAACAATTCATCAATTCCATTGAATCTTTTGATGTAAGATTCGTTCTGTACATCGCAAGTTTTTGAGGGTACCGAAAAGTTATGATTCCGATTCTAGGAATATGGACAATTTGGCATCTATCAATTGTTGCGATGTACTGGAGAAACCTAAATTCTGAAAAGTGTTTTAATTCTTCACGATTTATTTCGTAAATCTAACTCACCGGGGATCGTAACTGGCAATCCACGCATTCATTAAACGCAATAGTGAGGAAAGCTGAAGTGTCCGTTTGACCGCGATATGGATATCTCAAGTTTGATCGGCAGCCGCTTTTAACTGCCATCCAAATCCCATTTCGGCTAAACAACATGTAGTGCGCTTTTTTCTTGACAAACAACCACCCTTTCACCATACACTATCGCATAGAAAGCAAGATCTTATCCCTATCCCTTTCTATTACGGCAACGATGAATACCTTGTTGAAGAAGGAGATTGTTTGGATTTTGACTCTTCGGTTCCGCATAAAGTTGTAGCGGCAGCTGAACGAAAATCCACTCGACGAATTTGTTGGGTTTCGCTCTTTGATCCGTCGCCGACGGATTTGTGAGCCCCTATAATTCGCAGATTGGGTTGAGGGAAGAAACCCAACATTAATCCCGCCGGGGCGGGGCTCAATCCAACCTGCAAGAAACCAGAGTTTTCGTTCGAACCCGAAATGCCAACCACATGAGAAAGGAGGAAAAGTATGAAAGAGAAAAAGATTTCACGGCGGCAATTCTTTAAGAGGGCAGGACTGGCGGCGGCCGGTACCGGCGCAGTTTTTTACGGTCCCTGGAAGTATAACCGGGTCTATGCGTCTAAGACCGATAAGCCGATTTTGATCGGCATGACTTCCGACGCCAGTGGACAGTTTGCCAACAGCGGGGCCTCCGACCGTCGCGGTATGATGATGGCCATTGACGAATTTAACAAAAAAGGCGGTGTCCTGGGGCGCAAAATCGATTACATGCATATCGACACCGAGAGCAACCCCGCTACAGGGAGTCGCGTCACCGAGCGCATGATCACCCGCAACGAGGTAACCTTTCTAATAGGGGCGCTTAGTTCCGGGGTTGCAAACGCCATCTCCCAGGTCGCTCAGAAATACGGCGTGGTTTATATGAACAGCAACTCCAGCTCTCCGACGGAATCCGGTGAGAATTGCCATCGGGTCAAATTTGTTTGGGACGGCAACGGGACTAATTTTGCCAAGGCGGCTGTAAAAAACGCCATCGAAAAGGTCGGCAATCAATGGCTGCTGCTGACCAACGACTATGTGTGGGGACACAATACCTCGAAGTCTACCCGCAAGCTGGTGAACGCTTTCGGTGGCACGATCGTCGACGAACTGCTCGTGCCCCAGGGCACCCGGGACTTCACCTCCTATCTGCTGAAAATCCAGCAGATCAAGCCGGACGTGGTGGCGGCCGCCGTGGCCGGGGATGACTCGAAAGTGATGCGCCAGCAGGTTGCCCAGATGGGCATGGGAAAAAAGCCGGCCTGGATCAACAACCAGCAGGACTGGCCGGATGTCTACGGCTTGCCGATTGATAACCTGTTCGGTGTTTTCGGTACCACGTGGTACTACGATCTGGATCTTCCGGGAGTAAAGGAATTCGTCCAGCGCTATCGCCAGATGTATCCGGACACGACCATGAAGGCTCCCGGCAATGTGTACTACAACGGCTATATGTGTACCAAAGAACTCTTGAGTGCGGTTGAGCGTGCCGGTACCACCAACAACTTAAAGGTCATCAAACAACTCGAAGGGATTAAGGTTTCGGCCCGGGATCGCATGCAGCATCACGACGCATACATGGGTGCCAACCATCAGATGCAACAGACCGTCTACCTGGCAACGGCGAATGATGAGGCGCTATGGGAAAAAGACAAAAATGCGATGTTCAAGATATTAAGCAATGTCGCGCCGAGTGACGTTGAAGACACGGATGCGATGGCTGTCTGCAAGATGGAGTCTTATGCGGAAACGCCGACCTATGAAGGCTGATGCACCCGATTTTATCCGGCTCCGGCACATCGGGGCCGGATAAACCCTAACGTTGCATAAACAACAGGACAAGTGATAGGAAATGACATCCACAATCAGTAAGAAACTCGTTCTGTTGTTTACCCTGCGGGAAAGCCCCAAAGAAAAATTTTCTAATTGACGATTTAACGCACAATTATAGAAGATGCCTCGTTGAAGGTGATTTGATACAATGGATTTCATTATTGGTCTTCTGCCGTTTATTGTAAACGGGCTCAGCCTGGGCCTGTTATTTGCACTGATCGCTCTGGGCTTCATGCTGATTATCGGGGTGATGGAGCTGATCAATCTGGCCCATGGATCTTTGTTCGCACTCGGTGCCTACCTGGCAATGGTGGTGATATCTCCCCATGTTCCCTGGCTCGGCGCCTTTGGGAGCTGGTACCTGGGTCTTCCAATTGTTTTACGCTATGTGCTGGCCATCGTGTTGGCCCCGGCTCTCGTTGCCGTGGTGGGAATGGTCCTGGAAGTCTGCTTGCGTCCCACCTATGGGAAGGATCCGCTTTACGGGCTTTTGCTGACCTTCGGTGCGGCGATGGTTCTGGAAGAGTCCATTCGGGTCGTGTGGGGATCGGCAGAACAGATGCTGCAGGTGCCGCCGGTTCTTGTGGGGCCTTTTCTGTTCGGTGGGATGATTTACTCCAAATATCAATTTTTCGCCAGTGCTTTTGCCATCTTCATTATTGTGCTGGTTTGGCTGTTTTTGGAACGGACGCCTTATGGAGCCATTATCAAAGCCGGCGCTCACGATTCTGAAATGGTGCGGGCACTGGGTATCAACTTAACCCGCCTGCGGCTGTTTGTGTTCGGATTCGGAACCGCCCTGGCTGCGATTGCCGGCATTATCATGTCACCGATCTGGGGGCTGCGGCCCCATGTTGGGGTGGATGCCGTCATCCCCGCCTTTTTGATCATTACGCTGGGGGGAGTGGGCAGTTTCTGGGGGGCTGTTGTCGCCGGTGTCCTGGTCGGCCTGGCCGTGGGCATCACCGCCGGCTTTGCTTCCGAATGGTCGCTGCTGTCCATGTATTTGCTTTTGATCGCGGTGGTTACCATTCGAGCACGCGGACTGTTCGGCAAAAAGAGTATTCTGGAGGCATAAATTTATGGCTGACATTGGCGCGCGTATCGGCCGATGGGTGACTGTAGAGATGTTGATCGCCTTTGCGGTGCTAGTTACCGCTCCGTTTTGGATCGAAGCGGTCGGACTTTACCAGTATCTCGGAGTGGAAGTCCTGATATGGATGATCTATGCTTTGGGCTTTAACCTTCTTTTAGGTTATACGGGCAAGCCCTCCTTCGGACACGGCGCTTATTTTGGAATTGGTGCCTATGCCTTTGGACTGGCCCAGCATCATGTGATGACGAACATATGGTTGGGGATTGCTTTTGCAATCCTGGCAGCCGGCGTGGCCGGGGCAATGGTCGCCACGTTCATCTCCCATCGACGCGGAATTTACTTCGCGCTGATGACCATCGCGTTCGGACAGGTATTCTGGTTTACGGCCGTCAAATGGCACGCCGTCACCGGCGGCGAGGACGGTCTTCAAAACATTCCCCGGCCGGATGTCTTTTCGATCAGCCTCAAAGAAAACGAGGCCCTGTATTATTTTGCCCTTGTCTTTTTTTGCATCGTGGTCATTGCCCTGTGGCGGCTGATCCATTCGCCCTTCGGTAAAGTCATTAAAGCCATTAAGCAAAACGAGATGCGGGCCGGATTTATCGGATACAACGTAAGGTTATTCAAATTCCTGGTATTTACTATTTCGGCGGGAATTGCGGGATTGGCCGGGGGCCTTTTTGCCATGGCCCAGGGAAGCGCTTATCCGGACGTAATGAGTTTGCAGGTATCCGGTTTAGTCGTGATGATGACCCTTATCGGCGGAGGTTTTGTCAGCTTCTGGGGGCCGGTCCTGGGAACGATCATTTTCTTTGTGGCCCGTGACATCCTCGGAGCGTTAACCGAAACCTGGCTGCTCTGGTATGGCCTGATGTTTATCGTGGTGGTGTTATTTAAGCCTGAAGGGCTTGCGGGCATCTGGCAGGATCTCACCCGCTCCAGAAGATCTCGTAAAGAATCCGTGGAGGCGAGTCCACTTCCATCTTTAAGGAGATAACTTATGACCGCAACACCTCTGTTTGAAGCGCGTCATATTCACAAACGGTTTGGTGATCAGGTGGTATTGGAGGAAATCAACCTTGCCTTTATGCAAGGCGAACTCTGCGGTATCATGGGGCCCAACGGTGCCGGCAAGACAACCTGCTTCAACGTGCTCACCGGCCACTACAAGCCCGACAGGGGACAGGTGATTTTCGACGGCGAAGATATTACCGGGCTTCCGCCCCGCGTGATTGCCCAAAAGGGCGTGTCGCGGTCCTTTCAGTTGATTAACCTGTTCGACGAATATACGGCCCTTGAAAATGTGCTCATCGCCGTGCCCCAGGTAAGGGACAGAGGCTACAACATGATCCGTGATGTAGAAAAAGACAACGTTGCGATCGATCAAGCTGTGTCGGTGCTGAAACAGGTCGGCCTCAACGGTAAGGAACTCGAGCCCTCCAAACGGCTTTCCTACGGTGACCGCCGGGCGCTGGAGATTGCGGTCGCTCTGGCGACTGAACCCCGGATTCTTTTTTTGGACGAGCCGACATCCGGCATGGGTTCGAACATCATGGGCCGGCTGGCAGATCTGGTGCGGGAACTCAAGTGTCACTATACCATGGTCATTATAGAGCATGACATGAAGTTCTTATTCGATCTGGCAGATCGCATATCGGTGGTCCACTGGGGGCAGGTCATTGCCGAAGGTACCCCTGATGAGTTAAGAGCGAATAAATGGGTACAGGCCTCTAATTTAGGGAAACTGGTATGATTCTGGAAGTCAAAAATATTGACACCTACTATGGCGAAACTCAGGTGCTGTATAATGTATCGCTTTCTGTGGGCAGAGGCGAGGTGGTCAGCCTTCTCGGTCCCAACGGTGCCGGCAAAACCACCACGCTGCGTTCCATACTGGGACTTACACTTGCTCGGGAGGGTAAAATATTATTCGATCGTCAGGAAATTACTGCCAGACCGACCCATGAAATCGCGCGGGCAGGAATATCCTGGGTGCCGGACGACCGACGCATTTTTCCGACCCTGACCGTCCGTCGCAACCTATCCATTGCCAACAAGCGCAGCCGCTTCCGTGCGTGGCAGATGAATGAGATTTTCGAGCTGTTCAGCGCCCTTGAGTATTTGATGGATCGGGAATGTGAAAACCTTTCCGGTGGGGAAATGCAGATGGTTGCCATCTCGCGTGCCCTGCTTGGCGCCCCGGGTCTGGTGTTATTTGACGAGCCCACCCAGGGGCTTGCGCCCAAGGTGGCCCAGGACGTTATGGGGACGGTGACACGTCTCAAGGAAGAAGGAATTTCAGTGCTACTGGTGGAACATAACGCTCTCAGTGCTTTGCAGGTGAGTGATCGGGTATATATCATGGATCTCGGCAAGATTGTCCACGATGGAGATGCCCGGGAACTGATCGAGGAGGAAGCGTTGCGATTAAAATTATTGGGGATTTGAAAATGGGGCAGCCACCTCTTCTTGTTGTCGATAAAATCACGAAGGTCTACACCCAGGGTCGACTGAACAAACGGATCACTTTTCAGCTCGAGGCCGATTTTACCATCGAAAAGTCGGCCATCGTGGGCATGATGGGACCCAACGGATCCGGAAAAACAACGCTGTTCGAGTTGATTACCGGCAGCAACCGCCCCACCAGCGGCCAGGTCTTGTGCCTCGGCCACGATATCCACAACGTCAAATACCGTGAGCGGGACCGGTTGGCCATCCATTACCACCAGTCTTACCAGGTCAGGCACTTTAAAAAGACCCGACCGAGTTTTATGTTGGAAGCCGCCGACAGTTCCTATCCCATGATCCATCTGTTTGATGAACCCCAGTTTAACACCCAGGACGGATATATCGGCTTTATGCTGGACTTTTTTCACAAACTGCGCCGGGAGAATCGCCTGGTGTTCGTTTGTCTGCACCCGAATGAACCTGTTCATCTGGATCTTATGAAAGAAATTTGCGAGCAGTATATTTTTGTCTATCAAGGAAAATTGACCCAACAGCCGGATTTCGATTCATTGCTCACCGATGATCGGGTGAAGGATTATTTGGGGCACCTTATTAAGGAATGACGAACGTTGGAATCGATCGATTGTTAGATAAGATTTGTTTATCCGAGAAACATCTCCTGGGTGACGGCTTCTCCCGGCTTCAGCTGAAAAAATTCATCCTCGGTGTACGGGCCTTGAACCAGCTTCACAAAGTAATCCAAACTTTTGCCTTCCACTTCCACATATTCCATTTCAAAAAATTCCGCATTCTCTTTGGCGCGTTTTCTCAGCGGTTCGATTTCAGCAACCCCTGTATCGATCAAAACAATATGGGTGTAATGCTTGAGTTCTTCCTTTTTAATCCACTCTGCCGTCTCCCGGCCGAATTTGGGTTCGTATTCATCCTCAATGATGGTTAACGGATCTTTCCCTTCGCCGAACCTTATGGTCGAAATGATAGCTGAGAAGCTCGATGTTTTCTCCTGACTTCGGAGATATCGAATCATCGGCGATCAGAACTTTTTCTCTCAATGGAACATCTTTACAAAGAGCCATAACCTTTAATGCCAAAAGGTATACGAATTTACGCCAATTGAACCGCTCATGATTTAAGAAACGGCAGTAAGTGTCTTTTTCTGCGTCGATTTGATTTTCCAGGCACTTGCTGTTCCAGAAATCAGTCAGGCGGCGTTTTAAAAAAGGAAGCAACGCGATTAAAAACATCAATGTAATGGTGTAGCATACCCCCTTTGTTTTAATATGCCGCTGCGGCTCAGAAGAGATCTGAAGTTGAGTGCCTGAAACGCGCGGCTGATCTCAGAATCGATAGCAACATGTTGTTGTTGAATTTGTTTTTGCAACGAGAGGGAAAATGTACTATTTGAATTCATTGCGGTTCCTTTTCTTAGTATTTTTGGTGAGTTAGCGATTTCAAATATACTAAAACCGGAGCCGCTTTACAATTATTTTATATATATCTTCAAAAAGTTATCCTTCTCTTAACCCATAAAATTAAGTGCGAAACTAAAGTAAAATATTCAATCATTCGAAAATTGAAAAATTGCACCAATCAAAATACCTGGTTATCTACAAAAACCAAGTGACTGACGGGAAGAGGCTTTGGAGGTGAGCCGATTCGGGGGTGTGTGACTGTCTGAGTGCGTTAGGGTGCGTTGCATCGAACAGCATGACGGTGCTGCTATAAACCATAAGTGTTTGTTATTTAACTCGATGTTTTGTTTATCTCGGTGCCCTGTTCGGTGTTACGCACCTTTATGCGCGAGTTTCGCACGCCCGCGAAGCGGCTTATCTTCAAAGCCGCTTGTATTCACTTGGGCTTTCTGGATATCCAGATTAAAATATTTTGCCATAAAAACGCAAAAAACAACAACTAAGGAAAGCATGGTGTTTGAGGAGGCAAAACATGTTTGACCCGAATTATATGATAGAAGCTTTGATTCGCGGTGATCAACCTTCTGTCGAAGAACTGGTAAGGACCGAATTGAATAAAGGAACAGCCGCCAAGCTGGCCAAAGCCATGTTTGGTTAATAAAATCTGTCGATAATATTACTGTTTCGGAAAAATAGAATGAATGGACCGCACGTTGTTTTGAGAATTGTCTTGCTTGGAAACACATAGTCTTTCAATACGATACACCCAATGCGTTAACGTGGTAAAATCGCATAATCGAACAACCCCGTTTTGCATCGGGGTTTTAAAAGCGCTTCTAACAGATTCTGGAAGCGATCTCTTGGATATCTTGAGAAAATGGGGAGCTGGGGGCATCAAGCATGATGGGGCTCAACTTTGCAATGGCATCTCCGACCGCATTGTCATCACGTATCGTCATGATCACGGCGGTCTCAATGCTCAGATACTCTTTCAGAAGATTTTTAATAACTTCTCCGACCCTGGCATCTTTATCCGTTCGGACCCTGTTGACGACCACAAGCGGTTTTATGCGGGCCAGCATTTTTCTTGCCGAATCCGCGGCAGCGGCATCCGTCTTGCGGGCCTCGCTGAAAAAGCCTTCCATGGTCTTGAGGTGGGGATGCTTGTCCGGTTCCTTTGCCTGGTTCAAAAGCTCCAAAAGTTCGAACCACTTGTTGTGTTTAAGAAAAAATGTGAGACGTCTGAAGACAGCCGACTTGATAAAACTGTACACGTTCAGCAGGGACGGCACTTCACAGGTTGTCACCAGCAGCGCTTGTTGAGCGATGATGGAAAAGTCCACCACATTGAACGAAGCCCCGGGGGCCATATCCAGAAGTACTATGTCGTAGTTTAACGAGGAGAGATGACGGATAAGTTTAATCTTTTTTTGATGCGGCATATTGGCGATACCCGGGTCGTCCCCGCCGCAGATGATCCCTAAATCACCGATGGATGTCGTCGAAACAACATCGGCCAGATTTTTCACTCTATTTTGGATAAAATCGCTGAGGCTTTTCGGTGACCCCCTCATGCCGAAAATCGCATGCAGGTTTGAGGCGCCCAAGTCGAGATCCACGGCGACAACCTTTTTCCCCATACGGGACAGTGCAATGGCAAGATTCGCCGCAATCGTACTTTTCCCGACGCCCCCCTTCGGCCCGAGGATGGCGGTGATATTTTTTCGTTTATCCACGGACATGCTCCCGATCCCGCATCTGTTCAATTCAGGTGCAATAAATGCTTCAAGGTTTTTTCAAGCATATCGCCTCCGGTGAGTTTCCCCTTCTTCTCTTTCTGCGAAACTGTTTCCTTGATTTTTACGGCAATAAGCTCAGGGTCAAGGGGATCGAAAAGACAAAGGACCTTGCGCATGCGAGGCCCTTTGAAACGATCAATAACGGTTTCCCTTCCTAACACGATCACAACTTCATGTTTCAGCGTTTGGCAAATATTTCTCAGGTGGTTTATCTCTTCCGGATAGCAGCTTTCCGTATCAACAATCACCACATCGGGAGAATGCTGAACAATATCATCACCGGTTTCCAGAATCCGGTTGAAGAACATACATTCAAGACCGTTTCGGTCCAGGACTTTTCTTATGATCTTACCCCTGAGCTCATCGGCTGAAAAAACGAGAACCCTTGTGGACACCCGTTCTACCCCGCTTCTGTCATTGCCATGATCAAAGCCCCTTTGGCAGTCGTATTCAGGGGATCTTCAGCCAGGCGCACCTCAGAAATCTCCACTGGCATGTCGATGGTTTTAAGCATCGCTTCAAACTTGTCTTTGCACCCTGTCGGCATGGCCGTGCCCCCGCTCAATACGATAGGAATCGGAGTAGAAATCTTGGGGATCTTGTCCGTCGATATGATGACCCGCCGGAGGCTGTCGAGAAGTTTCAATATGATTTCATCATAGAAAATATGTAAGGCTGTTGATACTCGGTCTTTAGGGCCATGTGAAAGATCCAACTCCTCCTCTTTTATCGCTTTTATCCTTGCCGCCGGTTCCCCAACGGTTTTCCCCACCATTGCGTCGATGTAGTCTCCTGCCATTTGGATACTGAAGGTTACGACCGGAAAAGAGAGGTAGGAAAGGCAAACGTTGCACATTCCGCCGCCCATGCTGATCCCAATACCCGTATAATCATCGTCGGAAAGTTCTGATAAGACGGTGGCCATCCCCTCGTTAATGGGTATGGGGGTATAGCCTGAACCCTCAAGAAATCCCTTAATGACCGACTCATGATACACGATGGACCCGGATCCGCCAAAGGGCTCGCCGGGGACTGAAAAACACAGAACTTCACCGAAATTCTTCGGTTTCTGGACGAGAGAGCCTACGATGGCCTCGATGACGCTTAGGCCCACATGTTCTTTTTGACTTAAAAATCCATCTTTCATGGGTCTTCGGGTATTCATATTGAACATGTTTGCAAAGCTCTGGGCGGAAGAACCGATAATATAGTACTCGTGCGCATTTTCATAAAACTTGATCTTTTTTTGACTGAGGATATCCTTGGCAAACTTTTCATTGGGCACCGTAAAGAACGCATTGAGGTCTTGAACGGAATGAACATAATTGCGTTTGTTTTGAGCGGCCACGATGTGACTGGTCCCGATGTCGAGGCCCACCGGTCCCGTCGGTCTATCACCATCGTCGCCGGTTCCCCTTTCTGCGTTTACTATGGGATTTTTTAGTGTCGCGACCGGTTTTTTAACCTGCCTGCCGGCCTCTGTCCCGCCTGCCGCCGATGCAGCAGTTTTGTCCGTAGGATGAAGTCCTCCCAAGGTACTTAACTCTTCTTGAGCGTTGTCATAATCTTTTGCGTCAGCCATGCTTCTTCTCCTTTTGTTTATTTCAATAAAAATCCATGCCTCTACTGAAAAGTAGCATTAAGCAAGGTTTGTGCCATACTGTTGCGCCCTGGACCGATGCGTGACGATTGAAAAGGGAAATTCCTGTGCGATATGGAGATTCGCTAATTTTCGACGCGAATCCACTGTTTAGCGGGGTTAGAACTCCAGGCTTTATAATGGTATACGATAAGCAACCGGGATAACGACAGCCACTGACTGCCCGGTATTTGACAGGAATGATGTCTCAATTTTGACGGGATTTATAATCATTCTCAAAAACATGTTCCGTTTTATCATGATTGGTAAGGACCCAAATGCCTCCGCGCGAGACCTGCCTATTGAAATCTTCGGTCCGAATCTGGTATTCAAGACAGTGCGCTTTGGCAAGGAATCCGGCTTCGGCGCATCGGAACATACAAAAGGACACAGTAATTTACACTGAGGATTTGTGGTGCACAAATTTGCCACATCTTGTGGGAAGACAAAAAGACACGATGATCGATATCGGAACGGTCGAAAACAAGCTGCGATTTATGCAGGCTATTGCAGGCAATCGATCCCGATCCCCTATTTAATTTTGTCTCTCTACACATTGTTTTAATTTGAAGTGATCATGATATAAACTCAAGTTTCGCACCCTATAATTGATAAAAATGCAATATGGATGGGGGCGAATGGGGTTTTTAAATGGCAAAATAATAATGCTGTCGTTCCTAAGTTTGATCCAATCACCATTACGACGGGTCAGGCACAATGGAAAACCGTGATGGTGCCCCGCGGTTGTTGGCACAGGCCCGTCGCTGTGTTAACCTGTTTTGTGCCGTTCTTAGAGCCGCACTCTAATCTATTTTGCCTTTAAAACACCCCATTTGCCCCCATCTGATGCGACAGATCGGCATCTAAGGGGTGCGAAACTTGAGTTTAAATTCTACGGACTTACAGGTGAAAAATGGACATGCAAACAGACTACCTGGTTATCGGCAGTGGCATTGCGGGACTCAGCTTTGCAATAGAGGCAGCAAAATCGGGGACGGTGGCCATTGTAACCAAAAAGGAAAAAATGGAAGGTTCCACGAACTACGCCCAGGGTGGCATAGCGTCTGTGCTTGATCCTGATGACAGTTTCGATCTTCATATAAGCGATACCCTTGAATCCGGTGACGGCCTTTGCAGCGAGGAGATTGTGAAGATGGTTGTCAGGGACGGCCCAGCAAGAATTCATGAACTCATATCCATGGGCGTGCGGTTCTCTCGGCGGGCGGATGACAAAAAGCATCTTGATCTCGGACGTGAAGGCGGGCATTCGAAACGACGAATCGTACATACGAAGGATCTTACCGGCCATGAGGTTGAAACCATTCTCTTGGATCGAGCCGAGGAAAACGAAAATATTCAAATTTTTGAAAACCACATGGCCATTGACCTCATAACCAAATCGAAATTGATCAAACGGGGAATCATAACCAGTGAGGCCAGCCAAACTTGCTGGGGAGCATACGTTCTTGACGATGAGACAGAACAGATAAAGACATTTCTGGCGAGGATCACGGTTCTGGCGACCGGCGGTGCGGGAAAGGTCTATCTCTATACATCAAACCCGGATATTGCAACAGGTGACGGGGTTGCCGTGGGGTATCGGGCGGGTGTTAAGGTCGCAAACATGGAATTTGTGCAGTTTCATCCCACCTGCCTGTATCACCCGTTGGCCAAAAACTTCCTGATCTCCGAGGCGGTTCGGGGAGAAGGGGGCGTTCTGATTGACAGCAAAGGCAACCGTTTTATGGAAAAATACCATCCTCTGAAGGACCTGGCTTTTAGAGACATTGTAGCCAGATCCATTGACATGGAGTTAAAGAAATCTGGTGATGAATGTGTATATTTAGATATCAGCCAAAGATCCCCGGATTTTATCAAAGACCGGTTTCCCCATATTTACCAGACTTGCCTACGGTTCCAGATTGATATTTCCAAGGATCCCATACCGGTTGTACCTGCCGCCCATTATATTTGCGGCGGTCTGTTAACAAACGAAAATGGACTCACCAATTTGGATAATCTTTACGCCATCGGTGAGGTAGCCTGCACAGGGCTTCACGGGGCGAACCGTCTTGCCTCCAACTCACTTCTTGAAGCCCTTGTTTTGGCAAGGCGCGCAACCATCTCATCATCTCGTCAACTGGAGGCAAAAAGGGGAAAGTCCTTCCCAGAGGCTCCTAAATGGGATCCCGGCTGTGCCACTGACAGCGAGGAAGAGGTGGTGGTTTCTCACAACTGGGATGAGATTCGACGATTTATGTGGAATTACGTGGGAATCGTGAGAACCAATAAGCGGCTGGACCGGGCAAGACGAAGAGTAGATATTATTCAGGAAGAGATAAAAGAATATTACTGGAACTTTATTGTGACCAAGGATCTGTTGGAGCTCCGTAACATTGCGCTGGTGGCGGAAATCATTATTTCATGTGCTTCTCTAAGAAAAGAGAGTCGAGGACTTCATTACAACCTGGATTACCCCGAAAAAGACGACGAGCACTGGAGGCGGGATACGGTTCTGTGGGACTAGTCTGTCCCCATCATATTGGCTTGGGTGGCTTGGACCGCTCAGTAGCAATACTCGCCTTTCTAACATCAGCTGTTTGATAATCGCCTTTTGCCATCTTGGGTAGTGTTCTATCATCTCGGATCTTTCTGCCGCGATATGATTATTATTTATGTCGCTGTTTTTATATTAAAATTCCCGCGATTTTATATACTCTTCGAGAAAAATCAGAATTCATCTGCCAACCAACGTTGTCTTAACGCGGTTCTAAAAATCAATGTTCCGATGTCGGTAGCTCATTCTTGCCGTTGGAGCCGGTGGCTGGCAGGCGGTTAAGGCATTTCGAAAAGTTAAGATCCATTTGAAGGGTGATGAACGCATCCTGGGAGACAGTGATTTTGTGCTTGGTGTGCTGAATGAGCAAAACGAACGTATGGACCGCCGGTTTCGATTACGCGAACAGGGATATGATATCGAAAAAACAATTGAGCGGGTGTCGAATTTGTTTTCTTTGAGCAAACAGGATATCATAAATTCCCAAAGACAACGGGTAATAGCTCGCAGTGTGTTATGTTACTGGGGTATCCGGGAGTTGGGGATGAGCGGCTCAGCACTTGCGAAAATGCTCAGTATTGGTCAATCTTCTGTCAGCCGAGCGTTTGGACGTGGTGAAAAACTCGTCAATGACATGAAACTGACGCTGCTCGATCCTTAATGCAATTAGACAAGACCCTCAGAATCATAAAAAACTGATAGAAACAGTGCAAGAGAACAGCAACAAGGAGCATTAGCAGATTTGACCCTTTTTCCTCTTCAATTACCATAGCCCATAACTTAGAAAGGAGGTTTAGTATGAAGAAAATTCGGATGGTTATTGTTCTATTATTAACTGTGGCATTGATGATAGTGTCGGGTTCGGCATGGGCGGATAAGAATCATATCAAGATTGGACTTGCCGACGTGCCGGTGGGTGTTGACTTTTATGCAACCACCTCTCGGGTGGCGCTATACTATTCTTATATGATATTCGATCCTCTGCTAGAGCGAGACGCCAAAACCGGGGAACTCAAACCCCACCTGGTTACCTCCTGGAAGGTCCTGGATCCCAACACTTGGGAGTTTAAACTCCAAGCCGGTGTTACATTCCACAACGGTAACCCTTTCAACGCCGAGTCTGTCCGATTCACCATCATGGACCGTATTCTTGATCCGGATCAGAAGTGTCCCCAAGCCGGTGGCTGGAAGTGGGTTAAGGATGTAGAGGTTGTTGATGATTTGACGTTTCGAATTATTACGAATGAGCCCTATCCTCTTGTGGTTCAGCGATTCAATGTTCTCTTTCCCTATGATCCAAAATGGACCCAGGAGATGGAGGCCAAAAACGGCGGTGCCTATATCTCACGACATGCAATGGGAACCGGCCCCTTTAAGTTTGTGGAGTTTGTGGAAGGCGAAAAGCTCGAATTGGTGCGCAATGAGAATTACTGGAAAAATGGAGTACCGGCTTATGAAAAAATGACCATGCGGTTCATACCCGAAATGTCCACCCGTGTCGCAGAGTTAATATCCGGTGGTATTGATGATGCGGTATACATAAGTACCGATATGGTTCCGATGCTTAAAAAGAACAAGAAGCTTTCCGTCAAAGAAGTCCCGATTCTGAGGATTTTCTTCTGGCAATTCGACAACATGGGCCGATCCCCCAAGACTCCCAAAGCACTTACAGATCCCAGAGTCCGTCGGGCGATCTGGCATGCCATTGACCGGAAAGCCATCGTTGAGCATGTATTGGCCGGTCACGCCACCTTTATTCACACCCCGATAAATCCCATGGCTTTCGGATCGGACCCGTCCATGCCGGATCCGGGATATGATTTGCAGAAGGCAAAGGCCTTGATGAAAGAGGCGGGTTATGAACAGGGCTTCACCGTCAGTGCGTGGGTTGTAGCCGCCGAATACGCCAAGGCGACCGAGGCGGCTGCCAGCTATCTGGAGAAGATCAATATCAAACTTGATATCAAACCTTATATCGGTCGTTACGGAGAGTTTGCTAAAATCTGGAAGGCCGGAAAGGCCGACGGCATCGCCACCATGGGATGGGGATCTTATAATATATTTGATGCGGATGCCGTATGGTCCTATTTTTTCATGATTCCGGAAGCACCGTTCAATTATACCCAAGATAAAGAATTGAGTGATCTCCTTCATGCAGCACGATCCACATTGGATCAGGCCAAACGCAAGGAGTTGTACGCCAAGTCCCAAAAAATAATTATCGATAACACCTACTGGGTTCCGTTCTACGCGCGGCATGCCATCCACGGCACGATTAAGAATTTCGAATATGAACTGGGCCCCGACCAGGTGCCGCGCTGGCAGTATGGAACCTGGACGGATTAAAATTCGATCCGTGTTCGATCCACCGACGCTCCCCGCAGCAAAGTTTCAGATAGCCCCGTCAGGTTGCTGCGGGGAAGACGATCGGATGCTAATGGTGCCAATGGGGTCATGCCTACTATTGACTCATTACATATAAAAAGAGATTCACGGGCAGGAAAAAGGGTCAAAAATCCGAACACTGATCGAAACCATTCTAAATGAATTCCTGTATGAAAAGATTTCCGAAGGAGAGATAGGGGACGGGAGAGATAGGGGACGTAG
>Ga0180009_10002914_pt1 | contig 19854 bp, 21 predicted proteins | sample OS_PC_MetaG_FD_123537 | JGI IMG/M metagenome (GOLD analysis project Ga0180009, IMG submission 123537) | Groundwater microbial communities from the Aspo Hard Rock Laboratory (HRL) deep subsurface site, Sweden - OS_PC_MetaG | ecosystem: Environmental > Aquatic > Deep subsurface > Groundwater...
GGACAAGATCACCCGCTTCGCCGACAAGGCGAGCCACCAGATCTTCCTCGAACCCGAGGGGCTGACCACCCACGAGATCTACCCCAACGGCATCTCGACCTCGCTGCCGTTCGACGTGCAGCTCGCCATCGTGCGCTCGATCCCCGGCCTGGAGCACGCGCATATCCTGCGCCCCGGCTACGCGATCGAATACGACTACTATGACCCCCGCAACCTCAAGGCCTCGCTCGAAACCAAGTCGATCGCCGGCCTGTTTTTCGCCGGGCAGATCAACGGCACCACCGGTTACGAAGAAGCCGCCGCGCAGGGCCTGTTGGCCGGCATCAACGCGGGCCTGCAGGTGCAGGGCAGGGATGCCTGGAGCCCGGGCCGGCACGAGGCCTATCTGGGCGTGCTGGTCGACGACCTGATCACGCGTGGCGTCTCCGAGCCCTACCGCATGTTCACCAGCCGCGCCGAATACCGCCTGCAGCTGCGCGAGGACAACGCCGACATACGGCTGACCGCAGCCGGGCGCGAGCTCGGCGTGGTCGACGACGCGCGCTGGGATGCCTTCAACCGCAAGCGCGACGCGGTCGCGCGCGAAACCGAACGGCTCAAGGCGACCTGGGTCAACCCGGCCATCCTGCCCGCAGACGATGCGACCCGCCTGATTGGCCAGCCGATCGACCATGAATACAGCCTGTTCGAACTGCTGCGCCGGCCCAATCTGAGCTACGCGCAGGTGCTGAGCTTGCCCGGTGGCGGGGCAGGGGAGGCCGATCCGCGTGTTGCCGAGCAGGTCGAAATCGCCGCCAAATACCAGGGTTACATCGACCGCCAGAACGACGAAGTCGATCGCCAGCGCGAACAGGAAACGCTGCACCTGCCGCCGGACCTCGACTACAGCCTGCTGACCGGGCTGTCGATGGAAGTGCGCCAGCGCCTGCAGAAGGCCCGCCCGGAAACACTGGGCCAGGCGGCGCGCCTGCAAGGCATCACCCCGGCAGCGATTTCGGTGTTGATGGTGTATGCCAAGCGCGGGTTCAGGCCCGATCCGGAAAAGAAAAGCGCATGAGTGTCGAGCAAGCGCTTGCGGCGGGTATCGCCGCCCTGGGGCTGGCATTGCCCGACGGCGCCGAGCAGAAACTGCTGGCCTACCTCGCGCTGCTCGACAAGTGGAACCGCGTGTACAACCTGACGGCCGTGCGCGACGCCGAGCGCATGGTGAGCCACCATCTGCTGGATTCGCTGGCAGCGGTGCCGTACTTTCAGGGCGAGACCGTACTGGACGTCGGCAGCGGCGGCGGCTTGCCGGGGATTCCGCTGGCGATCGCGCGACCCGAACTGCAGGTGACACTGATCGACAGCATCGCCAAGAAGACCGCTTTTCTGCTGCAGGCGAAGGCCGAACTGGGTCTTGCAAACCTCGATGTGGTCACCGGCCGGGTCGAGGATTTCCGCCCGGGAACCGGCTTCGACGTGATCACTTCACGGGCGTTTTCGGACCTCAAGGAATTCGTCACGCTGACCCGCCATCTGCTGCGACCGGATGGCCGCTGGCTGGCGATGAAGGGCCTGTATCCCAACGAAGAGATAGTCCAACTACCGGCTGACGTGAAAGTGAGCGCTGACCACGCATTGGTCGTACCGGGGCTGGACGCGAGCCGCCATTTGATTGTTCTGGAGTCTGCTTGATGACAAAAATAGTGGCGATCGCCAACCAGAAGGGCGGCGTCGGCAAGACGACGACGGCGGTGAACCTGGCCGCGAGCTTGGCCGAACTGGGGCAGCGCGTGCTGCTGGCCGACCTCGATCCGCAGGGCAACGCGACCATGGGCGCGGGCATCGAAAAGCGAACCGCGCTGCCGACCGTGTACCAGATCCTGCTCAACCAGGTGACGCTACGCGACGCGCGAATGCGCTCCGGGCCCGGCCATTTCGACGTCATCCCGGCCAACCGCGAACTCGCGGGCGCGGAAATCGATCTGGTCAACCTGGAGCAGCGCGACCTGCGGCTGAAGGTGGCGCTGGCGCAGGTGGCCGACGACTACGACTTCATCCTGATGGACTGCCCGCCGACGCTGAACCTGCTAACCGTCAACGCGTTCGCGGCGGCGGGGTCGGTGCTGATTCCGATGCAGTGCGAGTACTACGCGCTGGAAGGGCTGACCGATCTGGTCGCCACCATCAAGAAGGTGAAGCAGCGGTTGAATCCCGCCATCCAGATCGAAGGCTTGTTGCGGGTGATGTTCGACCCGCGCAGCACGCTGGCGCAGCAGGTGTCGGAGCAAATCAAGCGGCATTTCGGCGACAAGGTCTACGACACCGTGATTCCGCGCAACGTGCGGCTGGCCGAGGCGCCCAGCCATGGCTTGCCGGTGCTGGCCTACGACCGCCAGTGCCGCGGTGCCAAGGCGTATATGGAGCTGGCCGAGGAAATGCTCAAACGCAGCCAGAAGGACATGCATTCAGGCCACGCGGCCGGGGAGAACACAGATGGCCAAGCTTAAGGGATTGGGACGCGGGCTCGACGCGCTGCTGGGCGGCGAGGACAACGCCGCGCCGCCGCAGGGCGACCTGCGCATGATGAAGGTGACGCAGCTGGCGCCCGGCAAATACCAGCCGCGTACCCAGATGGACAGCGAGTCGTTGCAGGAGTTGGCCGACTCGATCCGCGCGCAGGGGCTGATGCAGCCGATCCTGGTGCGCGAGGTGGCGAGCGGCTACGAGATCATCGCCGGCGAGCGGCGCTGGCGCGCAGCGCAGCTGGCCGGGCTCAGCGAAATCCCGGTGCTGCTGCGCGAGGTCGCCGACGACGCGGTCGCGGCGATGGCACTGATCGAAAACATCCAACGCGAAGACCTCAACGCGATCGACGAGGCGCACGGCCTGCAGCGCCTGATCCAGGAATTCGGCATGACCCACGACGCGGTCGCGCAGGCGGTCGGCAAGTCGCGCGCGGCGGTGTCCAACCTGTTGCGCCTGTTGAACCTGTCGCGGCCGGTGCAGGACATGCTGACCGCAGGCCTGATCGAAATGGGCCACGCGCGGGCCTTGCTGCCACTGCATGCGGGGGCCCAGCGCGAGCTGGCGCACGAAATCGAAACCCGTGGCCTGTCGGTGCGCGAAGTCGAGCGCCGGGTGGCGCGGCTGAAGGATCCCGCCACCGCAACCCCGGCCAAACAGGCGGTGTCGCGCGACATCCTGCGGCTGGAAGAGGCGTTGTCGGACGCGCTGGGCATGACGGCGCATGTACAAACCGGCAGCAAGGGCGGCGGCAGGCTGACCCTGCAATTTGCGAGTTCGGAAGAGCTGCAGGGTTTGTTGCAACGGCTGGGCATCCAGCTGTAAGGGAGGGGATTCAGGCGGGCGGCGATGGGGGCGATACAACATCACTACATAGTGAAATTCGCCATCAAGCAGTCTGATGTTTGCATAGAACCCCCTGATTCTAGTATCATCGCCGGCTAATGTTTACCGGCGACCGCCGCATCGGCATTTCGGGCACCCAGCGGGTGGCGCTGGCGCAAGCAGGCCTGGCGCCGATCGCCGCATTGATCGGGTGGGCGTTTGCCGGGGCGGGCGCTGCCGCGGCCGTGCTGTACGGTGTGCTGGTGGCGTTGGCGGTCAGCGGCGTGCTGGTATGGCGCGAGCGGCAGTCGATCCGGCATCCCGAATGGGACCAGCATCGTTTGTTCAAGCAGTTCATCCGGGCCGGCATCGAGCGGCTGCTGCTGCTGGTGGGTCTGCTGGTCATGGGACTCGGCGTGCTGAACTTGGCGCCGCTGCCGCTACTTCTTGGTCTGGTGCTGGCGCAGTTGGCCTGGCTGGCGGCCGCGACAGCCGGCCGACATACCAAGTAAATACCCTGTGCAGTCGGCAGGGTTTGCCAAGGTTGGTTTTGAATGGGAGCGCGTTGCGCGTCCATCCAAAACCCACTTATAGAATTTGATCACTATGGCTTCGGAATACGCTTCCTCCGGCGAGTACATCAAGCACCACCTGCAAAACCTGACCTACGGCCAGTTGCCCGAAGGGACCGTGCGCCATGACGGCACGGTGCTCAACGCGCCGACCTGGACCTTTGCCCACGGCACCGAAGAAGTCCAGGCCATGGGCTTCTGGTCGATCAACGTCGACAGCATGCTGTTCTCAATCGGCCTCGGCATTCTGTTCCTGTTCTTCTTCCGCATGGCGGCCAAAAAAGCCACCACCGGCGTGCCGGGCGGCCTGCAGAACTTCGTCGAATGGATCATCGAGTTCATCGACACTTCCGTGCGCGGCTCCTTCTCGCACAGAAACGCACTGGTGGCCCCGCTCGCGCTGACGGTCTTCATCTGGATCTTCCTGATGAACGCAATGGACCTGATTCCGGTGGACTGGCTGCCCTATGCCGCGTCGCTTGCCGGCGTGCCCTACTTCAAGGTCGTGCCGTCGACCGACCCCAATGTGACCTTTGGCCTTGCGCTGTCGGTGTTTGCGCTGGTGCTGTTCTACAGCGTCAAGATGAAAGGCTCGGGCGGCTTCTTCGCCGAACTGGCCTTCCAGCCGTTCCAGGCCAAAAACCCGATTCTGAAATACCTGGTGTTCATGCCCATCAACCTGTTGCTTGAAGGTGTCAGCCTGATCGCCAAACCGATTTCGCTGGCACTGCGTCTGTTCGGCAACATGTACGCCGGGGAAATGATCTTCATCCTGATTGCGCTGATGTTCGGCGGCGGCTGGATCCTGGCGCTGTTCGGCGGTGCGTTGCAGTGGGCGTGGGCGGTCTTCCACATTCTCATCATCACGCTGCAGGCCTTCATCTTCATGACGCTGACCATTGTGTACCTGGACATGGCGCATGCCGAGCACCACTGATTTCGTTTTTGATTCACTTTGTTTTCAACTTTGATTTTTACTTTTAGGAGCAACAAATGGAAATGACTCAAGCCGTGCTGTTTATCGCTGGTGCCCTGATGATGGGTCTGGGCGCACTGGGTGCAGCTATTGGTATCGGCATCCTCGGTGGCCGCTTCCTTGAAGGCGCTGCCCGCCAGCCCGAGCTGATCCCGATGCTGCGTACCCAGTTCTTCATTGTGATGGGTCTGGTCGACGCCGTGCCGATGATCGCCGTCGGTCTGGCCATGTACGTTCTGTTCGCCGTTGCCGGTTAATTCGCGGATTGCTGCGGAACTTGTCGCCAATCCCCGTTTTTAACCCCCGTCTATAAAAGGTGCGGAAATGAATTTCAACGCAACTTTGATCGGCCAGTCCATCACGTTCATCTTCTTCGTGTGGTTCTGCATGAAGTTCGTGTGGCCGCCGATCATGAACGCGCTCGAGACGCGCAAGAAGCAGATCGCTGACGGCCTCGCCGCAGGCGACCGCGGCAAGCACGAGCTGGAGCTGGCCGCCAAGAAAGCGGCTGACAACCTGCGCGATGCCAAGGTCCAGGCGGCCGAAGTGATCGCCCAGGCTGAAAAGCGCGCGGCGCAGATCGTCGAAGAAGCCAAAACGGCCGCCAAGGAAGAAGGCGACCGCCAGCTGGCTGCTGCCCAGGCCAACATCGAGCAGGAAGCCAACCGTGCACGCGAAAGCCTGCGCGAACAGGTGGCCGGGCTTGCCGTGGCCGGCGCAGAGAAGATCCTGCGTCGCGAAGTCAACGCGCAAACCCACGCTGAGCTGCTGGGCCAGCTGAAAGCCGAGCTGTAAGCCATGAGCGAACTGTCTACCCTGGCACGTCCCTACGCCGAAGCGGTGTTCCGCATGGCACAGGGCGAAAACGACCTGGCCGGCTGGTCCGCACGCGTGGAGTCCTTGGCGCTCATCGTTTCGGATGCGCAGGTGGCGCGTCTGATCGCGGATCCCGCGGTGTCGGCGGAGCGTGTGGCCGGCCTGATCATCGAGGTGGCCGGTGGCGACCTCGGCGAGCGCGGCGCCAATTTCGTCAAGGTGCTGGCCGAGAACGATCGTCTGGTACTGCTGCCGGAAATCAGCATGCAGTTCGAGACGCTCAAGGCCACCGCTGAAGGTACGCTCGAGGCGACGATCACCAGCGCGCAGGAACTGACGCAGGCGCAGATCGACGATCTGGTGGCCGGGCTGAAGACCAAGTTCAACCGCGCGGTGAACGTGCAGGTGGCGGTCGATGCCGAACTGATCGGCGGCGCGGTGATCGCGATTGGCGACCAGGTCATAGACGGCTCGGTGAAAGGACGCTTGCAGCGCATGTCCTTTGCCCTCCAGGCTTAAGGCGCAGCCCAGGCTCATCCAACTGATATTTATCGGAACCTCACGGTTCGGAGAACAAAATGCAATTGAATCCAAGCGAAATCAGCGAACTGATTAAAGCCAAGATCGAAAACCTCGGTGCATCGAGCGAACTACGCACCCAGGGCACGATCGTTTCCGTCACCGACGGCATCGTCCGCATTCATGGCCTGTCCGACGTGATGTCGGGTGAGATGATCGAAATGCCGGGCAACACCTTCGGCGTGGCCTTGAACCTCGAGCGCGACTCGGTCGGCGCAGTGATCCTGGGCGACTACGAACACATCACCGAAGGCGACGTCGCCAAGTGCACCGGCCGCATTCTGGAAGTGCCGGTCGGCCGTGGCCTGCTCGGCCGCGTGGTGAACTCGCTGGGCCAGCCGATCGACGGCAAGGGTCCGATCGCCGCCGACCGGACCATGCCGATCGAGCGCATCGCGCCGGGCGTGATCGAACGCAAATCGGTCGACCAGCCGGTGCAGACCGGCTTGAAGTCGATCGACGCCATGGTGCCGGTCGGCCGCGGCCAGCGCGAACTGATCATCGGCGACCGCCAGACCGGCAAGACCGCGGTCGCGATCGACGCCATCATCAACCAGAAGGGCACCGGCGTTAAGTGTATTTACGTTGCCATCGGCCAGAAGGCCTCTTCGGTGGCCAACGTGGTGCGCAAGCTCGAAGAGCACGGCGCGATGGATCACACCATCGTCGTCGCCGCGACCGCGTCCGACGCTGCCGCCATGCAGTACATCGCACCGTACTCCGGCTGCACCATGGGCGAATACTTCCGCGACCTCGGTGAAGACGCGCTGATCGTATACGACGACCTGACCAAGCAGGCCTGGGCCTACCGTCAGGTGTCGCTGCTGCTGCGCCGTCCGCCGGGCCGCGAAGCCTACCCCGGCGACGTGTTTTACCTGCACTCGCGTCTCTTGGAGCGTGCCGCGCGCGTCAACGCCGACTACGTCGAAAAGATCACCAACGGTGCCGTCAAGGGCAAGACCGGTTCGCTGACCGCGCTGCCGATCATCGAAACGCAGGCCGGCGACGTGTCCGCCTTCGTGCCGACCAACGTGATTTCGATTACCGACGGCCAGATCTTCCTCGAGACCGACCTCTTCAACGCCGGTATCCGTCCCGCGATCAACGCCGGTCTGTCAGTGTCCCGCGTCGGCGGCGCCGCGCAGACCAAGGTCATCAAGAAGCTCGGCGGCGGTATTCGCCTGGCGCTGGCGCAGTACCGCGAACTCGCGGCCTTCGCCCAGTTTGCGTCCGACCTCGACGAAGCCACCCGCAAGCAGCTCGAGCGCGGCCGTCGCGTCACCGAACTGATGAAGCAGGCGCAGTACTCGCCGATGTCGGTTTCGCAGATGGCGCTTTCCCTGTTCGCCGTCAACAAGGGCTACATGGACGACGTCGAGGTGAACAAGATTCTGCCGTTCGAGTCCGCGCTGCAGGCGTTCATCAAGTCCAAGTTCAGCAACCTCCTGGACACCATCGAGACCAGCGGCAATCTGGATGAGGCCACCGAAAAGGCGCTCACCGCCGCGGTGGACGAGTTCAAGAAAACCGGCGTCTATTAATAGACCGCGCTGATTTAGCAGCCGCTGGTTTAAAGGAGCAAGTATGGCAGCCGGAAAAGAGATTCGGACCAAGATCAAGAGCGTGGAAAACACGCGCAAGATCACCAAGGCGATGGAAATGGTCGCGGCGTCCAAGATGCGCAAGGCGCAGGAACGCATGAAGGCCGCGCGCCCGTACGCCGAGAAGATCGCCAACGTCGCGACCCACATGGCGTACGCGCACACGGAATACAAGCATCCGTTCGTGATCGCGCGCGACAACGTCAAGCGTGTCGGCCTCATCATCGTCACCTCGGACAAGGGCCTGTGCGGTGGTCTCAACACCAACGCCTTCCGCCTGGTGGTGACCCAGATGAAGCAGTGGGAAGCGGCCGGCGTCGGCATCGACGTCACCGCGATCGGCAACAAGGGTCTGGGCTTCATGCAGCGCCTGGGCGCCAACGTGGTGTCGCAGCTGGTCAGCATCGGCGACGCGCCGCACATGGAAAAGCTGATCGGCCCGGTCAAGATCATGCTGGACGCGTACATGGAAGGCCGCATCGACGCGCTGTACATCGTCTACAACCGCTTCATCAACACGATGAAGCAGGAGCCGACGCTGACCCAGCTGCTGCCGCTGGCACAACTCGAAAGTCCCGAGGAAGCCAGCCTGAAGACGCACTGGGATTACATCTACGAACCCGATGCGAAGCCGGTGGTCGACGGCATGCTGATGCGCTACATCGAATCGCTGGTGTATCAGGGCGTGGCCGAGAACATTGCGTGCGAGCAGTCGGCTCGGATGGTGGCGATGAAGGCTGCCTCCGATAACGCCAAGGACGTGATCGGCGAACTGAAGCTGGTGTACAACAAGACCCGTCAGGCCGCGATCACGAAGGAACTGTCCGAGATTGTTGCCGGTGCAGCCGCGGTTTAAGGCCCAACAGAATTTAATTGATTAGGAAATCAACATGAGCAACGGAAAAATTGTTCAGATCATCGGTGCCGTGGTGGACGTGGAATTCTCGCGTGATGCCATGCCGAAGGTCTTCGAAGCGCTGAAAATGCAGACGCCGGAACTGACGATGGAAGTGCAGCAGCAGCTGGGCGACGGCATCGTTCGCGCGATTGCGATGGGCTCCACCGACGGCCTGCGCCGCGGCATGGAAGTGCTGTCCACCGGCAACCCGATTATGGTGCCGGTTGGCCAGGCAACGCTCGGCCGCATCATGAACGTGCTGGGCACGCCGATCGACGAGGCCGGCCCGGTCAACGCCGACACCCACATGCCGATTCACCGCAAGCCGCCGGCGTATGCCGACCAGGCGGCGACGGTCGAAATTCTCGAAACCGGCATCAAGGTGATCGACCTGATCATGCCGATCGCCAAGGGCGGCAAAGTCGGCCTGTTCGGCGGCGCCGGCGTGGGCAAGACCGTGACGCTGATGGAACTGATCCGCAACATCGCGGTGGCGCACTCGGGCTTCTCGGTGTTCGCCGGCGTCGGTGAACGGACCCGCGAAGGCAACGACTTCTATCACGAGATGAAAGAAGGCGGCGTGCTGGACAAGGTCGCGCTGGTCTACGGCCAGATGAACGAGCCGCCCGGCAACCGTCTGCGCGTCGCGCTGACCGGTCTGACCATGGCCGAATACTTCCGCGACGAAGGCCGCGACGTGCTGCTGTTCGTCGACAACATCTACCGCTACACCCTGGCCGGTACCGAAGTGTCCGCGCTGCTGGGCCGGATGCCGTCCGCGGTGGGTTACCAGCCGACGCTGGCCGACGAAATGGGCCGTCTGCAGGAGCGCATCACCTCCACCCGCACCGGCTCGATCACCTCCTTCCAGGCCGTGTACGTGCCGGCGGACGACCTGACCGACCCGTCGCCGGCCACCACCTTCGCCCACCTGGACGCGACGCTGGTGCTCTCCCGTCAGGTTGCCGAACTGGGTATCTACCCGGCGGTGGACCCGCTCGACTCGACCTCGCGGATTCTCGATCCGCAGGTGGTCGGCGAAGAGCACTACGGCGTCGCCCGTGCGGTGCAGGGCACGCTGCAGAAGTACAAGGAACTGCGCGACATCATCGCGATTCTGGGCATGGACGAACTGTCGCCGGAAGACAAGCTGGCCGTGTCCCGCGCACGTAAAATCCAGCGCTTCCTGTCGCAGCCGTTCTTCGTCGCCGAAGTGTTCACCGGCGCGCCCGGCAAGTACGTCACGCTGAAAGAAACCATCGCCGGCTTCAAGGCGATTGTCGAAGGCGAATACGATCACCTGCCGGAACAGGCCTTCTACATGGTCGGCACGATCGAAGAAGCCGTCGAAAAAGCGAAGACGATTCAGTAATGCCGGTGAAGGACGGTGGGGTGAAGGGTAAAGGGTGAAGGGTAAAGGGTGAAAAAGCCCGCCTTCGCCGACCCTTCCCCCTTCCCCCTTCTCCCTTCACTAAGGAAGAAGTAATGGCCATGACCCTACACGTCGACATCGTCAGCGCTGAAAAATCACTCTACTCCGGCATTGCCGAAGTGGTGATCGCCCCCGGCCAGCGCGGTGAACTCGGCATCTACCCGCGTCACACGCCGCTGTTGACCACGCTGAAGCCCGGTTCGGTGCGCATCAAGGTGCCGAATCAGGTCGAAGAAGAACTGGTCTACGTCTCCGGCGGCATTCTCGAAGTGCAGCCGCACGTCGTCACCATCCTGTCCGACTCCGCGATCCGCGGTGCCGACCTCGACGAAGCCAAGGCCCTCGAAGCCATGCGCGCCGCCGAGGAGGCGATGAAGGACAAGGCCGCCACGATCGACTACGCCCAGGCGCAGATCGAACTGGCACAGGCTGTCGCGCAGCTGGCCGCGATCAAGAAGCTGCGCAAGCTGACTTGATCAGCAGGCCGTAGCAACACTGAAAAAAGCAACCTTCGGGTTGCTTTTTTTACGGGCGCGGGCGCTTCCGGGCGGGCCTGTCAACTTCTCCCGTTAAAGGCCGTTAATTCGCCTGTGCTTACACATTCGCCGGGGAGGACATGAAATGAAAGACGTGAGTTCTGGCCTGGCTCGCCGTGCCGGCTCCGGGTTCGTTGAACGGGCGCCGGGCCCGTAACTGGAAATCACCTTGGACTTCGTTGACGACCGCACAGCGCGTCTGACCCTTCCCATCCTCGACCCTCGCCTGGGTGTCGAGTGCGCGTGTGGCGACCCGGTGACCTGGCGCGAAGCGCTCGACCTGCTGTACGGCCTGTTGCCGGAATATGCAAGCAGCCTCAGGGGTGCGCTGCAGACCGGGGATACGGCGGGTATGCACCGCGCGGCACACAGCCTGTCAGGCGCATCCAGCTATTGCGGAACCGTGGCGGTGCAGGCGGCGGCCAAGGCGCTCGAAACTTTATGCCTGCGCGAAAACGCCGCCGCACCCCAAGATGCGGTGCAGGCGGTGCTTCACCATATCGATCGTCTGATTCAACTCAGGCAATCGGGCACGTTGCCAGCAGCGGACGGTGAACCGGTTTACTAGTCGCGTCGGCGGGCATGCGCCGCGCGCTCAGACGCGCCGCTGGGTGCAGCGGGTGACTGCTTCGATCACGCTTGCGGGACAAAACGGCTTGACGATAAAGGCGTGCGCGCCCTGGGCGTGCGCCTTTTTCACGTTTTCGACGGTGGAGTCCGAGCTGATCATGATGACGGCCAGACCGGGCATGCTGTGCTTGAGGGCTTCCAGCGCTTCGAAGCCGCCCATCTCCTGCATGTTGATGTCGAGGAACAGCAGGTCGGGCGCGACCGCAGCGCACTTCAGCAAGGCTTCTTTGCCGTTGCCTGCCTCGCCGATGACTTCGATGGTGTGCTGACGCAGCAAGGTGCGCAGCACATGCCGCGTCACGCTGTCATCGTCGGCGATGACCGCCGTGATTGTCCGAGTTTTCATAAGGAGCTTGTACGGTAGCCGGGGCCCGATTGAAATTGTTCATTCCTACCAAGGCCGCGTCGGGCAGGGCCGCCCAACGAATAATCCACCTTGCCTGACCTGCGTATAGTCTATTGGCGAAAGCGCGCGCAGGAAAGAGGGCCAGTGTCCCGCGAACTTTCCGGGAAACAATCCGCCTTATGTTCGCCAGCGCACGGAGCGGGCGGACAAACACGCATATAATGCTTCATCGGGCTGGCATACCCTTGGGACAAAAACGACTACATTCCCGGATGCCCCACAAATTTTGCTCGAATCAACAATTACAGGACCTCAATCATGCGTACAACACCTTTTCTTATGAGCACCCTCGCGGCGCTTCTGATGTCGGCCGGCATGGCCACTGCGCACGCAGCCGAAGGCGTCTTTTACGATCCGTCCAATGCCGCCAGCCCGGACGGCTATACCACCGACTATGAGATTAACCGGACGATTGGCTGTCCAGGCCGGCCGCTCGACGGCAAGCCGTGCCCGGCACCTGCGCCGGCTGCCCCGGAACCGGTTGCAGCAACGCCCGCTCCGGCGCCTGCCCCGGCCTATGTTGCGCCGCCCGCCCCGGCCCCGGTTGCGGTCGCGCCGGAACCCGCCCCCGCACCGCGGAAACTGGTGCTGGAAGGCGTGAACTTCGATTTCGATGAGTCCGTCATCCGCCCGGAAGACCAGGCCAACATCGACAAGGATATCGCCACCCTTGAACAGTGGGGCAAGGTGAACATCGAGGTTGCCGGCCACACTGACAGCCGCGGCAGCGACGAATACAACATGACCCTGTCGCAGCAACGTGCCGATGCCGTTCGCAACCACCTGATCAAGAAAGGCATCGAAGCCGATCGCCTGACTGCAGTCGGATATGGCGAATCGCAGCCGGTGGCCGACAATGCGACGGATGAAGGCCGCTTCAAAAACCGCCGCGTCGAGCTGATCCAGAAGTAAAGGGGCTTGGCACGACCAGAACGGGGACTTCGGTCCCCGTTTTTTTTTGGCCTGCCCGCACAGGCACCGCCATTGTCATTGGGGCGGGCGGGCACAGGCTTTATACTTGGCGCGCGTTTTGCTCTTCCGTTTGCTGATGCGACTTCATACCCAGACCGATACGAATGCATTCCATGCTTGAGATCCTGATACTTGCGGCGGGAAAAGGCACCCGCATGCGCTCCGACCTGCCCAAGGTGCTGCACCGGCTGGCGGGCAAGCCGCTGCTCGGGCACGTGGTCGATACTGCGCATGCGCTCGGCGCGACGCAGACCTGCGTGGTGTACGGCTTTGGCGGCGAGGCAGTGCCGCAGGCTCTGGCTGACGATACGCTGACATATGTGCTTCAGGCCGAACAGCACGGCACCGGCCATGCGGTAAAGCAGGCGCTGCCGAAGCTGGCGGACGACGGCGTCACGCTGGTGCTGTACGGCGACGTGCCGCTGACGCACGTCTCGACCCTGCAGCCGCTGGTGGCAGCGGCGCAATCCGGCAAGCTGGGCTTGCTGACCGTGAACCTGGCGCATCCGGACGGCTATGGTCGCATCGTGCGCGAGAGCGGTCGCGTCACCCGCATTGTCGAGCACAAGGACGCGACGCCGGCCGAACGCGCGATCCAGGAAGTCAACACCGGCATCCTCGCGGTGGCGGCGCGCCAGCTGAAGCGCTGGATCGCCGAGCTGAAGAACGACAACGCACAGGGTGAGTACTATCTGACCGACATCATTGCGATGGCCGTGCGCGACGGCGTCGATGTGGAGACCCATCACCCCGCCCACGAGTGGGAAGTGCTGGGGGTCAACAGCAAGGCGCAGCTGGCCCAGCTTGAACGCATTCACCAGAACGAAATCGCGCAGGCCCTGCTGGAGGCCGGCGTGACACTGATGGACCCGGCGCGCCTCGACGTGCGCGGCACCCTGGCCTGCGGTCGCGATGTCGTCATCGACGTCAACTGCGTGTTCGAAGGCCATGTGCAGCTAGGCGACAGCGTGCAAGTGGGCGCTAACTGCGTGCTGCGCAACGTGACCGTGGCGGCGGGCACGCGGATCGATGCCTTCACCCTGATCGACGACGCTGCCATCGGCGAAGCCAACCGGCTCGGCCCGTTTTCGCGCATCCGGCCTGGCACCACGCTGGCGCGCGATGTGCACGTCGGTAACTTCGTCGAGATCAAGAACAGCCAGATCGACGACGGTTCCAAGATCAACCACCTGTCCTATGTCGGCGACACCACCATGGGCAAGCAGGTCAACATCGGCGCCGGCACTATCACCTGCAATTACGACGGCGCCAACAAGCACCGCACCGTGATCGAGGACGAGGTCTTCGTCGGCTCCGACACCCAGCTGGTCGCGCCGGTGACTGTCGGCCGCGGCGCCACCCTGGGCGCCGGCACCACGCTGACGAAGGACGCGCCCGCGGGTGAACTCACCCTGTCGCGCGCGAAGCAACTCACCATCGCCGGCTGGAATCGACCGGTCAAACAGAAAAAGGAAGGCTAGGCATGTGCGGCATTGTCGGCGCGGTTGCGCAACGTAACGTCGTTCCCATCCTGCTCGAGGGGCTGCGCCGGCTCGAGTATCGCGGCTACGATTCGGCCGGGCTGGTCATCATCAACGGCGGTCTGAACCGGGTCCGCAGCGTCGGCCGCGTCGCCTCGCTGACGGCGCAATGTGCGGCGCAACAGGTCAGCGGCCACCTCGGCATTGCCCACACCCGTTGGGCCACCCACGGCGCGCCGTCGGAGGCCAATGCCCATCCGCACGTCAGCGGACGTCTTGCGGTGGTGCACAACGGCATCATCGAGAACCACGAAGCGCTGCGTACCCGGCTCAAGGCGGCGGGCTATGTATTCACCTCGGAAACCGATACCGAAGTCATCGCACACCTGATCGACCTGCATGGCCGCCAGACCCCGGACCTGTTCGCGGCCACCCGCGCGGCCGTGGCCGAGCTGGAAGGCGCTTATGCCATCGGCGTGGTAAGTGAAGACTCACCCCATCGGCTGGTCTGCGCGCGCAAGGGCAGCCCCCTGCTGATCGGGCTCGGCATCGAGGAAAACTTCATCGCGTCCGACGTCTCGGCGCTGCTGCCGGTGACGCAGCGCGTGATGTATCTGGAAGAAGGCGACGTCGCCGACATCGGCCTACTGTCGGTGAAAGTGGTCGACGCCGCGGGCACACCGGTCGACCGCAGCGTGCACATTTCCGAGCTGTCGGCCGACATGGCCGAGCTCGGCAATTACCGCCACTTCATGCAGAAGGAAATCCACGAGCAGCCGCGCGCGCTGACCGACACGCTGCTGATTGCCGTGGCGCAGGATCATGTGCAGCCGGAGTGGTTCGGTTTCGATGCGGCCGAAGTATTGAGCCAGGTCAAGGCGGTGACCTTCCTCGCCTGCGGCACCAGCTACCACGCGGCGAAAGTGGCCACGTACTGGCTGGAAGCGATCGCCGGCATTCCGGCACGGGCCGAGATTGCCAGCGAATACCGTTACCGCACCTCGGTGCCCAACCCCGATGCGCTCATCGTCACCATCTCGCAGTCGGGCGAGACGGCCGACACGCTGGCGGCCTTGAACCACGCCAAGGCGCTGGGCCAGGACAAGACGCTGACCCTCTGCAACGTGCCGGAGTCGGCGCTCACCCGCGCCTCGCGCCTGAAATTCCTCACCCGCGCCGGGCCGGAAATCGGCGTCGCCTCGACCAAGGCCTTCACCACCCAGCTCGCCGGCCTGTTTCTGCTGACGCTGGTGCTGGCCAAGCTGCGCGGGCGGCTGACGCCCGAACAGGAAGCCGCCTACCTGGCCGAGTTGCGCAGCCTGCCCAACAAGGCGCAACAGGTGCTGGCACTGGAGCCGCAGGTCGAAGCCTGGTCGCAGCGCTTCGCCAACAAGCACCACGCGCTGTTCCTCGGGCGCGGCGTGCATTACCCGATCGCGCTCGAAGGCGCGTTGAAGCTGAAGGAGATTTCCTACATCCATGCCGAGGCCTACCCCGCGGGCGAACTCAAGCATGGCCCGCTGGCGCTGGTGGACGAAGACATGCCGGTGATCACCATCGCGCCCAACGACCAACTGATCGAAAAGCTGAAATCGAACTTGCAGGAAGTGCGCGCCCGCGGCGGCGAGCTCTACGTGTTTGCCGACGGCGACGTGCACATTGAGGAATCGGCCTTCGTGCACGTGATCAAGCTGCCCGGCGGCAGCAACGGCGCGCTGTCGCCGATCCTGCATACCATCCCGCTACAGATGCTGTCGTATCACGCGGCCTTGCAAAAGGGTACTGACGTCGACAAGCCGCGCAATCTGGCGAAGTCGGTCACGGTCGAATAGATTCCCGGCACGACGGCGACAACGCAAAAAAAGCGCGGCATCCAGCCGCGCTTTTTTATTGGAAACAGGCAAGGCTCAGTGCCGCTTGTGGTCTTCCTTCAGCGCCAGCGTGGCGACCTGGACGCGGTTGCGCAGGCCCAGCTTTTCCATGATGTTGCGCAGGTGGTTGCGCACGGTGTTTTCCGACAGCGTCATCTTGTAGGCGATGGCCTTGTTGGAAAGGCCTTCCTTCACGTGGTTGACGATTTCCATTTCGCGGGCGGTCAGCGTGGACAGCGCGCTGTTGTTGAGTTCGCCGCGCGCCATCTTCTGCATGATGTTGAGCGGGAAGCTGCTCTGGCCGTCGCACACGCTACGGATGGCCGACAGCACCTGGTCGGGATCGCTCGACTTGATGACGTAGCCGTCGACACCCGAGGAGATCGCCTCGGAAATTTCCTCATCGGAATCGGCGATGGTGAGCATGATGACCTTGATGCCGATGTCGCGCAGGTCGGAGACGAGATCCAGCCCATCGGCATCGGGCAGCGAGCGGTCGAGCAGGGCGGCGTCGGCGCGGTTGCCGGCCGCGATCCAGGCGCGCAGTTCGGCGGCATTGGCAAGCTGCGCGGTCAACGTGAGGTCGGGCTCCTGCTGGATGTATCCCGCCACCCCCATGCGCAACAGCGGGTGGTCGTCGATGAGGATGATGTTGAGGGGGGTGGGCATGACTGTCTCCGTCTTAAGTCCTGTGTAACCTGTTGCTATTATGTCGGCAGACCGCGTGGTTTGCGCGGCGCCCGCTCGAATACCGAATCATAGACCGGAATGGGCAGCCATTTCAGCAGGCGCGCCACCCAGGCCATCTGCCAGGGAATGACCGTGTAGGCACGCCGTCGTTCAATGCAGCGTGCTACCTTGTTTGCGGCAGTGTGCGCACGCATCTTGAACGGCATCGCATAGGGATTGACCTGCGTCATCGGCGTGTCGATGTAGCCGGGCGCCACCGTCACCACCGCGATGCCGCGCGCCTTCAGCTCCAGCCGCAGCGCTTCCAGATACACCGTGGCTGCCGCCTTCGATGCCGAATAGGCGCCGCCGCCCGGCAGGCCGCGCACCCCGGCCACGCTCGAAATCCCGCACAGCACGCCGCCGCGCGCCTGCATGGCGGCGATGAAAGGCTGAAAGGTGTGCACCAGTCCCAGCACGTTGGCATCCATCACGGCGCGAAAGACCATGCTGTCCTCGGCGGCTTCGGTCAGCGTGCCGACGCTGATGCCGGCGGCCGCGATGACGATGTCGGGCGCGCCGACGTCGCTCACAAACGCGTCGGCTGCCGCCTGCATCGCGGCCGCATCGCGCACGTCGGCCTGATACAGCCGTGCATCCAGCCCGGCCGCGGCGGCTTCAAGGCCGTCCTGCCGACGTCCGGCCAGTCCCAGGCGCGCGCCCTGCGCGCCATAGTGCTGTGCCAGCGCTGCCCCGAGACCGGAACTGGCGCCGGTGATAAAGACCTTGAGGGGCAGGCTCAAACGCGCAGGCTTACTTCGCCGGTTTCTTGCTGGCGCGCTCGGCGCGCGCCTTGACGATCAGCTGGTCGAGCACTTCGAACAGGCGCGCTTCGCTGCCGACCATCGAGACCGAGGTCATGAACTTGCCGTCGATGATGAAGGCTGGCACGCCGTTGATGCCATAACCCGAAGCCAGGCGCGCACCCTGCGTGGCCTTGGACTGGGTGGAAAAGGAATTGTAGAGGGCCTCGAATTTCTTGCGGTCGATGCCGTGCTTGGCAACCCAGCCACCCAGCACCGCGGGGTCGTTGAGGTTGATGCGTTCCACGTGGTAGGCGTCGAACACCTTGTGGTGCAGGCGGCCAAGCAGGTTCATTTGATCCAGCGTGTAGTAGATCTTGGCGCCGGGCATCCAGTCTTCGCGGAACACGGCCGGCACGCGGCGGATCTGCGCATCCTTGGGCAGGGTTTTCAGCCAGGTCGTGAGCGCGGGTTCCAGCTGGAAACAGTGCGGGCAGCGATACCAGAAGAATTCCAGCACCTCGACCTTGTTGCCGGTGGTCACCGCCTGCGCGGTTTTCAGCCGGGTGTAATCGTGGCCCTCGAAGGCCTCCGGGCCGGCGGCCTGGACGGACAGGGAAAATACGGCGGCGGCAACGAAAGCCAAGGCGCGGGTGAACATCAGGGCGTCTCCTGTGAGGTGGGAACTTCTTTGACCAGGGTGGTGGGGATATTGTTCTGCACCAGCAGGCTGCGGGTACGATTGATTTCGTCCATGGCGTTGAAAGGGCCGACCCGCACGCGATGGAACACGCCCTTGTCGGGCACTTCGCTGGTCTGGATCACGGCCGCGACGCCGAGCAGGGCCAGTTGCGCCTTCAGGTTGTCGGCGTCGCTCGCGCTGTGGAACGCACCGGCCTGCAGATAGTAGCGCGGCACCGGCTCGGCCGGCTTGGCCGAAGGCGGCAGCTCACCCGGCGCATCGGCCGGTAGTACCTTGTAGAAGTCGAAGCTGGGTGCGGTTTCCGGGGTGTCGGGTACGGCCGGCGCAGTGGGCGCGGTCGGCGTGGACGCGCGGAACGGATTGTTGCCGGTGGCCCACAGCGCCACGACGACCGCGAGGATCGCGCCGACGATGAGCCCGATGATCACGCCGGTAAAGACGGGACTTTCGTTCGAGCGGCGGTGGTTGCGGCGGGAAGCTTGTTTGGCCATGGCTACATTTTCTCCGGGGCGGACACGCCGAGCAAGGCCAGCCCGTTGACGATCGCAATGCGGGTGGCGTCGGCCAGCGCGAGCCGCGCGACCCGCGTTGCAGCATCCTCGACCAGGAATTTTTCGGCGTTGTACCAGGCGTGGAAGTCGCCGGCCAGCACCTGCAGGTAATGCACCAGCAGGTGCGGCGCCAGATCGCGCGCGGCGCCGGCGACCGTTTCCGGGTATTCCGCCAGGCGCTGCATCAGCGCGAGTTCGTGCGGCGCTGTCAGCGGCGCGAGGTCGGCGTCGTCGAGCGTGTCGGCCATGCCGCCCCATTCCTCGAATACCCGGCAGATGCGCGCGTGCGCGTACTGCACGTAGTACACCGGGTTGTCGTTGTTCTTCGCCAGCGCCAGGTCGACGTCGAAGATGTATTCGGTATCGGCCTTGCGGCTCAAAAGGAAGAAGCGCACCGCGTCCTTGCTGGTCCACTCGATCAGGTCGCGCAGCGTGACGTAGCTGCCGGCGCGCTTGGAGATCTTCACCTCCTCGCCGCCGCGCATCACGCGCACCATCGTGTGCAGCAGGTAGTCCGGGTAGCCCTCGGGAATCCCGGCGCCGGCGGCCTGCAGGCCGGCGCGCACCCGGGCGATGGTGCCGTGGTGGTCGGTGCCCTGGATGTTGATCGCGCGCTCGTAGCCGCGTTCCCACTTGGCGATGTGATAGGCGACGTCGGGCACGAAATAGGTGTAGCTGCCGTCGGACTTCTTCATCACGCGGTCCTTGTCGTCGCCGTAGTCGGTGGTCCTGAGCCACAGCGCGCCGTCCTGCTCGTAGGTCTTGCCGGCGTCGACGAGCTTCTGCACCGTCGCCGCGACGCGGCCGCTGGTGTACAGGCTCGACTCCAGATAGTAGTGGTCGAACCGCACCGCGAAGGCCTTGAGGTCGAGGTCCTGCTCGTGGCGCAGGTAGGCGACGGCGAACTGGCGGATCGAATCGAGATCGTCGACGTCGCCGCTCGCGGTGTATTCGCGGTCGTCCGACTTCACCGTCTTTTTCGCCAGGAAGTCCGCCGCGATGTCGGCGATGTAGTCGCCGTTGTA
>Ga0180009_10002915_pt1 | contig 19847 bp, 13 predicted proteins | sample OS_PC_MetaG_FD_123537 | JGI IMG/M metagenome (GOLD analysis project Ga0180009, IMG submission 123537) | Groundwater microbial communities from the Aspo Hard Rock Laboratory (HRL) deep subsurface site, Sweden - OS_PC_MetaG | ecosystem: Environmental > Aquatic > Deep subsurface > Groundwater...
AAAAACCACAGAGGGCACCGAAAGCACAGAAGGATGTCGAGGCGGAATTCAACCCATTCTGCGATCTCTGTGTCTTCTGTGGTGCTCTGCTCCTCGCTCTTCTGCCATCGGAACGGACACTGGACACGCAGCACTGGTTCGACAGGTGTGCCTACCTTCCAACTCCAGCTGGTTGTGTTCAGGTGATGCATCGGTGGCACAGAAAAGGCTGGCTCGTGGCCCTCGCGTTGTTCTCAACGGCACCGGTGCACGCACAGCCTTCGCCGCCCCTTATCGACCTGCACGTCGACCTGCCCTACCAGTTGCACGTCCACGGTCGACAGCTGGACGATGATCGCGGCGAAACGAGCCCCGAACGAATGCACCGCGGCCACGTCGACGCGGTCGTGCTCCCGTTGTTCGTGGTCGATGCCTGGCGCAGGCCCCCCTCGGAAGTCCGCGCTTCGTACGAATCAACCTACCAGACGCTGTTGAACGCCCAGCGGTCCTCCTACCTCTCGCCACGTACCACGGGCGTCGCGACACACCCGGGCCAGGTTGTGACGTGGCTCGCCTTCGAAGGGGCCGACGGATTCGCTGATGAACCCCTCGCGTTGCTCCCGTGGATCGCCCGGGGCGCCTGCCTGGTCGGACCGGTGCACACGCGAACGAACGCCCTCGCCGGGAGCAGCTCCGACCCCAAGACCGCCGCTCGCCGCGAGGGACTCTCCCCACGAGGAGCGCTCGTGGTGCGAACCGCCTTCGCCCATGGCGCCCTCGTCGATATCGCACACGCCTCCGACGCAACCGTCCGCGACATCCAAACCATCGCCAGGAGCTTCCACGCGCCCCTGATCTGCTCTCACACTGGAATGCGCGCGCTCAAGCCGATCGAGCGCAACGTCAGCGACGAGATCTTGAAGTGGATCGCTGCCTCGGGTGGTGTGGTCGGGGTGGACCTGCACAGCGGGCACATCGGAAGCCGCGCCGGCATGCGGGCGACCCTCGACGACTTCGTTCGACACCTCGAGCACGCTGTTCGGATCGCCGGGATCGAGCATGTTGCCATCGGAAGCGACCTGGACGGCGGCATCTCCGCGCCAACGGACGCGGACGGCGCCGCAACCTGGCCGAAGGTTGCGGAGAAGCTGAGAAAACGCGGCTGGCAAGAACCCCGGATCGCCGCCGTGTTCCATGGCAACGCCGAACGAGTTCTGAAGTGGGCCACCGATCACGGTTGCGGTGCGGTGGGCTCACGCGCCTCCAACACCTCTTCCACCGCGTCGTCGAGCCGAGAAAACAAATCGTACCCGCTGCGCTTCTCCAACTCCTTGACCGACACCGCAAACGAATCCCACGCCTTCCCCTTCACCGAATCGTCGTTCGGCATCACCACGGAAAGCACCATCGTCTCGCCCGTAACGTCCGAAAGCCCCTGCCCGGCCTCCAACACGACAACAACCTTGTAGCTCGCCGACGGAACCGCCACTCCATGGCCGATCGTACGCTCGCTGAAGAGCCCACCGGCCAGTGCGTAGGCGTCTTTCCCCGCTTTCACGAGTTGCCGGGTGTGGTCCTCGAGCTTCTTCCAGGGGCCACGATTCAACGATGGTTTCTGCGGATGCATGTTGGTCATCAGGAACGTCGAGGAATTCTCCTCCTCCGTTCTCGAACGATCCGCCGACGGGCAAAAATGACCGCGATCGAATCCCGAACCGGCGTAGTCCTTCGGAACGACCTTGTAGTAGTCGTCGGGCAAAGAGGGGTCGGCCCGAAAGTCGTTCTGCCGATCGACGCTACCAAGATCCGACGCCGTCACCCGCCATCCAACCCAGTTCGCCACGTTTCTTCGCGGGTTGTAGGACAGCATGTAGGTGCCTTTATCCATCAGGTAGTCATCGGACGGATCCGCATCCATCGGCGTGCCGAACGGGACATGCTCGGAGGACAGAACGCTCGCATCGCCCTGAGTGTCGCGCACGGGGGCCTGACCGAGTACGAGACCGGGCCCGGGACGGGCAGGGCTCGTCGCAGGTCGCGGACGCGCTGAACCCGCGTGACCACAGGCACCCAACCCGATCGCTAGAACCGCCAGCCAGACCGCCATTCCTCCAAACCGAAAGTCGAAGCTCACGGTTCGTCGACCGGTGGTACGGCCGCGTAGGCGGGCACCGGCGACAGGTCGACCGGTACAGGCGCGTAGGCGGGCACCGGCGACAGGTCGACCGGTACAGGCGCGTAGGCGGGCACGGGTACAATCTCGCCGGGCCCGCCAGACAACCCACCATCGGGCTCCTCGGCGATCACGTCCACCGACTCATCTTCACCCACGGCCGCGTCTTCCTCGGTATAGGGAGGCGGCGCGTAAGGAGAAACGGCTTCCGGCTGCGGACTACAGCCGGCAACCGTCGCAGCCAGAACCGTTCCAACGAACACGCCCCGCAGATTCCCGGCGCCGCTCTTCATTTTCGCGCAGAACGGACACTGCAACTCCGACGCACGGATGTGACGAGCACACCGAGGACAGACCACCAGCGGTTGGTACGACATGATGGACGAACAGTACCACCGTCCGTCCATCCACTGTCCCAAAACCCCAGGCTCGCGGACTACGCCGCGCTCTCACACAACCGCGCCGTCCCATCGTCCTGCGGAAAGTAGCTCTCGATCCGAAGCTCCTCGAGCGTCACGTTCTGTGGCGCGTTGAACACCGTTACCGTCGTGAGAAACGACAATCGCACGTCGTCGCGACAGAAGTTGACCGAGGCGACAGGTTCGCTTTCCGTCGAGAACTCAGGGTGACGCCAAGCCTCCGGGACGTCGGGATACTCGAGCAACGCTTCCACCAGGTCCGCCAGTCCCTGGTCGCTCGGTCGCGCAAGCGCCTCCCGATGCAGTCGCGAAAGGAGCAATCGCGCCAACTTCGACCAGTCCTCGATGAATGGACGCGCGAGTCGCGGATCGAAGACCGCCCGGACCGCGTTCAAAGGCGTTGTCATCGCTGCCGGCTCGGCCACGAATCGCGCAAGCAACGCCTCTGCGCCCCGGTTCGTTCGAATAACGTCATAGTGCCGATCCATCACAATCATGGGATACGGCTCCTGCTGTTGGAGCATCCGTGCCAACGCCCTGGCGACCGGCCCGCTCAATCCAACACCTGGCTCCGGTTCGTCATAGACTTCCTCCAATCCCGTCGCCGCCAACAACGCATTCTGGTCGCGCAGCGCCAACTGAAGAACCCCGCCCAGTCGCAGAACCATCTCCACACTTGGGCGCGCCCGCGCCGTCTCCAAAAAGCTCACATGGCGTGAAGAAACACCGGCCGCCAAGGCCAGGTCGAGTTGGCTCATCCCGCGTTTTCCCCGCCAGTACTTCAGTTGCGCCGGAAACAAGCCCTTCGGACGTGTCAATGCCATGCCCCCAATCTAACGCCCGTCGAACGCGACGTCGCCTACCTCGGGAGGTAATTGTGCCGCAGTGGGTGCGACCCCAAGCTTCAAATAGCCAAGGAGACCACCATGAACGTCCCCATCGAAAAGCACACGACCTCGACACGCGACGCCTCACCAGCCATCGACTGGCTCTCCCCCCCAACCCACTACATCGATGTGGGCCACAGCCAAGTTCCCCACCGGGCTGTCGGCCAGGGCCCCGACGTGCTCTTCGTCCATGGATGGCCGCTGCATGGTGCGACATTTCGACGATTGCTTCCGTACCTGACCGACGCGTTCACCTGTCACCTCATCGATCTTCCGGGCACGGGGTTCAGTCGATGGGATGCGAGCAGCCTCATCAGCATCCGCGATCACGCCACCACCGTCCAACGGATCGTCGCCGCGCTCGGACTGAAGCGATATGCACTGGTGGCACACGACAGCGGAGGCACCGTGGCTCGATGGGCCGCCCACGAGGACGACCGGGTCGCTGGAATCGTCCTGGGGAATACCGAAATACCCGGGCACCACCCCTTTCTTCTTCAGATGTATCTGTGGCTCGGGGCCCTGCCTGGCGGCCAGTCGATTCTGCCCCGAACCCTCAGCGTGCCGTGGTTACGTGATAGTCCGTTCGTCATGGGCGGCTGCTTCCGCGATCCCAAAGCGGCTGAAGGAACCTTCCATGAGCTGTTCATCGAACCCATGATCGCGTCCAAACGAACGACGGCCGGGCAACTGCGCCTCCTGTCCGGATTCGATTGGAGCGCCGTCGACGATCTGGCCGGCGTTCATCGACGCAGTCGCGCCCCGGTCCAGCTCATTTGGGGCACGGACGATCCATTTTTTCCGCTCGATAGGGCGCGCCCGATGATGGATCAATTCGCCGGCGGCGCAGAGTTGGTCACGATCGACGGCGGGAAGCTGTTCGTGCACGAAGAATCGCCAGCCGAGTTCGGTGGCGCAATGCGACCGTTCTTGGAGCGCTGCTTCGCCTGAGCCGCTGCGATTCAGACTACTTCTTCTTGTCCTTGTCCTTGCCCTTACCCTTGCCTTTGTCCTTGTCCTTGCCCTTGGGCGGACTCGTCGCAGGCGGTGGTGGGCTGGTCGTCGCAGGCGGGGTGTTCGTGTTCATCGGTGGAATCGTGATCGGAGGCGGCGTCACGACCGGCTGTATCGGCGGCGGCGGAACCGCCGTCGTCGTCGTGCTCGGCGGCTGGGTCGTGCTCGGCGGTCGGGTCGTGCTCGGCGGAATCGCCGTTCCACCGGGTGGCACCAACTGGGTCGCCGTGGGTGCCGTCGCGGTCACCGTCGCACCCGTGCCAACCGCCGTTCCACCGGGCGGCTCGGACGATTCTCCCAACACCGTGGGCAGCTCATTGCGATCCGCGGAAGCCGCTCCGTCTTCGGCTGCGCCGCCATCGCCAAGCCACCACCACCCCACAACCGCGACAGCCAACAGCAGGAACAACACCAAGACGGCGCCCCCCGCCATCAACGCAATGAGCGGGGCCTTGCTCTTCGACGGCGCTTGAACCGTCGACACAGATGTCGCAGCGTCCACGACCGTCGGGGCAACGCCAGGCTCCGACACGGTCGGCTCGACCATCGGCGCGGTCTGCCCCGTGGACACCGGCGGCGGAGCGACCACGCCAGCTGCGACGATTGGACGCGGGACCTCCGCGCGAGTCGCATCGTTCGCACCCGAAGGCGCCCCTGCCGCCCCCAGCGCCAGGTTGCCAGCGCTCGATGACTCGGGCGCCGCGGTGGCCGCTCTGGCCAGCGCATAGGGCGGACGCTCACCGCGCATCAGCGCGCGGATGTCTGCCTGCATGGTCCGCGCATCCGGGTACCTGTTCGTCGACTCGAATTGAAGCGCCCGATCCACCACAAGCGCCAGCTCCGGAGGCGTGTTGGGTGCAACCGACAGAATGGCCGGCGCCGGCAACGTCGCCATCTTGATCAACAAGTCCGCGTCCGTATTCCCATCATGAATCCGGCGACGCGCGAGGCAGCGAAACATCGTCGCGCCCACGGCGAATACATCCGAGCGCCCGTCGACATGGATTCCCCGCACCTGCTCAGGCGCCATGTACGTCAGTGTGCCCACCGCCATGCCCGTGCGCGTCGCCAACGTGCGCGGCGCCCCCTCCTTCATCCGCGCGACCCCGAAGTCCAACACCTTGACCCGGCCGTTGCTGCAAACAAACAGATTGTCGGGCTTGATGTCGCGATGGACGATGCCGTTGGCATGCGCCGCAACGAGCACATCGAGCACTTCATCGATGTAACCGAGCAACACCGGCGTCTCCAAGTCCCCTTTTTCCAGAACGGACGCGAGCGATTCGCCCTCGAGCAACTCCATGACGAGGAACGGGCACCCCTCGTCGGTCACGTCGATGTCGCGAACCTCCACCGCGCCGGGGTGCCGCAAGTGATTCACGGCAAACGCTTCCTGTTCGAATCTCCCGCGGGTCTCCGGAGAAATCGCCACCTCTTCGTGGAGTATCTTGATGGCGTCGCGGCGGCCGATCCGATGGACCCCGACATAGACCGCCGCCATGCCGCCCCACCCGAGCAGACGCTCGAGCGTCCACTTTCCGCACAGGGTTTGCCCCAGACGGCGGTTGAGGAATTCGACTTCGTCCATGGGGATCTCTCGATTCTGCCGGTTGGCTCTGCCATGTCAAGCGCGAGCAGGCCCATTCTCCGCGTTCACACGCCCGCATCGCTGCACGACGACGATGTGCATAGCCCATCGCTGCCGCACTGCGCTCGCCCGGCGCTTGGCGCCGAACTCGACATTGCGATTTGCCCTCCAGGCAGCAATGTTGTAGGCGCTCCACCTTTCCCGGCCCCCGACATGAAACACATCCGAACAAAGCACCTCGACAGGCGGCTCTTTCTCCTGGCAACGCTCTGTGGCGCGATCCTGGGTTGCGAAGATCAACCCCAGTGGTATCCGGTCTCCGGAACCGAAGGTCGCAGGTTCGAATCTTGCGTGGCGCGCAGAGAATCCGCAACGGCGTGACCTTAACGTGACCTTAAGTGGGCGCGTAGAGGCGCTGCTTGAAAGCGCTGGGAACGAACGCGGCGTGCCGCGCGAGGAAGCCGAGGCGATTGCCCGCGCTTGGCTCGAGCTCACCGGCGCCCATGTCGCCATGCGCGTGCTCACCGGCGGGGCGCACGAAGCGGCGGATGTCGTCGAGCTTTGCGAACGGATCCTTCGGGCTGTCGATGAGCTTGGCGACGATGAAGCGAAGGGGTCGTCGTGAGGTCTGAGCGCGACGATACGTCGTTGGAGGCTTGCGGAGTGGCGCTCGGGTGGTCGTTACGGCGCGAATTCAGCTCGCTCGGGCGTCGTGGTTCCCCACACGCTTGACGGACCGGACTGCAGAGTAACATGGGCGGTCGTACCACCGCCTTGACAGCACCCGGCGTTGCTGTTGCGATCACCTGACAACATGATCGAGAGCAAGGAACGCTTCGAGGTCATCCGAGAGCTCGGCAGCGGCGGAATGGGGACCGTGCACGAGGTTCTCGATCGACAAACCAACGAGCGGCTCGCCCTGAAACGGCTGACCCGTTTCCGTTCGCTCGACCTCCTTCTGTTCAAGAACGAGTTTCGGTCCCTAGCCGACTTGCGGCATCCCAACTTGGTTGGCCTTCGCGAACTGTTCGCCCTTGAGGGGGGCTGGTTCTACACGATGGACCTGATCGAGGGTTCGTCCTTTCTCGAGTACGTCTGGAATCTTCCGCGCGGATCCCTCCGCCCAGGCCTCAGAGCCGCTGGTGCACCCACGGTGAATCCGGACATGCAGCGGCTAAGGGAAGTGTTGCGGCAGCTCGTGCTTGGCGTGCACGCGCTGCATCAGGCGGGCAAACTCCACCGAGACCTGAAGCCATCGAACATCCTGGTGACCGAGTCGGGGCATGCCTACTTGCTCGACTTCGGCCTCGTGCAGGACTTGAGGCTGCAGCCGGAGATGGCGGGCATCACGGTGGGGACGCGGGCCTACATGTCACCGGAGCAGTCCCTCGGCAAGTCGCTCACCTATGCCTCCGACTGGTACTCGGTGGGCGTCATGCTCCACGAGGCGTTGACCGGCGTGTGTCCGCGCTTCGGAGACACCGCCGCGCTCGGGAAGACCGATGCGCCGGAGGACCTCGCAACATTGTGCCGTGACCTGCTCACGCTCAAGACCTCCGCGCGCCCCACCGCTGAGACAATTTTCGACCGACTGGGTATCGAGCTCCCGAAGCGGGAAGACTCGGGCACCATCGCGACCATCAACCTGGTAGGTCGAACAGCGCAGCTCAGACGCTTGCGCGAGGCCTTCGACCAAGTCGTGCAAGGTGAGCAGCAAACCATTCACGTCGTCGGCCGATCGGGCATGGGCAAGACCGCCCTCGTCCGCAGCTTCCTCCGAGGGCTGCGCGGCGGAGACACCATTGTGCTCGAGGGGCGTTGCTACGAGCGGGAATCCGTGCCGTTCAAGGCCTTGGATCCGGTCGTTGACGCACTCGCGCACCGTCTGGCGTCGATGCCCCCGCGTGAGCGGACAACGTTCATGCCGTCACATCTCCCCTCTGCGGCGAGGATCTTTCCGATCCTGGGCCAATTCCTGCCCGACCTTCGCGGTGGGACCATGCCGTCCGCGAAGCCGATGGATGTCCGTCGGGACGCGTTTGAAGGACTGCGGAGCTTGCTGGTGCTTCTTTCGAGAAAGCACCGGCTCGTCGTGCACATCGACGATCTGCAGTGGACCGATGCAGACAGCTTGAACGCGCTTGAGCTCGTCCTTCGGAAGCCAGCGCCCCCTGCCCTTCTCCTTCTGCTCAGCCTTCGGGAGGAGGCGCTGTCGCAGAACCCCCAGCTCTCGGCGTTCCTCTCCCCTTCCCACGGGACCCCAACGCCAACAGCCCAGCGAATCGACGTCGGCGCCCTTTCCCGCGACGACAGTCTTCGGCTCGCCGGCGAGATTCTCGGCGACGATGCTCCAGACTTCGAGAAGCTGGCGAGCAAGATCGCGATGGAATCCAACGGTGTTCCCTTCTTCGTCGAGCAACTCTCTCTGCGCACCGCAGCGATGCTCATGGAGTACGACGGGGCACAACAGGTTGAACCGCCCGGACTCTCTCAACTCGTGGCCCACCGTGTCGCAGACCTGTCTCACGAATCTCGGGAATTGCTTCAGCTCGTTGCTGTCGCAGCAAGACCCATTGCCCAGGATGTGGTTTGCCGTGCCGCAAGGGTCGGTGACAAAGGCTGGGAGAGCATCGCCGCGCTGGTTGCCCAAAGGCTCGTACGAACAGATGGGCGCGGCCTGAACGACTTCGTCGAATGCTACCACGACGTCATCCGCGAGGGCGTGGTCCGGGCTTTGGACAAGGACGCGCTGAAGGAGCGCCATGGTGTCCTCGCCCACGAGCTTCTCGCAACGAAGGACGCAGACCCAGAGAACCTCTATCTTCACTTCCTCGAGGCTGGAGAGCTCACCGCGGCGGCAAAGCACTTGCGGATCGCGGCCGAACGTGCGCAAAGCGCCTTGGCTTTCGATCGAGCAGCTCGTCTCTATGGCACGCTCATCGAGCTCGAGCCGGCGAGCACTTCCACCCGCGACTTTCGTCTGCGGGAGGCCGAGTGCCTTGCCCTGGCCGGCCGTGGTCCGGAAGCAGCGAAGTGCTACCTCGAGCTCGCGCAGGTCGACGCCGGCGAACACGCCATGCAACTTCGGGAAATGGCGGCGCGCGCGTTCTTGGACACGGGACACCTGGCCGAGGGGCGGCGACTTCTCCATGAAGTTCTGGCAGGCCTCGGCGTTTCTGTGCCTCGCTCGAAGGCCGGGATACTGGTATCGTTCGCCACCCTTCGCACCAAGCTTGCTCTCCGCGGACTGGAGTCCAAGGAGGCCCCTGCGCCAGTGACACAAGCAATGCTCGCACGAATCGACGCTTGCTCGATGGCCGCACAGGCGATCGGAATGGCGGATCCCGTGGAGGGATCAATCTACCTAGCCACGGCGCTGCTTCTTGCGCTCGATGCCGGCGACCCTCGCCGCCTGGCCCGCGCGCTCGCGCTTGAAGGAGGCTATCATGCGGTACAAGGACCGAGGGAGCATGACAATGCGCGCGCGCTGCTCGACCGTGCGCGCCTGATCGCCGAACAAGAGAAGGATCCCCTTCTGGCTGGGTTAGTCGCAACAGTATACGGGATCGCCGAGTTTCAGGACGGCAACTGGACTGCCTGCCTGAACGAGGCCGAGAACGCAGAACGCAGCGTGCGCACGATTCGTGGAGGAGGCTGGGAGCTCGGGACGTCTGTGGTCTTCGTGCTCGCCTGCTTCGGGCTGCTGGGCCGCTTTCCTGAGCTGATCGACGGTTACCATACCCGGCTCGTCGAGGCCGAGCAGCGCCGCGATCTCCATGCCGAAACCCTCCTGCGGGTCGCCCTGACGATTCACCCCGGCTTCGTGACGGACGAACCCGAGCGCGTCGGAAGAGACGTTCGAATGGCGATGGACAGGTGGATGCCATCGCAGTTCACCCTGCAGCGATGCTACGCGCAGAGGACGCTCGTACAGCTCCACCTGTACACGGGAGACGCTACCCAAGCGCTGACCGTCGGCGTCCAGGCCTACCGACAGCTTTCTCGTTCTCTCATGCGATCGGTTGCCCTCGTTCGGAACTACCTTCTTGGAACGGTTGTTTCTTCCCGTCTCGCGGTCGCACAGATGCAAGGAGTCGCAGCCGATAGCATTCGTGCGATACGGCGAGATCAGCGGGAACTGCTAAGGAATGGCCGAGGGTGGACCGACGGGTTGGCCGAGCTCGGCGACGCACAACTCGAGCTACTGCAGGGGCGCCGGGCACGTGCGGCCCGTGGATTCCGTCGAGCGGCCGCTCTGCTCGACGCGGCCGACATGCGCGTGCACGCCATAGCGGCGCGCTGGCGGTTGGGCGAGCTCGAGAGTCCGAACATGCAACAAGCGTCTGAGCGCTGGCTTGCCGACAGAGGGGTATCCAATCCGCGCGCGCTCGTCGGCATGCTCGCGCCTGTCACGCCAACGGCTGCCCCCCAAGAACGTTGAAGAGCCCGAACGAGCCGCTGCAAACCAATACCGAGCGAGCTACATCGCCTCAAGCAATTTTGCGATGGTCCGCCGCGCTTCCTCGAACTTGAAAGCGTCGACCTGTCGTTCCAACTCGTCGGCACGCTCTCCAAAAGCCGCTCGCAGCATGGGCCCCGAATCGTTCACCACGGTCCACGCATCAAAGTCGTATTGAGCAAGCAATCGATCGAGACGCTCGAACAACCCCCGAATCTCTGACAAGTCTACTTTGCCAGCAACGCGACGACCACCCGTCGGCATCGACCCAAGGGCGGTCTCCAAGGCTTCGAACTCGGATTCCAAGCGGGCGAGGAAGCCTTCGAGGTCTTCGTTCACGCCGCCGCCGCCGCGAAGGGCGGAGTCGAGCTCGGACGCGCAGCTGGACAAAGAGAACGCACCCAGTGCACTTGAAGCGCCCTTGAGACTGTGGCTGAGGTGCGCCGCGGCAGCGAAGTCGCCGTGCGATAGGCTATCTCGCACACGCTCAGGATCGTGCTTGTGATGGTCTACGAACTTTCGCAGCAGGGAGAGCAGTTGGTCAACACGACCGAGCGCCGCGCGAAGCGCGAATTCGAAATCGATTCCAGGCACCTGCGCCAAGCGTCGTTCGAGATCCCTCTGGTCAGAGCCGAGCTCCCATTTGGAACTGTCATGCAAATCCACCTTGAGCAGACGGCCGAGTCTCCTTCGAACATCCGCGGGGTCAAGCGGCTTGAAGATACAGTCGATGATCCCCGCTTCCTCGAGGCGGCCACGGTCTTCTCCCAACTTGCTTGCCGTCATCGCAACGATCGGAACGCTCTCGAATCCCGGCAACGCACGAATCGCGCGCGCTGCCTCGAAACCGTCCAGGCCCGGCATGTGAAGATCCATGACGATCAAGTCGAAAGTAGACTCCCGCGCAGCCTGCACCGCCTCCTTGCCGTCTTGGACAACGCGCACCGACAGGCCCGCCCCTTCGAGGAGATTCAGTGCCACTTCCGCGTTGATGGGATTGTCCTCGCAGAGCAGCAGCCTCCTCGCGGCGCCCGTGCCCGGCCTCGAAGGTGCTTCCACGGCACTCGGAGGTTCCGAGGGGGCAGCGGCTTCCACAGCTCTCGTCAGCTTCGCGGTGAACCAAAACGTACTGCCGACACCGACGCTGCTGTCGACGCCTGCTTCCCCGCCCATGGCTTCCGCAAGTCTGCGTGTCATGTACAGTCCAAGACCAACCCCTCGGTGTTCGCGATGCGTCGCTCGATCGACTTGCGCGAAGGGCTCGAACAATCGAATCATCGCTTCCGGAGCAACGCCCGATCCATCATCCTTGACGGCAAATCGCACGACCAGCTCATCCTCCCCTTCCTGGACGGTGGAGGCGCTCAGTTCCACACTTCCCACGCCCGCGACCTGGATTGCATTGCGTGCATAATTGAGCAAAGCCTGCATCAAGAGAGCACGGTCGGCGTGAACGCGGGCAAGCAGAGCTGGCTCTTCGCGCACGCTAAGGGCAACTGCCCCCGCCTTTGGCCGTACCAACTCGATGACGGCAGAGACAACGTCTTCAAGACGGAAATCGGTCTTCCACTGACGAACGGGGCCTGATTCCAGATCCGTCACATCCAGAACGCAATTGACGAGCTCCAACATTTGCTCTGAGGACGCGTGGACTCTCTCCAGCTTTTCACGGTGCTCGTAGGGGAGCCCCGCCTCCAGCAGCATCCGCGTGAGACCGAGAATGGCGTTCATCGGCGTGCGAAGCTCATGGCTCACGTTGGCGAGGAATTCGCTCTTGGCTTCACGCGCCAATTCGGCTTCAGCTCTCGCTTGCTGAAGGACTGCTTGGGCTCTCTTGCGCTCCGTGATGTCCTTGATGAAGCTGATGAAGTAGTCGTCACCTTCGTCGTTCATCGGACGATAGACGCAAGTGACCTCGACCTGCACCGTCCGGCCATCCTGACATCGTTGCACCGACTCAAAGGAAACGGCCCCCCTTCTCCGAATCGGTTCGGTGCGTTCAAGAAACCTGTCAGCAGGAAAGTTGGGATCGATGTCCGGAACCGAGAGACCCAGCATCTCTTCCGGTTCATAGTCAAGGAGATCGGCGGCAAAGCGATTGACCCATAGGAAACGACCCGTCGCAGCCTCAACCCAATGGACCCCGATGCCAACCTCGTCCATCGCGAACTGGGTTGCGCGAAGCCGGTACTGGGTCTCGCTCAACACCTCGGACAGACCCACTTCCTCTGTAACGTCTTGCCCCGTTATCGAAAGTGCGACGATTTCCTCGCCACGACGGATCGGTCCCACATGGTTTTCAACCCAGGTCACCGTTCCGTACGAGTTCGTGGCTCTCGCGCGGAACGCTCCTGGGCGCCCGGTTTCGAGAGCATCTTCGAGGCATTGTCGGGCGACGCCGTGAAATTCCGGGTCGATCAACCGCAGCAGACTGCCGCCAACCACTTCCGTCTCAGACAGACTAGAAACGGGTCCGTTGATGGACAGGACGTTCAGGTCGCGATCGACCACCGTCACGAGAAACGGCAGGCTAGCAAGGGTAGCAGCCGGGTCGTCGTCTCTGGAAGTGACCGAGTTGGTCATGCACAATCCAACTATGGAAAATCAGTTATGATGTAGCACCGTGCGGCACACTGTTCAAGAAAGCAGCTCACCCCTGGCTCTTCTATCGGATTTCCCGACCATTCATGCTCGAAGCCAGTCATGCGCCAGGGTGAGCAGCTGCTGCGTGGATGTTGCCGTTCATCATCGAACCATCCGCACGGTGGACCGAAAACCAAAGTGGGGCGTGACGGGCACGGGAAAGGCGGCGTCAGGGAGATCCACGATTTGTGAATACTCGACCACCTGCGCAACCTGAACCGCTGTGATAGGAATGCCGCTGAGAAAGTTGTGACTCTGCCACGTGTCGGACGCAGAAGCGACGAGGCCGTTGTAGCTGCAGTGGGTGCACCGCGCCATGAAGTCAGCGGTCACCGCGGGTGGGAATCTCGTCGAAAGGAGATTGTAAGCCGGCTCGTTGATACCCTCGAGGAAGGGGAAACCTCCATATTCCAGTGCCGGGCCAGCGTAGATGGTGCCGGACAGGACCGCACGGCGTCCCCTGCGGGTGGACGTCTCCACAACCCAACCGGCCAGCTTGTCAGTCTGTAGATAGAGCTCCTGCTGCCACGCGGTGAGCTTGTCTTGGTTGTCCCCGTAGTGGCCGGTGTAGGGACGAAGTGGGTTGTCCGCAGGCTCGGTGAGCTGGGTACAGTAAATGTCGACCACAGCCTGGTTGGTCAGCCGCACCGGCGCGCGTATGACATTGATGCGCCGATCCGTCGAGGGCAGCACCCACTGCTCGGCATCCTCAATCGGGAATCGAGAGAGCACCATCGTGCCAGAACCACCTGCGTACCCATACCGCGCCCGCGGATCTGTCGTGCACGCGCTGCGCACCGACGCGGCCGTCCCGTAGGAGGCCAGCCCATTGTACAAGCACGCAAAACACTCTTTCTGCTTCACCGTACCGGATAGCAGCGGCGCCAAGGCCAGCAGGCACGTGTCGGTCATGCACGTGCCGACGTCCGGCGTCGCCACGGCATCCTCTTCCCCCACCGGTTCGAGACAGTTGTCCCGCAGACACTCGATCGCCCCATCGAGCAGCGCGGTGTCGTCCTCGCCGCAGGGCGGGACCTCGAAGGACGGCGGCACCATTCCACTTGCATCTTTCGGGTCGTCGTTCTCCGTGTCGAGATCGTTGGCGAAGGCAGCGGAGAACGGAAAGCGCTGGCTGGTCTCGGCCAGGATCGCGGCCCGATGTTGCTTGGACCAAACCTCCTGTACACAGACCACATCGGTATCCAGCTCGTTGATGGTCTGGCTGAGCTGCAGTGCACGCTCCGCATCGTAGGGCCCGAAAGGTCCTCGAAGGTAGGCGTTGAAGGAATCGACCCGCAGATCGACCGTGCCCCCCCCGCATACCGCGTAGATGCCATCTGCTTCCTGTTCGTCACATAGGTAGAGCTCGGCCGGAAATCGAACGTCATCGAGCTTGCCCAAGGCAAATGCCGTGTACGCTCGGCCGACTGACAGCGGCGCGGCTTTTGCCATGACTGCCTCGGCCTGACCAGCACGGGACACGCCGAAAATGAATGAGCTCTCCGGCTGAAGCGTCAGATACCCCGCCTCGTCGACGGTCCCGAGCGCGGTCGACCCCGGCTGGGTCGAGTAACCGAACGGTACATCCGTGAACGCAACGTCCGTTACCTCCGCCGGCAGATCTTCCGCAGTGCATCGTCCACAGTCGAGATTCGTTGCGCCAACTAGACCATGAACGAATCGAACCTTCGTTGCCTCGGTGGGCGGAGCGGCCTCTGGCATGACTTCGACGGTGATCCCGGACGCCGCGTCGCCCAACACCACCACCGACATCGTGTCGCCCTCGGCCAGCTCCACCGATGAGACCAACGAGAGAGGATCACCGGTGCACGCTTGCTCGAGAATCGTGGTCTCATCGAAAGGCACGACAGCGATGTCGTAAACCCCCGCGTCACTGCCGAACGAACGGGTCACATCGCGGTAGCTCAAACCGCGCGGGCATGCCGGCCCCCCGGACGAGATGAGGGGCAGAACCCCGTCGAATGAGCTCTGTTCCGATGGTTTCACGCAGAAGTCGACGCGCTGCGTGTCCGGCATCAAGTTGCCGAGCCGCAGGGATACCGCGCCCGGCGCGGGCAGGAAGCACTCGGTGCCTTGTGCATCCGAAGCGCCGTCGTCCCCCCCCTCTGTGGCCTCGGATGCCGCGTCGCTGGGCGTGTACCATTCGGATTCGGCGTCCTCGATGCCGGCGTCTTGGTTCGGCGCAACCAGCGTTCGATCCTCTAGCCCGGCGACGATTCGGCACCCAGAGCTTCCGATCACCAACACAGCCGCCGCCGCCAGCAAGTTGCGAAGATTAACTACCATGTTGCGTGCACTCCCGCGGTGGCGCCGTGGGCCGTAGGCTGCAAGGTCGGGTGCAGCGAGGTGCCTTGGCCATTGAAGATGAGCGTTGGATCTTCATCGGTGTCGTCGGCGACGAACCACAGTACGATGCCTGTAGCCACGAGGGCTCCGCCCGCGGCGAACGCGATGTCGGCCCGAGCCGCGCTGGCTTGGCCCTTTTCGTTGAGGGACACGCCGTCCGGGTCGGTGCATTCGCTCCCCGCGCAATGCTGGTCGCTGGCCGCTCGTTTGCGGAGCGCGTCGACACCGAACACGCCGCCGATGCTCAATGCGCTCGCTCCCACGCCGATGAACAATGCGCTTGCGGTGCGTGTCGAGTCCCAGAACGGCGGACGCGTACGTGCGAAGGTCACCGAGGCCTGATTGATGTTGGGCGGCAGTTCGGCCAACGCCGGCACCTCGAGGATGGCGCTCTCGCCCTCGCTCACGCGAATGCCGCCTTTCCAGGGACGACGCCCTGGAGCCTTCGCCACAACGACAATGACACCGGGATCAATGGGACGTGCTTCGTTCCAACCGCCAACATCGAGCTCTTCATCATCGACAGCGATTACCAGGCCGGGGATGATTGCGCGGTCGGGCACGACGACGCGAAGGGTGGGTAGCACGGCGGCGATGGCCCGGGCCTGCTCGCTCGCGAATTGTGCCTGCTGTCGTTGATCGTCTTGCAATGCGCGGGATTGGGCCTCCGTGAGCTCGGAAAGGGCCACGCGGAGACGCCCTTGTGCGCGATGACACCGGGCGGTGTGCAACAGTGCAGACAGCGTGCGATGCAGGGACAGACTCTGCTCGAAGAAACGGCAAGCTTCGGGAATGCGGCCTTTGGCCGTGGCGATGTTGCCTTCACGCAGCAATTGGGCAGCCTGCTCGCGCCGCGGCGCGGTCGAATCCGCCCGCGCGGTGGCAGAACAGAGGCTCAAGCACGTTACGAGACGGATGAGCTGCTTGGCGACGAAGCGGCGAGTCGTATTCGGCCGGCGTGAATCGGCTGGTTCAGCCATGAATGCTCAGATAGCAACAACCGTGCCCTCATGGCGCCTTGGAACACTGCGCGTCCGTTGTAGGGCGGATCAGTGACCTGCCAACCTAAGCCATCGTCATCGTGTTTCGTCGTCTGCTGTAGGGGCGGGTCTGTGACCCGCCCGCCTGATTTCGTGGTGCAATGGGCGGGTTTGAAACCCGCCCCTCCCAAAACAGGGAAACGAACGCAGGAGTCGCGTCTCATTCTGAGTCACTGTACTGGATTGAAACACACAGGCCGGTGCGCCTTCGCGCAAGCCTTCGTCCAACGACAGCCTCGCTCAGGGAACGCAGACGACAGCCGAGGAAGCGGACGCCCCGCTGGTGCCGATGAAACGATCCATCGCCTGAGCCGAGGTACCGGGCAGGTCGGCGCACTGGTTGTTCTCCGCAGCAGACTTGGACACGCACTGCCCCGTCTCGCCGTCGAGGCTCACGCAGAAAGTGGCGGCAGACCCGTACTTGTCGGGGCAGTAGCCATCACACGAAAGAGAGCAGAATCCGCCGCCCTCGAAGCTTTGGCAGAAGCCATCCTGTCCCGAGCCCGAGAACTTGCACTGCGAGCTGTCCGTGCAGGTCGAGCCCACGAAGGGCCCGTCAGCCGGCTTGACACCATTGAGCAGCGGGAACGTCTCGGTCTCGTCCAGACCGACGAACTTGAATCCGTCGTTCTCCAACTTGGTGAGGACATTGTCCAGAACGCTGACGGTGTAGGCGTGCGAGTCGTGGAACAGCAACACGCCGCCGCCAGTCGAGCGCGCCTGACTCAGCACAAACCCGCCGAGGTCGCTGCGGTACGAATCGGGTACATACTGAAACGTGGCCGGGTCGCAATAGCCCACGCCGCCGCGTGAAGATCCGTAGCACCAGTCCGCTGAGTCGATGTGCCATCCGGTTATCGCGTAGCCGTAGGAACGGACGGTGTCCGCGCTCGCGCAGCTCGAGGAGCCAAACGGAAAGCGAAAGTAGGACGGATTGATATCAAGGTCCAAGAGGACTTGATGGGTCGCCTCGACTTCCGTCTTGAGCCTGGAAGCCGACAAGGTCTTGAGGTTCTCGTGGTTCTGCGAATGGTTGCCCACGATGTGACCAGCATCCCGCATCTGCCTGAGCAGCGCGCGGTGTTCTTCGGAACGGACGTTCTTACCGTTGATGAAAAACGTGCCAGTCGCGTTGTGCGCAGCGAGCACCTCGAGCACCTGCGGCGTGTTGTTGAGGTTGGGGCCGTCGTCGAAGGTGAGCGCGATGCGCTTGTTGAATCCACCCCGGTCAGGAACGACTACGCCCGAGCAGCCCGCGCTGTCGGTCTTTCCCGACGCGTTCTCCTCGTATGCGTCGTTCCAGGCAGCGATATCATCATCGTTGAGCTCGTCCACCTCGTCCCCTGCATCGGCAAGGGAGCATCCAGCGGTCCAGGGCAATGCAAGCAAGAAGGGGACAATGGCCAAACGCGCTGCACTTCTCATTCTGACTTCCTCCAAGCGGACGCCCGCTCGACGTCCGCGGTGATCATGATCCACCGACCCGTCTGCAACGAGTGAGCCAGTGCACGTTCGGGCGAGCGCCCGGGACTTTGGGGATCTTGGAGCTTGGTGAACGGCTCCGCGTGTGTCTCATCACGAGACATTGCCTCACACCCGGACATGAAAACGGCCAGGCCGAACTACTTCGCCGCCGATCCCGAAGAGGACGCCCGCGCAGGAAGCGGAGCCAAGGTCAACGGATAGATTCCGTAGAACGTTGTCCCCTCGCCGTCGACGCTTCGGAAGCCGACCCTTCCGCCAAGGTAGCGCTCGCTGAGCAGCTTGATGCTGTAGGTACCCGTGCCGCGGTTCGCGGCCTTGGTCGAGAAGGAGCGCTGGAAGACCTGAAGCCGAACGTCGCGGGACATCACGGCGGGGTTGTGGACGCAGAACTTGATTCCGCCGTCCATTCTTTTCACCCCGGCGGTGACGGTATCCCCTGCCTCCGAGGCTTCCAGGGCGTTCTTCAGCATGTTGTTCAGCACCCGGCCAAGCTGGACCGGGTCGCTCCGGAACAACACATCCTCGCCCCCCCCTGCGATGACCATCCTCTTGCCCTCTGCGACATCAAATCCCTTCGCGGTCTCCAGGACTTCGCTCAAAAGCCCGATGGACGAAATCTCTCGGGTCTCGATCCTCAAATCGCTGTTCTCTGCCGAAAGCAGCTCCCGCTGAGCCTTGATCTCATCGATGAGCCGTCCCGAGACCGCGTGGATATCGCCGGCGAGCTTCCTGGACTGCTCCGCGCCGGTTTCCTGGAGAACACCGGTCAGGCCCCACACCGCACCAGCCATGTTCAGGACGTCATGAAAGAAGACGCGCTCGAGAGAACGGCGGCGCTTCTGATCGCTGATGTCGTGGAGTGCCACAAAGACATACGATTGCCCGTCGACGGCGAAGGGCGTGGTCTGGGTCAGCAAGTCGTACGCGTCGCCAGGCCCGGCCTTCATGATCCTGCACTCGTCCACATGACGGCTTCCAGCGAGACTCAGCAGCACAGCGCGGGCCAGACCGCATCTGCCACAAAACTCGGTGCTGCCGCAGCCGCGGCTCTCGCTGGCGTGTGCGCAGCGCAGCGCCTCCCCCGGAAGCATGCCACGGATGGACGCAAGATCTTTCACGGCGAGCACGGTCAACAACGTCTGATTCGCAAAGACGATCTGGCGGTGTTGGTTGAGGACAACAACCGAGCCCGGAATCCCATCCAGGAGCTGTCGAGTGATGGGATGGGGGAACAGACAGGCCTCCACGCGGGCGGCCTGCTCCCTGACCTCTTCCGCTGAACTTCTTTCCGTCAGGAAAACTCGTGCGATTGGTGACCTCTTGTCCATGTCACGCTCCGTGGCCGACAGCCATGTCGAGTATCAATCTCGTGTTAGGAACAGCAATGCCCGGGTCCACGCCTCACGCGGTCGCCCGGGCTCGGGCGTCCGCTTCTTCACGCTCGAGAAGCACGTCGTCGATGAGCGTTCGCAGCACGTAACCGTCCAAGATCCGCAAAGCGCGATCGGCAGATCGGTCCCCAGGAATGATCATGTCCGCTTTCTTGCGCGACGGCTCCACGAAGGCGTCGTGCATCGGCTTGACGTGCAGCTGGTAGGCCTCGAGCGCCCGTTCGTAGGTGAAGTCGCGGTCTCGCACGTCGCGTTCAAGCCTCCGGATCAAACGGACGTCGGCGTCGGTGTCCACGAAGAGCCGCAATCCGGCCATTTCCACGAGCGGCTCGAAGCACAGGGCGAGGATGCCCTCGAGGATGACCACGTCCACAGGGCCGACGGCGGTAGGCGCCAAGCGAG
>Ga0180009_10002916_pt1 | contig 19844 bp, 13 predicted proteins | sample OS_PC_MetaG_FD_123537 | JGI IMG/M metagenome (GOLD analysis project Ga0180009, IMG submission 123537) | Groundwater microbial communities from the Aspo Hard Rock Laboratory (HRL) deep subsurface site, Sweden - OS_PC_MetaG | ecosystem: Environmental > Aquatic > Deep subsurface > Groundwater...
CTCTGTTCGGTGTTACGCCCCCTTATGTGCGAGTTTCATACGTCTGCGAAGCGGGTTGCCTTCAGCGCCGAATCGGCTTGACTTGGGTTTTCTGGATAACCAGATTTCCAATTTTTATATAAACCGGAAATATTTATTGCCGGATAACTGCACAACTGACAACAATTATTTCCGGTTTGCATTGGTGAATCCGGCCGAAGCTTCTTCTCATGTTATTTTTCAAAATCCTTCCCTGCCCCAAAGGCCTCTTTGATTCGTATACGGTTTAGGGTCTATTCAATCTGCGTTTGGCCTCAAAACAGATGACACACCTCTTGACAACCGGCACGAGTGGGCATAGTGCTGTTCGTAATGTCTGGGCAGAAAGGATTTCAAAATGAAAATTTGTGTAATCGGCGCCGGTGCCGTGGGTGGCGTACTGGTGACATATTGGGGCCAAGTCGGTGTCGAGCTGTCAGTTTTGGAGCGGGAGCCTTATCTTTCTGCGATCCGCGAAAAGGGACTGAGAGTGATCGGTCCGGAAGGTGAGTGCGTTGAGGCACGGCCCCGCTGCGTTGGAGATTCGCGAGAATTGCCGACACAGGACTTCGTATTCGTTTGCGTCAAAACCTACGATATTCCTGCTGCGATCAAGATCATCATCCCCCTCCTCGGAGAGCACACACGCGTCATCTTTGTACAGAACGGTATTCCCTGGTGGTATTTCCATGGTTTGGAAGGGCCCTGGAAGGATGCATCCATCGATTGTCTTGATCCCGACGGCAGCATTCGGACGGCGATTGAACCCTGGAGAGCCATCGGATGTGTCACCTATGTCGCCTCCCGGGTGATTGAGCCCGGAACCGTCCAGCAAACAGGAGACAACCGTTTTGACTTCGGCGAGCCCAGCGGGGTGGTTTCCGAGGATTGTCGACGAATCGTTGATCTGCTGGGAAAAACCGGTGTGGATGCACGCATATCGGAACGGATTCGGGATGATATCTGGCTGAAGCTCTGGGGAAATCTATCCCTCAACCCTTTGAGTGTGCTCACGGGTGCGACCTTCGATCAGATGTGCGGTGATCCTTCAACTCGTGATGTCATCCTGAAGATGATGACGGAGGCCCAGGTGGTTGCCGAACGTCTGGGGACACGCTTTGCAACTGGTAAGGAAGCACGGGTCCGCGAGGCGGAAAAATTGAAAGGCTTCAAGAGTTCAATGCTGCAGGACCTGGAGGCGGGACGCCGGCTTGAAATCGATGCGATCATTGGGGTGGTATCGGAAATGGGACGCATGACAAAACTCCCGACCCCCATGATCGATGCCGTGCTCGCGCTGGTCAGGCTGCGCGCACAAGTGAGTGGCTGCCTATAGGGTGTGGTCTGCGGATTCGTCCTCACATCTGATCATATTTATTCAGATTAGCGAATGCTAACCTTGCACAATTAAAACATCTGTCTAGAAAGGAGAATAAAAATGAAAATTGACGAAACAATACGCCAAGGGGTAATCGAATCTCTTCCGGAAGCGAATCAGATAAAAGACGAGGAATTGCGAGAGAAAGTTTACGATGCATGGGCAATTTCATTATCCGAAAGTGGGTACCGTAGGCTGGAAGAGATTCCAAATTCCGGAACACCGGATACGGACATCGCAAAAATCGGCACCCAATCAGATCATCTCAGGGGAGTCGCGCGCATTGCTGCATCCATCGCAACGGAGCTCAATAACTCTTTTGACGGTTTTAATGTCGATATGGATGAAGTCATCGCCGGCGGGCTTTGCCATGACCTCGGCAAACCGTTTGAGTATGCAAACCAGCAAAGATGGAAATCCGACCCGCGCATAACCGGAAAGCCCTCAATTCGGCACACCGTTTATGGAGTCCATATCGCTTTAACGGCAGGATTGCCTGAAAAAATTGCACATATCGCAGGGGCACATTCATTGGAAGGGGAGTATGTAGAAAGAAGTCTTGCTGCTGAAATCGTTTATTATGCGGATCATGCGTTTTGGGGATTATTAGCCAAAGCGGGCATTGCCGACACAATGAAAACTTTCAGTTACAAGGTACTCAAAACGATTCCATAGGGAGGAGACAAAATGAAAAATCCGGAACTGACTTTGACACTGGAAACACAATCGGCCAAGGAACCGCTGACATTCATCGTGGAGCGTCTCGTTTGTGCGGGCTGGGTCGGAAGGGACAAATCAGCGGTTCAAGCTCATGTGGAGGAATTGGCCCAACTCGGCATTCCCGGTCCGAGCCGGACACCGACGTATATGAACTACTCGCCCTACCTGGCAACCACTGAAGCAAGCATCGACGTGGTCGGGCCGGATTCTTCGGGAGAGGTTGAGTATGTCATCTTGAAACGTGACGGCAAACTGTACATCGGTGTCGGCAGTGATCATACGGACCGTGAGATGGAGAAGCATTCCATTCCCGGGTCCAAACAGATGTGTGCCAAAGTGCTCGCACCGGTGGTGTGGCCCTATGAAGAGATCCGAAGTCATTGGGACCGGATCATTCTCCGGTCATGGACCCGGCGCGAAACAGAGCAGGTGCTGTATCAAGAAGGTACGCTCGGTACGATTCTCGACGCAGAGCGTATTCTGAACGGTTTACCCGCAGATGAGGGGCTGCCTACGGAAGGAATGCTTATTTTTTGCGGAACCGTAGCCACCAAAATGGGCTTGATATTCAGCGATCGGTTCGACTTTGAACTGGAAGATCCTGTTTTGAAACGATCCATACGTTACGGATACGTTATCCGAATGCTTCCTCAATACCTATAACCTAAAATGATTGGTTCAAAGTTCAGGGTTCATAAAGTGGAAATCTTTCGAGATACTATACCGGAGTACTGAGGTATTGAGAAATCTCAAATTCCAAGCACCAAATACCAATGAAATACCAAATTTCAATACTCAATTACCCAAACAGGTTTGGAATTTGGAATTTTGGTCATTGTGATTTGTCTGGAATTTGTGAATTGTGATTTGGAGCTTTTAGCCGAAACTCAAATGTTTCCTTTTTGATCAAATTAGCCTCCGACGGACAGGACTCATGTCGTAAAGCGGACACTTACCTCGCCAAGATCTTCGAAATGGGCAACCGCCTCGGTCCCGGCTGTCACCAGCGTCGGAGCCGTTGCCGTTCCGGTGGTAACAAAGGCGCCGGCGGCGAGCCCGATGTTTCGCTGCGAAAGATGGTTTGCCGTCCACTGAAGGACGCCGAGAGGATCGCAGCGGGCCTCACCTTTCAGCCCTGGCGCGGCAAGTTCACCGTTGACCCGGAGTTCGACCGGATGGTTTTGGAGGTCCAGGCGCTGCCATTCGGCGACCTCCGTACCCGCTACAAAGCCGCCTCCGCCGCCGTTGTCGGCAATCCATGGAAGCGGTTTCAGCGGAATTGTGGCTGGATTGTCGAGAGCGGGGGATACCCCGGTGAAAGCGTTAAGAAGGCTGGTAATGCGGAAATCCCCTATCTCGATCGCCAGGTGAAGGACGGCGACTGCGGCAACCTCGTCGCGGCTGTAGGGTTCGACCCGGGCCGGCAGGGAGTCGAGGAGCCGAAAAGCAAACTCGGACTCGACCATCGGTGAGGCGAAGTCATCGGCGGCAAAGGTCGCCGGGCTTTGGGCCAAGGTCTGGGCGAATAGCCGACCCGGAATCGGTTCATCAAGCCCGGCAGCGCGTAAAGATGCCGGGCTCGCCATACCGACCTTCCATCCCGCCACATCGAAACCGAGCAGACGAGCCAGTTCGTCTTGGATCGCATAGGCCTCGGCACGTCCTTCTGGCAGCAGATCAACGGGCAAATCGGATATCTGTCTGCGCTCGCGCCAGCAGTCGGCAAGCAACTCCGCCGCCCGGGTCGCCTTGGTGCCGGTCATAAACTTCCTCCCGGCCTCAGCTCTCCGATTCGTCGACCAGCCGGCTCTCGGCGATCCACGGCATCATGGCCCGTAACCGCGCACCGATCTCTTCGATCGGATGTTCGGCGTATTGGCGGCGCAAGGTCTCGAACCGGGACTTACCGGCCCGACACTCTGCCATCCACTCCTCCACAAACTGCCCCGACTGGATCTCTTCAAGGATTTCCTTCATTCGCCGCCTGACATCCTCGTTGATGACGCGCGTACCGCGTGAGTAGGCACCGTATTCCGCGGTGTCGGATATGGAGTACGCCATGTTGGCGATGCCGCCTTCCCAAAGGAGGTCGACGTTCATCTTTATCTCATGAAGGCACTCGAAATACGCCATCTCGGGCGGATAGCCGGCTTCCACGAGGGTGTCGAAACCGGCCATGATGAGTGCTGGAAGCCCTCCCGCGAGCACTGCCTGTTCACCGAAAAGGTCGGTTTCACACTCGTCGCGGAATGTCGTCTCGATGATGCCGGCGTGCCCGCCCCCCAGGGCGCATGCGTAGGATAGACCCACGGCAAGCGCCTCACCACTGGGATTCCGGTCTACCGCCACCAGACAGGGAATTCCGCGGCCGCGCACGTACTCCGAACGCACGGTGTGTCCCGGTCCCTTGGGCGCAACCATGATGACGTCGCTATCCGGACCGGGCTCGATCATGCGGAAATGGATGGCAAGTCCGTGGGCGAACGCCAACGCTGATCCCTTCCGGAGGTTGTCGCGAATCTCTTCTTTGAAGAGGGCCTCCTGCGACTCGTCCGGAACCAAAATCGTGACCACATCGGCCCACGCGGCGGCGTCAGCCGTCGTCATCATGTCAAACCCCTGCCGTTCCGCCCGCTTCCAGGCGGCTGAACCCTCGCGCGTGGCGATGGCGATGTTTCCAACCCCGCTGTCGCGAAGGTTAAGGGCGTGAGCATGGCCCTGGCTGCCGTAGCCGACGATGGCCACCTTCTTCGACTTGATCAGGTCGACGTCAGCGTCCCGGTCATAGTAAACACGCATGGTTTCCTCCTCCCGAATAATAGTAAAATCTGGTTATCTACTATACACCCGTCAACATGGGTGTCGGCTTCTGAAATTGCAATAATCATTGTTGTGGGTTGTTGTGTTCAGGTGTCAGGGAGCACCGGTGGTTGAGAACTGAACACTCGTCTGAGAAACCTCGTTTCTTTTTGTGATGAATCCGGCTCCGCCGGCGGCGGGGCTGAACACTGAAACCTGAAACCATGGCGTTGTCGCAGGATATATTTCAGGCATCCGAATAAATTGTTACCGGCGCTAACAACTGCAGAACCATGTGACAACTTGCTTTTTCCCGTGGATGACTCAGCGGATCACCGAGTTGGGCAGCCACATGGCGATGTTGGGGAACAGCACCAAGAGCACGATCATGATGATCAGGGTAACGACGAACGGCGACGATCCGATCATCACGTCGGTGATTGCTCCGCGCCCGCGCACCCCTTGCACCACAAACAGGTTGATGCCCACCGGCGGTGTGATCATCGCCGTCTCGATGAGAAGGATGATGATCACCCCGAACCACACCGGATCGAAGCCCAAGGACACGATGACCGGGGTGATGATGGGAACGGTGGCCACCATCATCGAGAGTGTTTCCATGAACATGCCGAGAACCACGTAGAAGGCGATCACCGCGATCAGCGTCTGCATCGGGGTCCAGCCGAGCCCCGTGATCAAGGCGTTCACCTTGTGGGTCAGCCCGATCCCCGTAAGCACGAAATTGAGGAAAAAGGCGGCTACCAGAATGGCCATGATCATGCCCGTCGAGCGCATCGTTCCCTCGAAGGCCTCACGCAGCATCGTGATACTGAGCCGCTTGTGAAAGGCGACCAGGACCAGCGCCGCGATGACGCCGAGCGCAGCCGACTCGGTGGGCGTGGCGATACCGACGTAGATGGACCCGATGATGACGATGAAGAGCAGAACCGGAGGCAGCAGATCGGGCAGGCTGCGGAAGCGGTTTTTCCAGTTGGTCTCGATCTTCTGGCCGCCCCATTGGGGCTTGAACATACACACGATGGCGATGGTCAGCATAAACAGGCCCGCCAGCATGAAACCCGGTGTGAACCCCGCAAGGTAGACCTGGACGATCGAGCATTGGGTCAACACCCCGTAGACGATCATGTTGATGGACGGCGGGATCAGGATACCGATGGTACCGCCCGCAGCGATGGAACCGAGGAAGAAGCGCTCGTTGTACCCACGCTTGTGGATCTGCTCGATGGCGACCGTTCCGATGGTCGCAGCCGTGGCGACGCTGGAACCGGAAACCGCGGCAAACATGGCGCAGGAGGCGATGTTGGAGTGCATGAGCCCGCCCGGCAGCCATGAAAGCCAATGGGTGGCGGCGGCGTACATCTTTTCCGCGATTCCCGAGCGGAGCAGGATCTCGCCCAGCATGATGAACAGGGGGACGGCAACGAGAATGACTTCGATGTTTGAAACCCACGCGTTCTCTCCGAGGGCACGCCACAACGGCAGAAACGAATAGACCTTGTCGAGAATCAGGCCCAGCATGCCGAGCACAGCAGCAATGGGAATGCTCATGGCGAGCATAACGAGGAGAACAACGACGGTCGTAGTGATCATCCTGCAGCCCCCTAACTGAAGTCCCCGTGTTTTTTGATTTGGTCGTCCGTCCGCCTATCGTATTGCTCATGGCGCTTCTCGGTCAGCTCGAGTTCTTCCTCCAGTTCCTCCTGCACGGTCTTCGAGCCGATCTGCCTTTGGACCATGATCCAATCACCTTTAAAGAGGGTGAGCAGCGAGCGGAGAAGCAGCAGTACCGCGACCACGACAAACCAGAACAGGCCGACGATCCATAAGAACTGGGGAAACCGCAGCGGCCAGGAGAATGCGGACAGCGTCACGGTGCTGTTCCTGACCGACTCGGTGAACACACCGAGAGCCTGCCAAGAAAGCAATGTCATGAACAGTGTAAATGCGGCAAGCCCGATGATATCGAGGAATGCACGAATTCGGCTCGGGAGGGGGGGGTACAACGAATCGATCCGGACGTGCGCGCGCTCCAGCAGGGCATAACTGAATGCAAAGGCGCTGCTGATGGCAAGGGCAAAACCGGACAGTTCGTCTGTGCCGCCCAGCGGAAGGATGAACAGCTCTCGTATCACGACATCCAGGCTGACAGCCACGGCGGCCAGAAGAATCAATACGCCGCCGAACCACGCGCCGTAACGCGAGATCGTTTGCGCCCAACCGATAAGTTGATCCAGTATTTTCAGCATCAAAGAAAAAGGGGGGGGTGCCGGCGAAACGGAACCCCCTATTGCTGTAAGTTTAGAGCTTGTCAAGCGGGATGGACAGCCCGACGACCTTGCCGACCGTCTCGTTCCACTCTTCGGCGCACGGCTTGCCGCAGCGCTTGCCCCACTGTACCAGCACCACCTCCTCCATCAGCTTCTTGTGCAGGGCCTTGTCGGCATCGCTGACCGGAACCTTGGTCAGCTTCGCCGGCTTGCCTTCGGGGCACGCCCCGAAGCCGAAATTGCAGTTGTCGGCTCCGGCGACGGCTTCCGCAGCGGTCTTCCACATCTTGTCTTCGAGCTTGATGAACTCATCGAGGAAGAATTTCTGCAGTTCGGGCGGGAAACGATTCCAGGAGTTGATGTTCACAGACTGGTAGTTGATGCTCCAGCCCATGTAGGCCTGGAACTGATGCGACGTCACTTCGGGCCAGCCGGCGGTGAAACCGCTCATGGTGCCGGTGACCGCACAGTCGACGACGCCGCGCTGCAGAGCCGGGACCACCTCGGCGAAGGCCATCGAGATGGTGGTGCCGCCAACAGCCTGGATGAAGTCACTCATGGTCTTATTGAAGACGCGAATTTTCCTGCCCTTGAGATCGTTCAACCCCTGGAGCGCTTTGCGACACCAGATCACCTGCGGCGGGTTCGTGCCGATGGCCAACAGTTTGGTATTAAACAGCTTCTCGGCCTGTCTCGACATAACCGGCAGCCATGCCTGGGTGATTTTGCGTGCCGTCTCGATGTCGAGTGCCAGACCGGCCAGATCGGCCCCTTCGAACACCGGGTCGTCCTGGGCCATCTTGCTGACGTCGCCGGCGCCGAAGTCGAGGACACCCAACTTGACCATGCGCATCACCTGGAAACCCTGGACTCCCATGTGATCCTGGGGCGCGAAGGTGGCCGTCACCTTGCCGCCCGACGCTTCAGGGATGGTCTTGTTCCAGAACGGAACCTCGTCCTTGAAAGAGGCAACGGTGTTCGCGTTGAGACCGACACCCGTTACATGGATTTTCGGCAGGTCCGCGGCATAGCCGGCCGACGCCGCAAATACGACCACAGCCACGACAGCGATGATGCCTAAGTATCTTCTCTTCATCTTGTTCCTCCCTTTGTGGATAAAAAATGTGGATGAAAAAAACTACCTGCGACCAAACTAACAAGTTTCTTTAACGATAAATAAGAAAATGATAAACAGTAACAAAAACTTGTTTTCCGGAAGGCAGAATAAAATAATAAGAACTTACTTTCTTGAAGGTAATGTATGACCAAAGGGCGGTTCGTTGTCAAGAAAAAACGTCATGTTATTATCCAACCTGTGTAAACAACCGGCCCCATCCTTTAACTCTTTTGGGATCCGCACCGGCAATTTTCATGGATTTCCATACGGCCGTTGAAACTGAATCATATACCGGTATTCCCGTCTCCTTTTCCAGGGCATCGGCCACCGGTGCGCCCCGAAGATTCGTACAGAACACGGTGATCGCCTGGGGTTTTTCAACGGCCACTTCTCGAACCATATCAGCAAGTTGCGCCTCGCTGACCTCGGAGAAAGAAAAGTTCCCTCGATCTCGAAGATGTCTCTCCGAGACACACTCAACGCCTGAAGCGGCATAGTTTGCAATAATTTTTTCCTGAATCTCGTCCAGATAAGGCGTTACCAGACCGAATCGGGTCACACCGGTCATTCGGAAAATTTCGTTGAGTGCCAACACCGAGGTGGTTGCGGGAATGCCGGTGACCTGTTCAATCTCGCGGCACAGGGCTTCATCTTTCTCAAACCCGAGCCAGCCCGAAGAGGTTCCGTTCCAGGCGATCACGTCCACACGCGCTTCGGCCAGAAGTGCTGCGGCATCCAAAATGGGTTGATTCGTAAACTGGCCCAGCGCCTTTTCAGTCATAGAAATCTCCGTAACCCTAAATCTTGCGAAATGAGCCGTCACATCCGGAAGGTCGGCCAGAATGGCGCTGGTTATCGGTTCAAGCACCGTGTTCGAAGAGGGGGTTAGCATGCCGAGCAAGGTGCGTTTGGTCATCATTCTTTCTCCTTGTCCATAAAAAATAAGTTTGAAGCAGTTGGCTGCGTCTCGGGTGTCGAAGGGGATATTTTGGCCGAATCGGTCACCTTTGAATGGGAAGCACCGGCGATGAACAATGACCGTGGCCGGTTACGACAGGTCTATGACGATATTGCCGTAAGCGTCCAACACCGCCTTGGCCTTGGGTGGTATGACGGTGGTCGCATCGTATTCCTCGACGATGCACGGGCCCTCCTGAGGCGTTTCGAGATCGGCCCGGTGGAGAACCGGCGTTTCCAGCCAAGCCGCTTCCGGACCGAAGTATGCCTGCCGGGGGGGCGGGCGGTCTCTGTCTCCGTATCTCGAGACATCCAGTTTTTCCGGAACCCGCGGCCGGTCATCAACACCCAGTCCGACCACCTGGATGTTGACCAGCTCCACCGGTTCGTCGGGTCCGGCTCGATGGCCATAGGTGCGTTCATGTTCCTGTCCGAATGCCTCCTCGAGCGCCGGAACGGCCTGCTTGTCCAGGCGACCCTCGGGCGCCGGCACCGTCAGCTCGTATGTCTGGCCCTGATAGTGCATGTTGACTGCCCGGCGGATGCGGGCCCGAGGTCCGGTGAAGCCTTCAACGGCGAGTTGATTCACCGCCTCCGACACCATGGCGTCCCAAATCTGGTTGAGTTCATCCAGGTCCATCTCCCGCAGCAGACGCCGGAAGGTACGGGAGTAGTGGTGTTCCACATCCGCATAAAGGAGGCCGAACGAGGAGAACAATCCCGGTGAAGGGGGTACGATGACCCGTTTCATGGACAGCGCCTGCGCCATGGCGGCAGCGAATACCGGACCGTTGCCGCCAAAGGCGAACAGTGCATATTCGCGCGGATCACGCCCGCGTTCGGTTGATACCGAACGGATCGCTCGCATCATATTGGCGGCTGCGATTTGGTGTGCGCCGTAAGCCGCGTGGGCCAGGGAGAGACCGAGGGGCTTGGCGATCTTCTCTTCGAATATTGCGTGGGATTTCGAGGCATTCAGTTTCAGCGCCCCGCCCACGAGATAGGCCGGATTGATGTAGCCGAGGATGACCGTAGCGTCGGTGACGGTCGGCTCGGTACCCCCCTGGTCGTAACAAAGGGGCCCGGGAACCGCACCGGCACTGCGTGGACCGACCTGCATCGATCCGCCTGCGTCGATCCAGACAATGGATCCGCCACCGGCTCCGACCTCGGCAAGGTCGATGGCCGGCACCTTCAGCAGGTAGCCGGTACCGGTCAGCAAACGGGATTGCATCATGATGCCGCCGCCCACCTGGTATTCGGCCGATCGGGTCACCGCACCGTGTTCAACCAGTGACGCCTTGGCCGTGGTGCCGCCCATATCGAGCGTAATGATGTTGGGCAACCCGAGAATGTTGGCGAGGGTCTGCGCTCCCACAACGCCGCCTGCGGGGCCCGATTCGATGATGTTCATGGGCAGTCTGGCGGCGGCTTCGGCGGTGGTCAGGCCGCCGTTGGATTGCATCAGCAGGAGCTGGGAGGTAATCCCCTTTTCGTCTAAGTCGCGGCGAAGCGTTGCAAGGTACTTGGCCACGATGGGCATGACATAGGTGTTGATCACCGTCGTCGAGGTTCGGTCGTATTCTTTGATCTCAGGCAAAACCTCGAAGCTGATGCAGAACGGCAGGTCGGGGGCGCGGCGCTGGATGATCTCCTTGATCATCAGCTCGTGGGCCGGATTGTTATAGGAATGGAGGAGGCAAACAGCGATCGCCTCGACGCCCTCGGCGAGCAGTTTGTCGACGGCGCTCTCGGCGTCGGTCGGATCGAGGGGCTTGAGGATCTCGCCCCGGGCGCTGATGCGTTCGTCGACCACCACGCGCAGATACCGTTCCACCAGGGGCACCGGTTTCTCCCACGCGATGTCGTAGAGCCGGGGCATGCGCAAGGTCCGGATCTCCAGGACGTCCCGGAATCCCTTGGTGGTGATCAACCCCGTTTTCGCCCCCTTGAGCTCGAGGATGGCATTGGCGGCAACCGTAGTGCCGTGACGGATTTCGTCGACATCCTTGGCGGCGAGGCCGGTGTCTCCAAAGACCTCGCCGATGCCGTCGGCGATCGCCCGTGCATAGTTATCGACGCTGGATGAAATCTTCTTGGTGTGTATGCGTCCATCGGCACTCAGGAAGACGATGTCGGTAAACGTCCCTCCGATGTCAACGCCGACGCTGAACCCTGTCATGTCAGAACCATCCTTTCATATGTCACCCCTCACCGTTTGAATGTAACATCCGGCCATACCGTTGAGGGCGCTTTCAGTCGGAAGCGGATCTGCAGGCCGAATTTTTATCACTTTGCCGCTTCAATCGATTCGGGAAGGTCTCCCCGCAGGACCTTCGGCACCTCCGTCCAATTGCGCTCCGCCCGCATTTCGGCGCGCAGTTTTTCCGTCGCCGGGACATCCACGGTCCATGTGTCCGTGTCTAAAACCGCGCCGTAGTCGTTGCGCGCCGAACCCGCACTGACTTTCTCGTTGCGAACGTCCTTGAGCACGAGCATGGGATCACGTTCCAGGGGATCGCCCCAACCGCCGGCGCCTGCCAGTTCATGGCGAAAGACGTCGCCACGCCGGATGGTCATGGTCACCTTGGCGGTCAGCGGTCGGTTCTCGGTATCCGGATTCAAGAAATTGTTGGAGGGTTTCCCGGGTTGCCCGCCATAGAGCCCGTAGGGTCGGAAGTCCCTCCGATCGGAGCGAACCTGAAGAATACCCTCCTCCTCCAGGAAACGGTAGTCGCGGCGGAAGGGAGCGCCGCCCCGGAACTTACCCGGACCCGCCCTGTCGGAGACGAACTCGTAAGCCAGGATCTCCAGGGGATGTTCAACCTCGGTCACCTCCACCGGCTGCGAGGCCATGTTGATGAGAAGGTTCGTGTTGCCCTCCAAGCCGTCCGCCCAGGGTCGGCCGCCCCAGGCGCCGGTGGTGAAATCCACATAGATGAAGGGTGAGCGGTCGGCATAATAGCCGCCGATGGTAATGCCCGTGTTCCCGCCGTCGGAAGCCGCGCACACCCGATCCGGCACCATCATCGCCACCGCCCCAAGGGCGCAATCGAGAGAGCGGAAGCCCGTAAGCCCCCGTGCAGCACAGGCGGCGGGGAGTACGGCGTTGGTGATGGTTCCCGGCGGCGCGATCACCTCAATGGCCCGGAAGACACCCTCGTTGCTAGGGATGTCGTTGGGCAGCACGCACTTGATCGCGGTGTAGGTGGCCGCCTTGGTCCACGACAGGGTAGCGTTGATCGCCCCCTTCACCTGGGTTGAACTCCCGGTCCAGTCGGCGACGATCCCGTCGTCCTTTTTGGTCAGGGTGACGTAAAGGCGGATGGGCTTGCCGAAGTCTACGCCGTCATCGTCGATCCAGTCCTCGAAGCTGTAAACACCGTCCGGAAGCTCCCGAATTGCAGCGCGGGTCATGCGCTCCGCGTAATCGATGACCTCTTCCATGTAGAGCTTTGTGGTCTCCTTGCCGTAACGGGCGACCAGTTCCTGGAACTGCTGCTCGGCGATGTGACAGGCGGCGAGCTGGGCGCGCAAATCACCGAAAAGGCGGACCGGCATGCGCACATTCTTCTCGATGATGGAAAATAGGGTCTGGTTCGGTTGACCCCCTTCGTACAGCTTGAGCGGTGCGATGCGAAGTCCCTCGGCGTAAATCTCCGTGGAATCTGAGGCATTCGATCCGGGCACCCGTCCACCGACGTCGGTGTGGTGACAAACCGAGGCGGAAAACGCCATCCGCTCGCCGTCGACGTAGATGGGTTTAAAGATAAAAATATCCGGGAGATGCATGCCGCCGTCAAAAGGATCGTTCATAATAAATACGTCGCCCGGCACCATGTCGTCGCCGTAGCGACGCAGGACCGCCCCAAGGGCTGTCGGAATCGATCCCAAATGCCCGGGCAGGGTGAGTCCCTGGGCGACCAGTTTCCCCTCAGCGTCCGCGAAAGCGGTGGAGAAATCCATGTTTTCCTTCAGCACCCCGGAGTAGGTAGTACGGGTAATGGTCAGCGCCATTTCGTCGGCGATGGAGAAAATCGAGTTCTTGAACAGTTCAAATGCGATGGGATCGCCGATTTCAGTCATGCTCTCATCTCCTTCCCGTGTCTTTTTTCTGGAAGGTAGTGTATGGCCAAAGGGTGTTTTTTTGTCAAGAAAAAAGCCACCCGTTTGAAACGCATTCAAAAAACATCAATCGTATTTTACCCATTCAGGACCTTTTTTGGGCTTCGGTTTTTTTCCGTAAAAGACATTCTCAATGGGGTGAACCCCGATACCATATCCATTCCACACGGCTGGCCGGGCCGTGACAATGTTAACTATCTGGTAGGCGATGCGCTTCGAGACCCTATCGTCGGAACCCCTGCTTACAAGGCGGTTCCATGTAATGTGGTGAAAGCTGAATAATAAAAGAACTCAGGAAGGTTATGTCAGGCCTTCGGTATAGAGAGCATGTCCAGTAACTGTTCCCGTGTAAAAGACTTCAGCAGGCCCGGATCATCCTCTTTGACCACATCGCCCAAAAGGTTTCGTTTCTTTTCGATAATGGCTGCAATTTTTTCCTCAAGGGTTCCCTGGGTCACCAGTTTGAATACCTGAACCCCGCGCCGCTGACCGATTCGATGCACCCGGTCCGTGGCCTGATCCTCCCGGGCGGCGTTCCACCAGCGATCGTAGTGGATGACCACTGAAGCGGCCACAAGATCGATACCGGTTCCTCCGGCCTTGAGGCTTCCTAAAAAGACGCGGCAGCCGGCATCGGTATTGAACCGATCGATGATGTCACCCCGGTTTCGACTGGCGCCGGTGAGCTTGGCAAAACCCAGCTTCTGCTCAATCAGATAGGCTTCCATAATGTCCAGCATGCCCAGATATTGGCTGTACACCACCACTTTTTGCCCACTGTCCATAATTTCGGACAGAAGCTCCTTAAACAGGTCCCATTTTCCGGATTGGAATCGGCCGAATTCTTCAACGGTACCTTCAACCAGCGCCGGATGGTTGCAAATCTGTTTGAGCAAACTGAGCAGGGCGAAAATATGCAGATAGGGTACCGGTTGCGACCCTTTCCGGAGGATATGCATCAAATCCGCTCCCCGTCCATCGATGGCGTCACGATAGAGCTTGACCTGATCATCGGACAGTTCACAAATCCGGATATCTTCTATTTTATCGGGCAGCTCCGTTAAGACCGTTGTTTTTAAACGCCGCAGAACAAAGGGGGAGATGAGACGGCTCAGGGCCTCCCGCCGGTGTGCGTTGCGGTCTTCCTCGATGGGGGCCAGATACTGTCTAAAGAAATGATCTTCGGTTCCCAGGTATCCGGGTACGGTTAGATCAAAGAGCGCTTTCAACTCGCGCAGGCTGTTTTCAATGGGAGTGCCGGTAAGCCCGAGTTTGACTTGCGCCCGGATGGTTTCTGCTGCCTTATACGTTTGGGTTTCCCGGTTCTTGATGTTCTGAATCTCATCAAACACCGCAAGTGAAAAAGGGATCTGGTTTATCTCAGAAATGTCACTGCGCAAAATACCATACGAGGTTAAAATAATGTCATTCTCGTCAAGAGCGCCGACCAGATCGCGTTGATTGCCGTAATATACGGCTGTTTTCAAACTCGGGGCATGCTCCCTGATTTTCTTCTGCCAGTGGCTGATGACGGTGGTGGGGCAAACCAGTAGAAAGGGATCGGTTTCCCCTTTCCGCTCACGGAGCCAAACCATCAGGGCCATGGCCTGATGGGTTTTGCCCAGTCCCATATCATCGCAGAGCAACCCGCCGAGACCGTTTTCAAACAGAAACATCAACCATTCCGTACCCCGCTTTTGATAGTCTCTCAACGGGGAGGTCATTTCCTTCAGTTCCGGCAACCCTTCCGACGGTTTCGTATCATAGAGCCTTTTCAATACGGCGATTCGGTCCGCATCGCCGGTGAAGGCCATGTCTTGTTCACGGCCGGCTGCGATACGAAACAGATCCATCCGGGAGAGCCGTATCCCCTCCTTTTCACTTGATCCAAGGATTGACAGCATCCGATCGACAAGGGGGTCGAGGGATTCAAACTCCGGCGATTCGCAGTCGATCCAGCCCGCATCGGTTGCAACATATCGTTGTTTGGCCTGTTTGGCCGCCAGGATGTCGGAGAGAGAAATCCACTGGTTGCCCATGCCGTATTTTACCGAGATCCAACACCAATCCCGCTCCAATGATTCCGGTGTAATTTCCAACCGGTCAACGTTCTTGATGATCTTAAGCCGCTTGATATTTTCGTCCAACCGGAAGGCGTCGCTGTTTACCGTTGCAAACTCTTCCAAAAAGGCCGGGACCTGGCTTCGGTTGATAACGGTTTTCACCGGCTCTTTGAACTTTTCCGGAGGGAGTTTCGGATATTGGTCTTCGGCCAGTATCCCCAATTCTTCGATGTAGTACAAATCCCCGTATTGAAATCGTTTTAAGTTCTCCCGTTTAAAAAATTTCGCCTCCCCGTCTTTTTGAATCAAACGGAGCAACGGCAGAATCTCGATATCGAGGTTTTTATTAAGCCGGACATCAAAAACGGAATCGAGCGGGATGGGATCGACGGCCAAATCGTGGGCATTGCAGACCCATTCCTTAAGTGCGCTCAACACCCCTTGGACCCGGTGTCGCGGAACATCCACGGTAAATGGGCGCTGATTTTCTGCGTTTTTAAATTGAAGGGTAAATGCTCCAGAGTTTTTTTCGATGACCGGATGAAACGTGCAGCCGCGGGCTGAAAACTCCCGGTAGCCGTGATAGGCTACCCTGTACCAAAAGCTTTCTTCCAGAGCTTGGCGTTGGGTCCTATATCCACGTTCCTTCAGCATCCGCTCGTCTTTGGTGAGGGACAGAAGGGAAAGCTGTTTTAACACTTCGCCCCGTGTCGGAAAAGCGTTTTCCCCGTCGGTTTCCATGCATCTTTCGATAAAACGGGATCGATCCGGCCCCTGCGAAAAGTAGGTTATTAAGCGTTCATCTAATGGATTGAGGACGATCAACACCTTTCCGGATTCGTGATGGACTGTGGCCAGACGAAGATCATCCGCTTTGTACGGAAACCCGTCGGCCATCACCTTTGCAAACCGATACCACATGCTTGCCCTGAAATCATCGGCAAGGGTTTTTTCTTTGATCTGCAACCGGTATGCTGAAAGGATTCGGGATAGATCCTTGAGATGGGTGCAGGTTTTAGGGCGTGATCTCCGGCAGGAACAAAACCGCTGGCCGGCGCTTTTGCCGGAGCCCTCCAACTGAATGGCGATACCGGGCCATTTGTCTTTTGGGTCCGGCATCGCAGCTGCGGCGTTTCGGTGAAATTCCAATCGATTCAGATCTGCTTGGGAAGCCGCATATTTTTCCGACGCCGGTGTCTTTTGATGTGGTCTTTTTCGGGATACGGTCTTTTTGCGCTGTTTTGCCATAATGCTCCATAATATTTCTTCAATGTTCGAGGTCGCTCAATGCCGCAAAATCCATGCAAACGGCGAAGCAATATCGATTTCGGTCAAAAATAACTTTTGTACCAAAATTTAATGATTAATGCCATGGTCAAAAAATCGACTTTTCAGGGTAAATGCGTGCGGATATCCTATATGTATTGGAAATGTTTTATTGACTGTTAAAAAGGTTGGTATTACAAAACTGACTTTCCAGAACTAAACATCATAACCACATGATTTCATATCCTGATGATTTTGCAGCGGTTTTGGCAGGTTTGTCACAGAAGAAGCGCGCAATGAGGGTCGGAACATCTCAACAGCAAATCAGCCGTCTTGACTCCCCATCCTATGAAGGCCGCTCCTTGAGCATGCTTCGCAAAGTCGTATGCGACCATCCCTTTTTGCCGGCGGAGTCTGGTCAAGCAATGATCTTGTCGCGAAAAGGATTAAGGGATTTGGGCAGGTTTTGCAGGAACTCCCATAAAAATGAGCGTTTTTCAGCAGGGTCTGCGGCAAGCTTGGTTCGTGAAATAGACGGATCGGCCCTATCGGCATCCGATTTGAAGGGTTAAAAAATGCAGCTCTTTCTGAGAATTGCGGCGCTGTTCTTGCGGTACCGGCCGCGGGTCATCGCAGCCTACGCCTGTCTGTTTGGCGGAGCCGGCATGGCCCTGGTGATTCCGCGGCTTACCGGCCTGGCAATCGACCAGGCGCTGGGCGCCCGTGAGATCAATACCCTCATCCTCACCGCGCTTGCCGTTTTCGGCGCCGGCCTTCTTCGCAGCGGACTCTCCTTTTGGCTGATCTACCAAGGGGAGTATCTTTCTCAGAAGGTAGCGTATGATCTTCGCAATATCATTTATGACCGCCTGCAACGGCTCAGTTACACCTTTCACGACCGGTCCCAGACCGGTCAGCTCATGTCCCGGGCCACCGCCGATGTCGAGGCGGTCCGCATGTTTGTCGGGTTCGCCCTGCTCCGGGGCGTCTATTTTCTGGTCCTGCTGGTCGCAATCGTTTTGGTGCTTTTTTCCATAAACTGGAAACTGGCGCTGCTCTGCACGAGCATTCTCCCGTTCCTATCCTTCCGGACCATCGCCATTAACCGAAAACTTCGGCAACTCTGGGCAAAGATCCAGGAGGGGATCGGCGTTCTGGGCAGTATCGTGCAGGAAAACCTTGTCGGGGCAAGGCTGGTGCGGGCGTTTGCCAGAGAGGGTTTTGAAAGCCAAAAGTTCCGCCGCCAGGCGGAAGTCATCTATCGCCAGGAGATAGAGGCCAATGATCTGATCGCTTCCAACAGCCCGGTAATGAACTTCGCCGTTTTGCTGGCGATGGGGGGCATCCTGTGGTACGGGGGAAGGCAGGTGGTCGCCGGGGCGCTCACCCAGGGCGAGCTGGCCCAATTTTTACTTTACGTCGGCATGCTCCAGATGCCGCTGCGGATCCTGGGGTGGATGACCATCCTCTTCTCAAGGGCGATGGCCTCGGGTGAGCGCATATTCGAAATTATCGACAGCTCGTCCCCCGTTACAGAGAAGTCCGGCGCAATCGATCTCAAAACGGTGAAGGGCTTTGTCCGCTTTGAGAAGGTTTCCTTTAGCTACGACACGCAGGTGCCCGCATTGAAGGATGTCGATTTTGAGGTAAAACCGGGTCGGATAGTGGCGCTTGTGGGCGCCAGCGGAAGCGGAAAGTCCACCATCGCCAACCTCATCCCCCGGTTCTATGATGTGACCGCTGGACGGATCATCATCGATGACGTCGATGTAAGGGATCTATCACTGGCGTCCTTGAGGCGAAACGTCGGCATTGTTCATCAGGACACCTTTCTTTTTTCCGCCACCATCAAGGAAAACATCGGTTACGGCCGGCCGGATGCGACCCCGGATGAAATTAAAGCAGTGGCCAAAGCAGCGCAGCTCCATGAATTTATTGCAAGCCTGCCCGACGGCTACGAGACCCGGGTCGGGGAGAGAGGAATCACACTGTCCGGCGGACAGAAGCAAAGACTGGCTATTGCCCGCACCCTGCTGCTCAACCCGCGGATCCTGATTATGGACGATTCCACATCCAGTGTGGACACGCAGACCGAGACCTTCATCAAGCAGGCTTTGGCCGGATTGCTAAAGGGCCGAACGACCTTTATTATCGCTCATCGCCTGCGCTCGGTCCAGATGGCAGACCTTATCCTGGTGCTCAAGGACGGGCGAATCGTCGAGAGCGGCACCCATGATGAACTCATCACCCGGGATGGGTTCTATCGGAAACTTTATGACCTGCAGTTTCAGTACCAGGAAGGCTGGGAAAACCCGGAGATTTCCACGATCTCTCCGGAGCCGGCCGGGATAGAGTTTGCCGAGGGCAATGACCATGACGCCAAACGCCCCGGGCGGGGGCGTCGGAGTGGAAGCCTCAGCGATTCCGACGACATCGTCTTCGGCAAACCCTATGATTCCCGCATGGTTTCCCGCATGGTTAAATATTTTACACCCTATAAAGTCGCCTTGCCGCTGACGGTGGCAGCGACGCTGCTCTATACGTTTACCATCGTCGCCGGTCCCTATCTTTCTGGGGTTGCCATCGACCGCTACATCGTTGCCGGCAATCTTTCGGGTCTTAACCTGATTATCCTGCTTTTTCTTGGCAATGCGATTCTCAATCTGGTTTCCTATTACACTCAGATCCGGGCTGAAGCGGCTGTGGGTCAGGGAGTCCTGTTGAATCTGCGAAGCCAGATTTTTGATCACATACAGCGCCTGAGCGGAAGCTTTTTCGACCGCAACGCGGTCGGGCGCATTATGTCCCGTGTTCAGAACGACGTGGGGCAATTGGGCGACTTTCTGGATTCCGGGGCCTTTTGGGTGACCGGGGAGGTCATCAGCCTAATCGCCATTGCTTCTGCCATGTTCGGCATGGATGTTAACCTGGCGCTGGTTTCGCTATCGGTTGTGCCCGTGCTCTTTTTTTTCACCTTGCAGTGGCAAAAGGGGGCACGAAAGCGCTTTATCCGCGTGAGACAGGCGATTTCTGCGGTCAATGCGGCGCTTCAGGAAAACATCTCCGGTGTCCGGGTGATCCAGAGTCTGTCCCGGGAGGACCTGAATGCGCAG
>Ga0180009_10002917_pt1 | contig 19840 bp, 17 predicted proteins | sample OS_PC_MetaG_FD_123537 | JGI IMG/M metagenome (GOLD analysis project Ga0180009, IMG submission 123537) | Groundwater microbial communities from the Aspo Hard Rock Laboratory (HRL) deep subsurface site, Sweden - OS_PC_MetaG | ecosystem: Environmental > Aquatic > Deep subsurface > Groundwater...
GCATTTTCCTAAAAACAGGGAGGTAATCGATGAGTTTAGCATACAGAACTGTTGAAAAAAGACGTATTGTGGCTGATGACGAAAAATGCAATGGCTGTTTAATATGTCAGCTCCGATGTTCGTACCGTTTTGAAAATGTCTTTAATATTAGCAAGGCTGCAATTTTAATTAACCGTTTCGCTAAAGGAGGAACAGACTATATTATTTCATTTACCGATAGATGTGACGCATGCGGCATTTGCGCCAAGTATTGTCCCTACGGTGCACTAACATGGATTAAGGAAGGGAAGGAGGCGGCGTAACATGGATATTTATGGATATGCGGGAAAGATCCTTTATGTTGATCTGAGCTCCAGGACAATAAGGAAAGAGACACTAAGTGAAGAACTGATAAGGGACTATATAGGCAGCCTGGGCATTAACAGTAAACTGGCCTATGATTTAATTGAACCGGGCATAGATCCGCTTTCACCTAAGAACTGCATCATTTTGGGCACTGGACCGTTGGGGGGCACGATGGCCCCGGCTTGTAGCCGTTCTGATGTGAACAGTAAATCACCTCTCACCAATCTTTTTGGTTCGTCTAACGCCGGGGATTCTGTGGCCCTTATGTTGAAGTTTGCGGGGTATGACCATTTGGTCATAAGTGGTAAAGCAGAAGGATCAGTCTATTTAAAAGTTGATGATGATGTGGAGATCTGCGATGCCCGTCACCTTTGGGGCAAAGATGTGTGGGAGACAACGGATATAGTGTGGGACGAACTGGGGGATTATTGGGTCAACTGTATTGGGCCCGGAGGGGAGAACCTGGTGAAGTTTGCCTCCTCGGTTACAAATAAGCATTCCTTTTACGGTCGGACAGGGATAGGAGCCATAATGGGGTCTAAAAACCTCAAGGCTATTGTAGCAAAGGGCTCTAAGGGAGTGGCCGTTGCGGAACAGAAGGGGTTCTTGAAGATAGTTGACGAGTTAATGGAGAAGATCAAGACCAATCCGGCGACACAGATGTGGAGGGATCTGGGCTTCGTGGTCGCCTTTCCGGCCTATGGCGCTACGGGTCTTTTTGAGCGATACAATTATGCCGATGGGTTTGCTGATCTGGCAGAGGTATTTAGCAAGGAGGAGTATAAGAGCCGGATTGTAAAAAGGAACTATGCCTGCCCGTCCTGTGCCGTTGGATGTAAACAGGTGGTTGAGATTAGGGATGGGAAATATGCAGGATTAAATTTCAGGGTGGCAGCATTAGGATCGCAGGTTGGTTACCATAACCAGGCAGGAATTGAGAATTGGGACGAACTGGTGAAGTGTGTTGAATTGGAAAATAGGGCTGGACTAGACAGCAACAGCCTCAGTGGTTGCATCGGTTTTGCTATTGAGATTTACAAAAAGGGGTTAATTACCAAGAAAGACACAGATGGCATGGAGCTTGATTGGGGTGGTGAGACGATCAAGGCCTTGATGGAGAAGATAATCCATAGAGAAGGTATCGGGGATATCCTGGCTGAGGGCGTTAAGGCGGCAGCAAAACAATTCGGCCCTGAAGTGGAGCGATATGCATGCCACATGAAGGGACTTGAAATGGCGCTGGGTATTAGGGGCAGGCTTTCCACAGAGAATTTCGGGCAATTTACCAACCCAAGGGGAGGCCATCTGGAAAGATCACCCTCTTTGACCTTTATCCCCAGGAAGCCCAAGGCATTTCCCCCATTTTCTACGGGAATAGGCGTACCTCAAGATAGGATAGAGAGCGTATGCGATGGGCCGGAAGGGTTTAACGTATCTCGACTGACCAAGTGGGTGGAGGATTATAATACGGTACTTGTCAGTATGGGTGTGTGCCACAGGACGCCTGTAACGCAACATTTCAATTTGCAAACCATTACGGATCTTTATAGGGCTGTAACCGGGATTGAAATCAGTTCGGCTGAACTTCGCCAGGCTGGTGAACGTATATGGAATCTTCAGAGGGCATTTAACCAAAGGGAGGGAGCGAACAGGAAAGACGATATGCCCCCATGGAGACCGCTTAATGAACCGATCCGCATTGGTAACAGAGAGTACCCGCCACTTACTGAAGATAAGGCCAATAAACTCCTGGATGAATATTATGATGAGAGGGGATGGAACATAAAAGACGGAACCCTGACCAGAGAAAAACTGGATGAACTTGGCCTCTCAAATGTAGCTGCGGATTTGGGGGTTTGAATTCAGGTATAGACTCCACCCTGTGAACGATAATAAACCCTAACGTTGCATTAATCTGGGCAATTATTAATGAGGGTATGCGTGAGGCAGTCGTTTTTACTACACAGATGCTGGATGCTTGATACTTGATGCTGGATATTCAGGAATGCTCAAATAGTGAAATCCAAAAATATCCAGTATCCAGTGACCAGTATCCATGATCAGCCAATACTGACCATGATTTTCGTCGCAACAACTTAGATTAAATACAAAATATTATGCAACTATAGGGTAAATAAGGATGGGAAAAGAATAATGAAATCAAAAATGGATCAAATAGATGATGCCTATCGCCAGAAAATAACCGATACCAAGACATGGAGCGGCTTTGAGGTAAAAAGGACATATACACCGGAAGATGCGGATCTAGATTACAAGAGGGATCTGGGAGACCCTGGGGAGTACCCTTTTACCCGAGGGATACACAAGGATATGTATCGGGGTAAGTTGTGGACCATGCGCCATGAAATCGGCTACGGAACACCTGAAGATTCCAATAGAAGGTTGAAATTCATGGTTGAGAATGGTGCCACGGGCCTCGACTTTATTGCAGATAATCCAACCCATTTGGGGATGGACTCTGACCACCCCATGGCCAAACATGATATAGGTAGAACAGGGGTGCCTCTAAGTTCTCTTGCGGATATGGAAGAGCTCATGGATGGCATTCCTATGGAGAGGGTAAGCACATTCACCAATACTTTTAGTGCTTGTGGTTTTGTGGTGTTTGGCCAATATATCGCCCTGGCTAAAAAACGGGGTCTTGATATAACCAAACTCAGGGGGCAAGTCATCACAGATACCCTCCACTCCAGGTATTGCGGTTACGCACCGGCGGCCCCAATAGATCAGGCCTTCAGGGTTGGTGCCGATCTGATGGAATATATAAGCAGGAATGTCCCCAAATGGAACATGATATTCCCCTGTTACAATCTCAGGGAGACAGGCATAAATGCCGTTCAGGAGGTAGCGTTTTTATTTAGTATTGCAATCGGCTTTATTCGTGAACTGATAAGGCGTGGACTAAACATCGATGATTTTGCCGGAAGAATATCCTGGATTCCATCTTGTCATTTAGATTTTTTTGAAGAGATTGCCAAGATTAGGGCGGAAAGGAGGTTGTGGGCCAAGATTGTCAAGGAATGGTTCGGGGCCAAAGACCCCCGTTCCATGTGGTGGCGGGGTGCTGCCAAGGCGGCCGGGTGCTCATTGGTGGCCCAGCAACCATTGAATAATATCGCCCGGATATCCATAGAGGCCTTGGTTGCCGTGTTAACCGGCTGCCAGGCCCTGGAGGTTACAACCTATGATGAACCTATCTGCATACCAACCGATGAAGCCCATCGAACCTCTCTAAGAATACAACAGATTTTGGCTTACGAGATAGGAGCGGCCAGAGTTGCCGATCCACTAGGGGGCTCATATTATGTCGAGTCCCTGACGAACAAGCTGGAGACAGAGATAATGGATTTAATTAATAAGATTGAAGAGATGGGAGGAATAGTAAAGGCTATAAAGAGTGAGTGGCTGGATCGTGAGATAGATGAGGCACTTATAAAATACCAGGAAGAGGTAGAGAATAAGGAGAGGATTATTGTCGGAGTCAATGAATTTGTTATACCGCCGGAGGAGGATAGCGAGATCGATCATCTCAAGATATCTTACGAGAAAGGAATTGATCGGATACAGAAAATAGAGAGACTCAAAAAAGAAAGGGATAATGGAGCTGTGGAAGAATCTTTAAAGAGACTCTACCAAATATCAAAGAGCGATGAAAATATCATGCCCTATGTGATTGAAGCGAATATGAATTATGCTACTATTGGAGAGATTGTAGGTACAGTAAGAGTAGCCCATGGCAATAGTTATGACGCTTCAGAAGTACTGGACCCCCCTTTTCCTTTGGAATAATGGCACGTGGAGAGACTTGCAATGAAAACCGATCGGAAGATACGTGTATTAATATCAAAAACAGGATTGGATGGCCATGATCGGGGAGCCAAGGCCGTCACCTATTTCCTGAGAAAAGCCGGAATGGAGGTTGTCTATTTGGGACAATTTCAAACACCGGAGAGTGTTATAAATGCAGCGATAGAAGAGGGTGTTGATGTCATCGGGCTAAGTTGTCTTTCCGGGGAACATATGAGTTTTGCGCCCGAGCTAATTGAGCTTCTTGAGGAAAAGAACTTGAAGGATTTATTGGTTATTATGGGAGGAACCATACCCAGAAAAGAGATCCCTTTGCTTAAAGATATGGGAATTGATGAGGTGTTTGAATCGGGTAGCCCAATGAGTACAATAGTCAACTATATACGAAGTAAGATCAAGGATTAATTCAACGTCTTTGAAATTCTGCAACATGTTGAAATTATCGATATTTACTGAGGCTTGGCAGTCTTGCCTCACCCATGGAATGGTGGAATATTGGAATGATGTAAATTCGTCTTTTACCGAATGGATTTGATCGGAATTTCTCATTGCTATCATGTTTTGTCAACTTGATTTTCCCAATAAACCATTTCGTCAATTCCCGAAAACCCATTATTCCAGTGTTCCATTATTCCAACATTCCAATTGAGGCGAAGCCTCTAAGTTCAGACCCTTTTAGGGTCAAAATCAAGCCATCCTTTTAAAGGGTGGTAATTGATTAATTTTAGCTTACTTTTGCGTTGAACGAAAGGAGGTCTTTTTTTGATGGATTTTGGATTTACCGAAGAGGAGGAAGTATTCAGGGAATCATATCGTAAATTCCTAAAGAAGGAGAACCCGACAACGCTGGTAAGAGAGATTGAGGAAAAGGGGTTAGATTACTCCCGCGAGATATACCGCAAGATGGCAGATTTAGGGTGGTTGCAGATTATGATACCAGAAGAATACGGGGGCATAGGTGGCGACTGGGTTGACATGGCCATTCTGTTTGAAGAAACAGGCCGAGCATTGCTCCAGAGCCCATACTTTACTACAGTGACCCTGGGAGCACAGACAATCCTGGCTTTCGGTACGGAGGAACAGAAGCGAGAATTTCTACCGAAGATAGGAAATGGAGAAATTGTTATGGCCTTGGCTTTGACTGAGGCAGATGCGGGCTCAAACTTACGCGTCATATCTACCGCCGCCACTCCCGATAGTGAAGATTATATTATTAATGGTACGAAGCTGTATATCAGCAACGCCCATCTCGCTGACTATATCATTGTGGTGACCAGGACAGGCCCCAGTGCGTCGGATGGCGCCGGTATCTCTCTCTTCCTGGTTGATGGGAAAAATCCGAACGTCAAATGTACCCCCATGAAAACATTTGGACTGGAGAGGGTGAGCGAGGTCGTTTTTGACCGGGCGAGGGTGTCAAAAACGGCGATGCTGGGAGAGCTCAATCAGGGTGGCGATATCACAGATATTGTGAATAGGGCAAAGGTGATGCTCAGCACGGAAGCGCTTGGCGGGGCTCAAATGGCCCTAGAGATAGCCATAGATTACTCCAAGTTACGACACCAATTTGGAGTGCCAATCGGTACTTTTCAGGCCCTCCAGCACAAGATGAGCGATATGGCTCTGGCCATCAGTGGGTCTACACGGCTTAGTTATTGGTCAATTTGGTTAATGAGCCAGGGGATATCTTGTAGCAAAGAGTTAGCCATGGCGAAATTGCGTGCCGGAGAGGCCTACAGAATGATAACTGCGGAAACGATCCAGGTTTTAGGCGGGTATGGAGCCATGCAGGAACACGATATAGGTCTTTACTTCAGGAGGGCGAAGGAGATTCAATTGAGCCTTGGGCACAATCATATCCTGAAGGAAACTATCGCTACTTCTATAGGATTATGAAATGAGAAACGCTATCATCCAGTGTCGTGTACCAGAAATATCTTTAATAAACTGTCATTTCGAGTGAAACGAGAAATCTTAGTGGATTTAAGTCGTTATAAGATCTCTCCCGGAGTTTACCCTGAGTTAATCGAAGGGGTCGAGATGACAACTTAATTATGGGACACGACACTAGGCAAGGGGGTCATATAGGTAATATGAATTTCAAATTTACAGAAGAGCAGGAGGCATTCAGGAGGGAAGTCCGGGAATTTATCGAAGCGGAGATACCTGAAGATCTATTATCAATGCAGATTAAGGAACAAGGATGCTCTAATCCTTTTTCTGAAGACATTTACCGTAAGATAGCTAAGAAGGGATGGCTTGGCCTGCTTTTTCCAAAGGAATATGGCGGCCAAGGTAAAGGTCATGTGGGTCATTTCATATTAATGGAAGAATTGGAGCGTTCAGGAAGGGTTTCCTGGGGAATAGCTGACGGCATAAGTATTACAGTAAATCTTTTTGGTCGGCATCTGGTCAATTACGGGACAGAGGAACAAAAAAAGATTTGGATCCCTCAGATACTCAATGGGGAAGTTCGATTCGCTGTAGGCATGACCGAACCTAATGCCGGTAGCGATTTGGCGGCCATTGAACTGAAGGCAGAAGAGGATGGAGATTATTATATCCTGAATGGTTCAAAACTTTTTAACGCAGGATGGCTGTGTACCCACATTTTTGCCATGGCAAAAACAGATTGGAATGTAGTTCCAAAACATAAAGGAATCAGTAATTTGATAGTTGACTTAAAAAGCCACGGGGTAACGATCAGTTCAATGTTGACCCATGGCGACGCAAAACGCTCTGAGGTTGCTTTCGAAAATGTAAAAGTTCCCAAAGCTAATGTTGTGGGAGAGAAGAATCGCGGCTTTTATATGGAAGTTGCAGGACTGGCTTTTGAGAGACTGCAATATGTGGGGGGATCAAGGATATTTCATCTTTTTGAAGGCCTTGTTGAATATGTCAAGAATACTAAATGGGAAGGAAAATTCCTTTCCGAAATACCTGATGTACGCTATAAACTGGCTGACATTGCGACTGAGATTGAAATGGCGCGCCTTATCAGCTATCACGCTGCGTGGCTGGCAGATCGGGGAACACCTTCAATTACTGAATCCAGTATGAGCTGGCTCTTTGCAAATGAATCATTTGAAAGATTTGCTAATGCGGCGCTTGATATCTTAGGAGAACACGGCTTGTTGGAGAGCCGGGGAGCTGACGAAAAATGGGTTCCCTTAAAGGGGAGGTTGGCCATGGCTTGGAGAGATTCCCGTTCATTTAGAATTGGCGGCGGGACCTCGGAGATTATAAGGAATGCCATAGCAGCCGGAATAGGATTGCCAAGAAAGTAGGTCGTGTCCTTTAACCAACTCCGAAAAGCAAGGAGGTTTTCAATGCCGGAAATTAAAGTACATGAAGAGAAATGCAGTGGATGTGGCACATGTGAGTTGTGGTGTTCTTTGACTTTTCAGGGATCATTCAACCCCCTGAAGGCCTACATCCACCACGAGTTCATTCCTGGAAAGGGATTCAAAGTCACTTTTACCGAAGATTGCAACCAATGTGCAATCTGTGGTGACCACTGCGTATATGGCGCATTAACGTTTGAGTAGGAGGATGGGATGAAAGACTCAGGATATGCAGGTCAGATATTAGAGGTAGATCTTAGCCAAAAGACCGTAGAAAAGATCCCACTTGATGAGGCATTAGCCAGGGATTTTATAGGTGGCATAGGGATCAGCACAAAGTTGCTCTACGATCATATAGAGCCTGGTATAGATCCTCTTTCACCGGGAAACGTATTTGTGATCGGCTCCGGTTCACTGGGGGGAACTTTAGCTCCGACGTCTGCAAGGGCGGAGATCGTTGCGAAATCTCCTCTCAGTGGGTTTATCGGCTGGGCAAATAATGGATATTCGGTAGCCAACCTCCTCAAGTATGCGGGTTATGACCAGTTGGTGGTTACTGGAGCTGCTGAAAATCCGGTCTACCTAAAGATAGACGATGATGATGTGGAGATCCGGGATGCCGGCCATTTGTGGGGAAAGGACTCCTGGGAAACGACGGACATGCTCTGGGAAGAGCTTGGAAAAGACTATTGGGTTACTTGTATCGGGCCAGCGGGTGAAAACTTGATAAGATTTGCCTGCACCATTAGCCAGAAACACTCCGCCGCTGCCAGAACGGGCCTGGGAGCGGTGATGGGCTCAAAAAAACTGAAGGCGATCGCGGTTCGAGGAACCAAAGGAATAAAGGTTGCTGACAAAAAAAGATTCCTCGCGTTGGTGGAAGAGGCCATCAATCGCTTCAAGGCCAGGGAAAAACTGGTTATGGCATGGAGAACCTACGGTTTTCTCGCAGGCTTTCTGCCTGTTGTTGATGCCGAAGAGTTTCTCAGGCTCAAAGGCGGTTATTATGCCTGTCTTTCCTGTCCTGTGGCTTGCAATGCCTGGGTAAATATACCGGATGGCAGATATGCGGGCCTCAGTTATCTTGCTTCGGCTCCTGGGACAAAAATAATAGTTGCCGGTGATAATTTTAAACGATATGACGAGATATTTAAGTTTCTGGAGCTCCTTAACAGATATGGTATGGATGCGTTCTCTACTTTCGCTATCGTAGATTTTGCCAAAGACCTTTTCAAAAATGGAATCTTAACAAAAGGAGATACCGAGGGCCTGGATCTAGGAGGCGTGGATCCTGAAATCATAAAAACCCTGGCACGAAAAATGACATACCGCGAGGGCTTTGGGGACATATTGGCCGAGGGTATGCATAAAGCTGCTGAGAAGATCGGAAAAGGTGCCGACGCATACGATGCCTCCATTAGAGGAGTTGATGCAACAAACGCAAAGGGAGGTATGTTAGGGGCCACGGAGACATTTGGCTTTGTCACGAATCCTAGAGCAGGCATGATGGAAAGGAGCACATCAATCTCCTTTCGCCCCAGGAAACGTGAGTCCTATGTAAGATATTGTGAAGCCATTGGAGTGCCTGAGGAGGCAGTGGATCGGGTCTGCGATGGGCCAGAAGGTCTCAATGTACCCCGATTAACCCGTTACACCGAGGATATCCTTACCCTAATCCCTATGCAGGGGCTTTGCCGCAGAGCTCCCGTAACCCAGGTGTGGGATATTGGTCTCCATGCCGACTTTTACTCAGCTGCGACGGGAAATGTGGTAACCGGCAAGGATCTACTGAAGTGCGCCGAACGGGTCTTTAATCTACAGAAGTGTTTCAATATTAGAGAGGGAGCAACCCGAATGGATGATCAATTCCCCAAGCAGTTGCTCCCAATGACCCTCGGAGGTAAGGAACTGAATCAGGACACCATGGATGAATGGTTGAATGAGTATTACGATGAGAGGGGTTGGAATGTGGAAACGGGCAGGCCTACCAAACAAAAACTATTGAGTCTGGGCTTAGAGAGCGTTGCGAGAGAATTGGAAGAAATGGGGTTCATAAAATAGTCCGAACAAAGCTACCTACAATCTCCAATAATGTCTGTTTTTATCAGGACCAATTTTGGGCGAGGTTCTGAAGGGTTAGGCATATCATAATAGATGTCGTTGTAAGGTTCCCATGTTTTCGGTGTCAACCCTTTGGGCATATTCTCATACACTTGCCACACTCATAGCTTATACCGCCATAGAGTAAGAAATACCAGATATTCCAGAACTCAGGCGTCTTAACGGCAGAGAGTTTTTCCTCCTCGCTTTTGCCTATTATCTTATTTTCAAGAAACCTGAGCAGGCCGGCAAGGGCCCCCGGCTCATTATGATACATGCACTTTGATGCCTCTTTAAGGTATTCGCGCAGGCTCCCTTCACTTTTATCTAAGAATCCTGTGGGGCATGCATCAATACACAGGCCGCAGTGGTCACAAATCTCCCCTTCAAACCTTCCGTCCGGGTCCAATTGGGCGGTTGTAATTATTGGCACCAGCCACAGCCTGGAACCAAATTCCTCGTTAATCAGAAGTTTATTATCACCGATTTCCCCGAGCCCTGCTTCAACAGCAGCGCGCCTCATGGGAAAATCCCCGATCATGCCCCGGGTTTCCCAATCTATTGGGGCACCGTAATAGGCCCTAACCATCACTGCCTCATGACCATTACGCTCTATAAATACGGCGATCCTGTGCGCCACTCTGTTAATCTCCCGTCCCACCATCTGGTGGGATGAGGGAAACATCCTGGGATGGGCCGGTTCGCCGTTATCGAGTAACCTGCATGCCCCCTTTAATATACTCATGCCCAATACCACCACGGATTTAGCACCAGGAAGCAGATCCCTCGGTTTTGTGCTCTCATCTTCAAAGGCATCGGCAGAGGCAATCCCGATCATGTCTGTCCCTTCCTTTCTTGCAAACTCCTTTATCTTACCCGTGAATCCGTCCATAATTCTCCTCCATTCTATATTTTTTTACAGGATAATACTTGTACTTAAAATCAACCTCAGTATTTTTTAAGTGAACTCGCTTTTCGATGAGGCGAGTATGGGAAAGATGAGTGAGCTTGATAAGATAAGTGAGCTTGTGTGTCAAGGGAAAAGTTTTGCAACAAAAGGTTACATCGAGAACCAGCGCTTCTTTCTGGTATAATGCTTCACATCGCGATAATTTTTCTGCTCCCCCCTCTCATTCATTCCAAAGTAGAATTCTTTGACGTTTCTATTTTCCCGCACCTCCGCAGCCGGACCATCCAGGACAACCAGCCCATTCTCCATAACATAGCCATAGCTGGCAACCGATAGCGCCAATTGAGCATTCTGCTCCGCTACAAGGATAGCAGTCTCTTGCTCCCGGTTAATCCTTTCGATGATTTCAAACACCTCCTGAGCCACCAACGGGGCCGAGCCCAGGGAGTAAATACTTTTGGGGACAAGTCCATAAAAAAACAAGAAACTATTTTATGAGTAGTTATTTAGATTCTTATGGCCTTCCCGCGCTCTCCCCACAAACGATATTTCTTCGTCAGAGTAAGGAATCTCGCCAGCAGGATTGGAAAACACGGCCCTCAAACCCATACCGTGACAGAAAACAGCCCTCAAGACCTGAAGGCTCCGGTAGATATGATTCTTTGGGGCTATTCAGTGCTTCTATTAAGGGTTTGGTGCCGTTGGCACTGCCCTGGAAGGAATTTGATTGCGCCTTGGGAAAAGACCTCCCCGGGGCCACCGCAGAACGGATGGGACCCATTCCCTTCAGAGATGAAGCAGATGATTTGAGCAACAGCCCGTGAAGGTTTAACCCTGACTCTTCTATTCATGCCTCAAGGCTACGATGGGATCCACTTCTGCGGCACGGGCCGCGGGATAGAGGCCGAAGATTATACCGATGCCTACACTTATGAAAAGGGGAACCATGATACTCCATGGGGTTATGATGGTGGGCATTCCTGCAAAATAGGTTATTAACCTGGGGATTACAATACCTACCCCGATTCCAACAAAGCCGCCTATGGTTGACAGTACCACGGTTTCGATGAGGAACTGGGTGATGATCTGCTTTTTCTTGGCGCCTATTGCGCGACGGATACCTATCTCCCTTGTCCTTTCAGTCACGGATGCCAGCATGATATTCATTATCCCGATACCTCCCACCAAGAGGCTTATACACGCGATTGAACCCAGCACGATGTTGAAGGTCCTCTTGGTTGCCTCGGCCTGCTTCAGCAGGGCCAGGGGTACGCTTATGGTATAGTCCTTCTTCTTGTGAAATCTTTTAAGCATCTGCTCTATTGCCACGGCGGTCTTTTCCACGTTTTCCGTGCGATCCACCTCTACGATGATCTGGTGCAGTTCCACCATCTCCCTTTCAAAGGATCCCGATGTGCTTCGAAAGCTGATATCTCCATAGTACACCCTGGCCAAATCTATGGGGATGTAGGCATCTACCTGCTGGTCCGGTATCTGGATGTTCGCAGCCTTGCCCCCTTCACTCTTGACAATCCCTACTACCTTAAGGGTGTCGCCGCCTATCCGAAGTGTTTGGCCGATGGTGTTCTCTGTAGCAAGGAGTCTCCTGGCCCCATATTCCGTGAGAACCGCCACCGGAGCCTTTTTCTCCATATCAGATGGATACAGGATTCTCCCTGCAATAATGTTCCGTTGAACCAAGTCAAACCATGCAGATGTCGTGCCTACAACCCTTAGCTCCAGCGCCCGCTCCCCCAGTCGACCCTCTTTTCGGATGAGTTTTACGGGAACCGTCCTTTTTATGGTGCCCATTGTTTCTGCCAAACGGCGATGATCCTCGCGCGTAAGCCCGTAGATGACCATAAAGGATCTTGTAGTGCTTGTACCTTCATCCTCCACGGACTTGACCGCCGATATGATGATGTTATTACTTCCAAGCTTTCGTATCTGGTCGAGGGCCTCCTTGCTGGCACCCTCTCCTACGGCAAGCATGGCCACGACACTGCCCACTCCGAATACCACACCCAGCATGGTCAGGAAGGAACGGAGTTTATGGAGGAGCAAATTATCAATACCGAGCAGGATGTTGCGAACGATCTTGGCCTGTTTCATCCATCTATACCCCTATCCTCTCTATGAGGCCGTCCTTCATGTGAATCCTTCTATTGGCATAGGCAGCTATATGAGGTTCGTGTGTGACCATGATAATAGTCTTGTCCTGGGCGTTCAATTCAACCAGTATCTCCATGATCTGCTCTCCGGTTGCCGTATCCAGGTTTCCCGTAGGCTCATCAGCAAAGAGTATGTATGGATCATTGGCAAGGGCCCGTGCTATGGCAACCCTCTGCATCTGCCCCCCGGATAGCTCAGCAGGACGGTGATCCAGCCTTTCTTCCAGACCAACCCTTGCGGCGATTTCCCTGGCCCTTTGTGCGCTTCGGTTGGCATCCCACCCCAAATAATAGAGGGGCAGCTCGATATTTCTTTGAACCGTCAACTGGGGAATAAGGTTGAAACTCTGGAAAATAAATCCCAGGTGTCTCAACCTCAACTCACTCAGGGCATCATCGTCGAGGGTGCTGACATCCTCTCCTTCAAGGAAGTATGCCCCGCCGGTCAAATGATCCAGGCATCCGAGGATATTCATCATGGTGCTCTTCCCAGAGCCACTCGGGCCCATGATTGCACTGAAGCTTCCCCGCTCAAAGGAGACGCTTACCCCGGCAAGGGCCCTTACTTCCTGCTTTCCCATCTGGTATCCCTTGTAAGCGTTCTCTAGTCTTACGATTTCCCTGTCTTGGCCTATTACCGCCAAACTACCTATTTGATCGGTCCCTCCCATTATTGTCCACCCATTCGTTCCTGTATAAACTTCCTTTTCTCCTCTTGCGACATGCTACTTAACTGCTCCTTTTCTTCCGGCGACAGGCCCTCAAAAAACTTCCTGCGTCTTTCCCTCTCTTCGGGAGAAAGGTTTTGAAGCCTCTGTTGTCGACTCTCCCGGTCCTCGGGTGAAATTCCTTGTGCACCGGGTGAAGACAGGGAACCAGGACCTTGCATGGCCTTTTGGGCTGCATCCCCCTTTTGCCCTGAAACTGTCCCTGAACCCTGGGCTGGTGCAGCCGTTGGCTCCGTCCTTATGGGGCCGATTTCCTTTATAATTTTTTCTCCATCCGTCGCCGGCTCTAGGGATGCCTCAGCAAGGGGTGGGACCAAGGAGACGATCTCTCCCGGTTCCAGCCCCTTGATGATGCGCAGCATTCGATTGTTATCCAGCCCTATTTCCACCTCCCGGGGCTCGAATGACTCCCCGCTGCTAAGATAAACCGTTGGCCTGCCTTTTACCCTGAGGACCGTCTGGACCGGCACATAGGTGGCGTCTTCATATTGTTCGACAATGATCTCCACCTTACAACTCATCCCTGTGCGTAGTTCATCGCTGGTCCCGTCCAGGTATATGTCCGTGTCATAGACCTTGAGATCAGGATTCAAGAAGGCGCTTTGGGCATCGGGCAAGGGTGCGATCCTTGCCACCCTGCCGAAAAATACTTTACCTGGCAGGGCATCCACTGATACCCTTACGGGGAGACCTAAACGAACCTTGTCCAGGCTTGCCTCATGGATGGCTGCCTCAGCCTTTGCCTCATTACCAATAGGAAGATGGATCAACTCCTGTCGCTCCCTTACAGTCTGGCCCTCCTCTAAGGGCTCCACCCCATGTCTGAATCCACCCTGCTGAGCGCTGGTTGCATAGATTGCCAGGCCATCGGCAGGGGCATAGATCTTTGTCTTTTCTATCTGCTGTTCAATCTTTTTCAGCTTGTCTTTCTGGCGGTCGAATTCCGCCTTTTTTGCATTCAAGGTTGCCTCGGCCTGGGCCACGTCCGCCTTTGCCTTACGGATGGTTCGCTCCTGGGCCATGTTGGCCTGTTTCAGGTCACTCCTAAGCTGGTCAAGCCCCCTCTTGTGAGTGAAATTCTTTAGCAGCTCAAGGTCGTTTTTCGCAAGCTCAAGGTTCAGGGAATTCTTCTTCACGGTCAGCTCATCTGTCTGTAGTTCGGTTTCAGATATGTACTTTTCCTTGGATAGCCGCCTTGACCAGTCAAGCTTCTCCTGGGCCTTGGTCAACTCTTCCTTCGCTAGGGTGAGCTTGACTTCTGCCCCTTTCAGTTGATTGGGGTATTCTCCCTCCATGTATTTTTTCAAGTCCTCCTTGGCAAATTTGTAGTCCAAGTCAGCTTTATCTACGTCGGCCTCTGCCTGGTTCTTGACCACTTCGAGGTTCTCCCTTGCGCCAATGAATGCGGCTTCCGCGTTCTGCACCCGGATCTGTTGGTCTATCTTTTCATCCAGTAAAGAACTGGCATCAAGGTCTACAAGGAGATCCCCTTTCTTGACCATGTTACCTTCCGGTATGAGGTAAAGAATGGTGGTATTGCCTTCGACTTCATTTTTAATAATCACCTGATCCTTGGGCTTTATTGTACCGGATTCGATGACGCTGATCTTCAGGGGGCCCCGTTTGACGGAAAAAGTTGCATTATTTTCCCCTTTCCCTATATTTGCCTTTAGGGATCTAAGGTTCACCAGGTGATTCCCTAAAAGGCCTGCAAGGATGATCAAGGCGATCGCAATATAAGACTTCTTATTCCTAAAGGACCAGGTATTATTTCTTTTGTATGCCATTATAACTCCTTCACCCAATCTAAGGGGTATATTCCTGCCATAATCCCCTTTCATCAATCTTGAGGAGACCCGTGTCACGCTGAAATTCCAGCTCGGCTATCCTGTAATCCACAACTGCCGATGTGAATCCGTTCTTGGCATTAATCAACGCCTCCTGTGCATCTAAGACATCCCTTATGGCGATACGTCCGGCTTCAAAAAAGAGTGCCGTACTCTTTACACGCTTCTCGGCCACATACCTGGCCCTGGCCTGAATCCGCCGACTCTCCCTGGCCTCGTACATGGCGCGGAGCCTGTTGCGGATAGCAAGCTTGATCTCATCTTCCAGCTCCTGCATGTCCCTGGCAGACTTCTCAAGGTCGATAAAGCTTTTCCGGTAGGCGTTTCTCTCTGCCGTTCGCTCAATGGGCAGGTCTATGGTAAGTAAAGCGGAATAGATACCCTTGTCTGTCCTAAGCCTTGCGTTATCCATGTTGGCCGTTTCAATCGATCGGGATTCGCCGAGCTTTGCCTTTCCAAGCAACGTAACTTCTGCCCTCAGGGCATCTGCCCGGACTACCACCTTTCTCTGGGCGTCATAAACATTTCCTTCCGCCACTCTCAGGTCCAATCGATTTTTTAGGGCCAGCTCAATGGCCCGGGAAGGATCCATTTCGAGGGGCCCGGCACCTTCTTGTCCTGGCTTGACCAATTGGACGGGGGCATCGGCCGGCGGGACCTTTTCCCCTGCCTTAAATGCCTCTTCCAGTTCAATCTCTGCCATGATCTCTGAAGTTTTCGCAATGAGTATATCCAGGTCAGCCCTGTCCAGGAGGATGTTTGCATCAGGAGGCAAACCTATTGAAAGCTTAAATGAATCCAAACTTGTTTTATAGTTCTCTTCCGCGCTGATCCAGCGGTTGCGGGCCCTCAGCTCGTTCTGTCGCGACTGGTCAACCTCTATCTCCGATACCCGCCCTGCATCGGCCAGCCTTCGTGTGCGGCGGGTTGATGAAATGAGGTTACGATAGTTTTCCGCAGCATTTTCTACCTCCTTTTGTCGTCGCATGACTTCCAGGTATCCTTTGGCGATATCAACGGCAAAGGTCTTCTTAACCCTCTCAAATTCCCAGATGGCATAAACGACATTCCGCTGGGCCTGAGTGAGGGGCTCTGCTACAATGTGTGTACCCGATCCCCTCAGCAGGGGAATGGTAATGGAGACATCTCCCACAATACCCAGGGTTGATGAATGCCCCTGTGTGAGCAGCTTCACCAGGTCCAATGCCAGGGCCGCACCAAACTCGATGCCGCTTTTCATCTTTTTGCTGCCATCCAGTCTACCGCTCGTCTCAGTGCCTGTTATGGTATCTCGCCCCTTCAAGTTCGTCTCTATAACTCCCTCGACCCTTCCCCCTAATATGTTTCGAAACTCATTACGTTCCAGGTCAAGGTCGAGGGCTGCACGAAATATAGCCTCCTTCTTCGATTGGTACTCAGGGCTGTTGCGCGCACCAATCTGTAGTGCCTGCACTAAGGATATCATCAGGGGACCATCGGATGTGAGGGAGACGATGCTATCAGAAGACAGGAATCCTTTTGGATATCCCCCTTCAGGCCAGTGCTCAATCTTCTCGAGTTTATCCGTTCCCAAGGATACCTCATTTGTGTAAGGCAGATCCTGTGCAATCAGCAGGCGGCGGCGGAGGATATCACTGGGGCGCTCAATAATGAATGGCCCTGTTTTGCCCAGGACTTTCTTTTGTGTCTCCCGGACTATGTTGGTTGCAACCTCATCAGCCTCCTTTCGATATTCGGCCGTTGTCTGACAACTAGCGAAAAAAGGCAGGACGAGCAATAATAATGTTAACCGGAAAGATGGCCTCCTGATTTTTATCCCGGAAAACATGGTTGAAAGGGCAGTAAAAATCTCTTTTTTCATATCTCCTTTCCGGTCAAAGGGATCAAGATCTTAAATTCCGACATGCATGACACGATTTTTTATCTTTCATTCCGCCTCTGCCGTCCGTCATCCCCTCTCTGTTGCCTGTCATTAGACTTCTGCATGTGGTCCTCCGACCGCCCACCTCTGTTCCCTGGTTTCTGGACCTTGTCCATTGACCGATCTCCCCTGACCTCAGACTTCTGCTCTCTATCTTCCGACTCCTGGGACTTGTCCCACGAGCGCGACGAATCATATTTTCTCTGCAGGGGCTCAACATTGGGGTTCGGTTTCGGCGCCTTGTACTGAGCGGGCGGGGCTTTTTTTCGATCCGCTTTTCCGTTTGACCTGTCCATAATCGGGGATCTGGAAAATTTTTCTTTGTTCGTCTCTGGTTTTTTTGAAGCCTTCTCCTCCGGCATATTCTGGCGTTGGGTCTCTCGACTCTGGCGTTCCTTTTGATATGTGCGAACCTCTTTCTCCCGTTGCGAGAATTCCCTTCGCTTTTTTTCGCTCAGGGGCTGGAAGCGGTAGGCACCGGCCTTGGTTTTCCCGGTACGGTCGAGCGGCATGACAAAGTCGAGCCGTGCGGGTCCTGACGATCTGCCTGCCTTGTCAGGCCCTGTGCGCTGATCAAAGCTCCGGGGCGGTCGTAACCCTTCGTGTTCTCGACGCTCACGAAATCTTGTCTGCAAATGGTTCTCCCACTCGCGATCGTTCCGATGATTCCAGCGTTGATGGGCATAGATGGGATCATAGACAACCCGTCTCGCATGCAGCGAAAACCATGGATAGATCCCCATTCTGTAATACTTGGGCGCGTAATAATCCCCATAATAATAATGGCAATACCGGGGTCGCAGAAACAGGGCGTCATCAAAGACGTTCAGATCGATAACAAAGCCGGGTGAGAACGAAAAGGCCAACCCAAGGTGCACCCGCGGCGGGAAAAAAACCGGCGCGAACAGAACTCCTCGATGGATGACGGTATAGTCCCAGTACCCACCCACAAAGATATATCCACGCGGCGTCCAGATATAGTGGGCAGGCACCCAGATCCAATTCGGGTTGACGACGGCCCAATAGCCGGGCCGCCAGGCATAGCGTCCATAGTGCCATACCCAGCAACCGGGTATCCAGGTGTAATCCGGCGATGATGCATTACTGCTGGGTCCGACTTCTACCGATTCAGGCGGCTCGGGCAGGTATTCTGTCTCTTTCGCCTTCACACTGGCCCAGTAGCCGGAAATCCACTGATATCCATGTGTTACGAGGTTCCAATAACCGGGGACCCACTGCCGACCCGGCGGCGGTACTCGCCAGACCCCACTCACCCAGATATATTCGTTCCTTTCATCATCCCAGGCCCAGTAACCGGGAATCCACTGAACGTCCCCTTCAGGTTTCTGCTCGGGCGGAATCTCCTTGATGAGGGCCGGCGGTGCCTTGGGCGCCACTATTCCCGGCTCAGGATCCAATACCACTGCCTCAGCAAATGCCTCATGTATGGGACCCGAGGTAAGCACTTGAACATCTTCCTCCGGCATTGGGGCTGTTTCCCCGGCAGCGATAATCGGTCGTGGGCCGAATCCCGGTCCAAATGCCGTCAATGCCACAACCATGCAAAAACATTGGATAAATCGCAGTTTCACCATGTATCTCTCCTTTATCATTTTGGTATTACCCATGCAATCACGTCAGTCTAGCTTCTGGCAGTGATCGTCTCTAACCGACTACTTACGCACGTTTAATGGAATAAAGATAATGATTCTTTCTTAACCTTCCACTATATTGACGCATCAAGAGCGTTTTTTGTTTACATTACAGGCCCGGAGGTTGGCCACGGTCGAATCAACTCCGCCGAAGCAGGTCAGGGGGCATCGTACGTCATCCCGGACATGAGGCGGTTTGCGGGGAATGGCCCTGAAAGATCAATAGTGGAACTCTGGGACAAAATATAGGGTAAGGAGCAGGCGCCAGCCTCCTTTCCTGATTATCCTGATTACTCTTATCAAAGAGTTGGGTGCTGCTTTGATCTCTATGAGATATCCAAAAGTCCATGCAGCCGAAGGGCAGGAATATGACAGTGTATATATCGATCCCGACGTTGCAGTCCCCCCTTGCGCCCTGCACCTTTGGCCTTGCGCCTCCTACTTTGGTCTGGGCCAGGGCCCTCCCTGGCCCTGTTGAATAGGGTTCCCTTGGGGGAAATTCAACAGGGCTGGCGCGACAGATCTTACTTGGATCCCAAGGCCTACTTTGTTCTTCAGCAATTGGTCACCTACACTTCAGCTACGAGGATAGGTCCGGGACAGGGTATTGTCCAATCACGGGACAGGAAATAGGAGAAGAAATCCTCAAATTACTGAGTGCTAAAAGCTGATCGCTAAAGGCTTGAAAATCAATGGCGATAAATATCTCGTGGCTTTTGCTCGGTTTTTTCTGAAACACGAATGGTAAACTGGTGGGGATTGTAGGAAATGATTTGACCGCACTACTCTCGCTAATATTCTGAAAATCGCCATATTTTTATCCTCATGTCATCATTTGAATTCGGTTAACTTGCCTTTAATAAAGTCCTTTAGTATTATCTCAATAATTAGGGGGAACGTCAATAAAGGACCATGGATTCACCCCAACTGCCTGAGTAAAACAAGGTATCAGTCTGCTCATTGCAGTCAAGATATCAGATGTCATGCTATCTGA
>Ga0180009_10002918_pt1 | contig 19837 bp, 15 predicted proteins | sample OS_PC_MetaG_FD_123537 | JGI IMG/M metagenome (GOLD analysis project Ga0180009, IMG submission 123537) | Groundwater microbial communities from the Aspo Hard Rock Laboratory (HRL) deep subsurface site, Sweden - OS_PC_MetaG | ecosystem: Environmental > Aquatic > Deep subsurface > Groundwater...
CCTTGACAGGTTCCGCTCACGCTCCACCTATCAAGGGCGTTCGAGCCGACTGCGCTTCTCGGTCTAAAAAAATAAGAACATTTTTTTAGACCTCTGATGCTCACGGCTCAACAGCCGCCGTTATGTGAGGGGAACCGCTAAATATGAAAATCTTAGTTGCAGAAGACAATAGAGACCAGCAAGAGTTAATCAAAATGTTAATGGACAATTGGGGCTATGAATTTGACATAGCCTCGAATGGTCAGAAGGCTGTTAAATTAGCCAAAATAAATGAAGGGAAATACGATCTTTGCTTAATGGACATTGATATGCCCCTCATGAATGGCTTTGAAGCAACAAAAATAATCCGCCGTAAAATTAATTATTTACCTATTATGGCTTTGACGGGGAATTTAATAGCTGGGGATAAATATTTGGAAGTTGGAATGGATGATTTTTTACAAAAGCCTTATTATCCTAGTGAACTTTATGCTAAAATTAGCGAGTTAACCGTTAAAGCAGTAAAGATACATAAAAAACAAAATGAAATAATTTTAGCTGAGGAGAAGCCTATGAATCCAGATGAGTTGAAGGAGCTAATTGAGCTTAAGAAGAAGGGATTAACGAAATTAAAAATAGTAGGAGTAGGATATACTTTTGTGGTTCATAGAAATATTCAAAACAAGATATCGTATGATCTGATTGGCGAGGGCAAGGAGCTATCGGAATTTCTTGATCGATCAGAAAAAGAGCCAGGCCGATGCCATCTCTATAAAATGAATTTGCATGTCACGAAAGATTTGTTTACTCCTGATGAATTGGAAGAAGCCATTCAAAGAGAAAATCAGATTGCTATAAGATTTGATAAATTCAGCGATAAGAAGCTACCGGAATAAAAAAAGCACATAACCAAGCAGTGCAGTGAAATCGAACCACACGGCGCTTTTTTAGCCTTTGATATTTTAGGATTTGCGAATCGTCTTTTTGCACTTTGATGTGCTTCATGGTTCGATTCACTGACTTTGTCGATATGTGCAGTAAAAACCTGGATTTTTGATATCGTAAAGTGAGGTACTAAATGTCTTTAAAATTCTTCCTTGTTTATTCTATTACGATCTTTGTTGCTTCGATTATGCCAGGCCCCAGTATGCTGTTAGCTTTAACTCACGGCATGAAGTATGGGGCAAAAAGAACAATTGCATCAGCACTTGGCAATCTATCAATCACATTTTTGCAAGCAGCCGTTTCAATTGCTGGTTTAGGAGCGATATTGTTAGCATCCGAAAGCTTATTCAATATTATGAAATGGATCGGTGCTACGTATTTAATATATATGGGGATCGTCATATGGCGCTCGCCTAATATGAAGGTTTCCGACAAACCATTCAATCAATCATTCTCAAAATCTCCACTAAGAAAAATGTTTCTTCAGGGTGTTTTTGTGACTGCCGGGAATCCAAAAGCAATAGTTTTTTTTGCAGCGGTATTTCCTCAATTTATTGATCCAAACAGCGCATACATTCCTCAGTTTTTAACATTTATGGGAACTGGAGGGGTTATAGCCTTTAGTTGCTTCATGATATATGCAATAGGCGGCCAAAAAATAGTGGCTTTATTCTCAAAAGCATCGGTTGGAAAATACATCAACAGAACGATCGGTGGTACTTTTATCGGAGCCGGTATTGGACTTGCCGTGAGCAACAAATAGTTCAATCAATGGCACATATCCATTCACTGGTGCCGACCCATAAAGCCGGGCGGCACAGTTCAACCGTTAGACCTTAATAAATTGGAATATTACAACAATTGGAAAAGAGTAAGGGAACTGATTTGAAAACTATAAATGGCAACCAATTCCAAATGGATTTAATAAAACAAAAATACCACATTTTCAATTTGGACAACGTAAAAATCAAAGGGTATTATCCAAAGGAATTATTGGAGATAATAGACAAATTCGCGCATTTTGAAAAGAAATTTATAATTGAAATTGGAAAAATATATAGTGTGCGAGCTTTTTTCGCAATTTCCGAGCCTATAGATAATGAGGTTGAGTATCAAAGTGGGCATTTAGATTTAAAAATGATAATGCATGAAAATCAAGTATATGTTGGTGAGGTGGTTACGGAATTGCCGCCAATGTTTGTATTAAAAAAAGGCTCAAAAATTAAAATCAAAAAGGAAAACATTGTATATCAACCAAATTATAAATAAATCCAAAAGGCAGGTCTAACATAGCTAATTCAGCCGACACAAAAAGCCGTGCGGCTGATTAGCAACGTTGGGGGATACCCTCCTGTGCCGATTACCAAAATCTTTATTAATTTTATGAGGTGTGATAAACATGAAACATATTTTCAACCTCTCTTATTGCTGAAACGGTTGAACATCATTATGCTTTCTCGAAATGGTGATATCTCAGAATCTGTCGTACTTGATCCGTAAGTTTTATTTTGGGATGTGGTGTAAATTTATTCTTTATTTCCATGAGAACAATCAATATCAATAAAAATAGTTTCGTAAAAAGCTGGCATCAGACAGGTTCCGGAATATCAAATGACAGGCCCGATATGATTGCAGCCGGAACAGACTTAACCATCCATTCAGCCTCTTTATAATTGCAGAGAATATTTGCAGCCGCTTCAACCGCTTTTGATAAAACAGGCGGCCTGTAATCTGCCGAGTGGGCATCGGTTGCGATTACATGGACAAGACGTCTCTTAAGAAGAATGGCGGCGCTTTTTCGCGGAATTTCCCCAAAATCTCCCGTAATGCTCATCGCGGTAACTTGGCACAAGGCCCCCATTATTACAAGATCATATGCAATATCTGCATTCTGCTGAATCATCAAAATCCGTTCGGGATGCGTAATGACAGGGGTTATACCATTTATCTTAAGTTCAAAAATGAGATCTTTTACTCTGAGAGGAACAGTGTAAGAAGGAAGCTCCAGCAGGATATATTTCATACCGTTGTTTATAGTGCCTGCTTCTCCGCCTTTGATTTTATCCATCAGCCCAGCGGATAGAGGCACATCCGCTCCGGGGATGAGCCTTATATTTATTCCGTTTATTGAAAAGGCGTCTGTCAGCCCGGCAATCGATTTTTCAACCGACCTTACATTATTTGAATGAATCCCCAGCACGTGTGGAGTTGCAACAATGGTATGGATCCCGTCCCGAAGGGCAATTTCTGCCATTTTCAGGCTCTCTTCCGGCGTTTTTGCTCCGTCATCAATTCCCGGAAGAATGTGGCAGTGGAGGTCTATCACGATCAGGTATCCTTGTTTGAAGATATCCTGTTTAAAAAACTAGGCTTTCTTTTTGTTCTTGCGCCTTTCTTCGCCTCGCCGTCTTCTCCATAATAGGAAGAATAATACTGGTAGTAATAGTAGCTGTCGTTTGCGGTATCCACGCCGTTTAACACAGCTCCAAGCATATGGGCTCCTACGCCTTTTAACTGTTCCAGTCCGTTTTTGACTATCTCACGGGCTGTTTCACCTGCGCGCACGACAAGCACAACTCCATCGGCCGATTTTGCCAGTATCGAGGAATCGGTCACGGCCGCAATCGGCGGGGAATCAATAATTATCTTGTTAAAATCAAGCCTGAGCTTATCCAGAAGATCCTTCATTCTTTTTGATCCGAGTATTTCGGAAGGATTAGGAGGAATTGGTCCCGAAGGAATGACATAAAGATTAGGTATTTTCGTTTCAAATATCACATCATTTATTTTCCTGTTGCCCACAAGAAGGTTTGTCATTCCTTCATCTTTTTTTATTCCGAAAAGCTTGTGAATTTCCGGCCTGCGGAGATCGCAGTCGATCAGAACAACTTTATTTCCTGACTGAGCCATTGCAATCGCGATGTTTGTCGATGTTATGGTCTTCCCCTCCTGCGGACCTGCGCTTGAAACAAGAAGCACCTGCGGTTCCTTGTCCGCCGATGAGAAAAGAATATTTGTCCTTATGTACCTGTAAGCCTCGCTCGAAATCGATTTGGGCGAATGGAAGGTCACCATCATCTCAGGGGCAAGCGCGCCCTCACCATCCTGTGCAATATTTCCGTTTATCGAATAAAGAGGAATTATTCCAAGGAAGGGAATATCAAGGTGGCGCTTGATATCTTCGGGAAGCTTGATCGTGTTGTCAAGGTATTCGAGAAAAAATGCTGCTCCAAGGCCGGCACCGAGGCCGACTATCAATCCGATAATAACGTTGAGGCCTTTTCGAGGCTTGACAGGATTCTTTGGAACTTCAGCCTTGTCCACAATCCTCACATTCCCGGTCTTCATGTCTTCAGTAAGGGATGTCTCCTTGAACCTTTTGATTAGAAGGTCATACATCTCCTTGGCGCTCTGCGCCTCACGCTGAAGTACTGTATATCCTATCGCTTTCTGGTTGAGGCTGAGCGACTCTTTTTTCTGTCCGTAAAGAGCATCCTTTAATGAATTTTCCTTTGCAAGGGTGACCTTGTATTCATTGTTCAGTGAATTGATAACCCTGTTTATTTCCTGGGCTTTTCTTGTCTGAAGAGTTTTCAGTTCGGATTGAATTGCGACCATCTGGGGATGATTGGAACCGTATTTCTTGGAAAATTCAGACATTCGTTTAAAGAGCTCCACCTCCATTGTCTTTATCTGGCGGATAAGTTCATTATTTAGAACCTGGGGGATCGAATCGAGCATATCCGGATTCCCTTCAAGAGCCTTTGCCTGTTTGTAGCGGGTTTCCGCTTCCACACGCAGGGATTCGGCTTCCACCACCTGCTGGTTAAGCTGGGCCAGTTTCTGCGCCGTGACATTCTCGGTATTACTTGAAAAATCTGTTATTATTCCATGCTGCTCCTTGTAACGCAAAAGAGCCTGCTCCGCTATTTCGACCTTCTTTCTTTCCTCTTCAATCCTGCTGTGAAGCCATTTAACCGCATTCTGAATAGCGGCGAGCTTGGTGTCAAGGTTTTGATCAATGTATGCTTCTGAAATTGTGTTTACTATCTTTGCGGCAACGGACGGATCCTTTGCCTGGTATTTAATATCAACAAGGCGGCTGTTCCTGATAGGCTCGATCTCCAAACGGGTAAGAAAAGCCGTAACAAGCGCACTATCCGACTCTTCTTTTTCTGCCGCATCGTCCTTCTTCACGTCAGTTACAAAAAGGGACGCAACCGCGCCTGCCGCAGATGATATTCCGTCCTTCACGGAACCGATCATTGCAGAAATAAAATTATCATCAGCCTTCGGGAAAAACTCTTCGCTCTTATCAAGAGCCAAACGCCTGATAACACTTCTTGCTACCGAGCGGCTCTCTATTATCTTATACTGGGTCTGGTAATAATCTGTCCCGGATGCGTCAACAGCCATAACTTCCTGTATGGAGACTACATTCGGATTTTCCTTGTCGATTATTATGCGTGTAAAGGCCTCGAATATGGGAGTCGCGGTGAATGTGTGGATAACCACAGTTACAAATATAAGGCTTAATATGGCTATTATGATCCATCTTCTTTTTATGATTACGCGCAGATATTCACGTATATCTATTTTCTCTTCAATAAATTCCATCTGTATGTCGTTTCTCCTTTTTTTTTACATAAAGGTCACGAATCCGCCTGAGGCGGAGAAGAAAAATAATCGAATATATATTATATTACAGCTTCGTGTTCTTCGTGGTTTCTTAAACCATTACGTTTTTACTAAGCCGTCAAAAGAAGCTTTCGGGAATAATGATAATATCGTTCGGCTGTATGATTACATCATGAATTTTTTTGCCGGCATTGGTGATTGCATCAACTTTGACTTCAATAATTTTTTCCACGCCGTTTTCCACACGGACAATGCGGGTGCGGTTTCTTGCTGCGATATTAGTAAAGCCGCCCGCTATTCCTATGCCCTCAACAAGCGATATTTCCCGGTCGATCAGCGGATAGGATCCCGGATTCTTTACCTGTCCTATTATATAAAAGTTTTCGGCAGTCGGAATAAAAAGCATATCCTTGTCGGATAAAAATATATTGGAATACTGATCTGTTCCCTGTAAAACGCCCTGCAAATCGACGTTTATGACTATTTTTTCCTGGCTGCCTGTATTTGGATTTTCCGTTCTTATAATTTTTGCTTTTTTGCCCGCCCCTGTCTGCTCAATGCCTTCGGCCTTGGAAATGGCGTTTAAAACTCTTTCATTGGCTGAAAGAGGATAACTCCCCGGTTTTTTTACCGCACCCAGCACGAGATACTGCTTGCTTTTGTAATCAGTCACCATAACGGAAACATGGGCCTCAAGGAGAAATTGGCCTTCCGCAAGCTTTGTGGATATGAGCTCTCCTATCTCCGATATTGTAAGCCCTTCAACCTTAAGCCTCATTATGAGCGGAAAAGAGATGTACCCGTCTGCCGAAACACGCACTGCATCTCTTGAAAGGTCTTTCTCTTCATATACCGTTATGCTCAGAACATCGTTTCCGCCCACAACATATTCCCTGGTACCTCTGCCGTCCGCATCCGGGTGCAATTTTATATACTCGGCAACAGAAAAATTCCTGGTTTTATTGATGACATTGCTTATCCCGTTATCTACCCCGTCTTTTTTCACGGAGCTTTTTTTAATCTCTTCAAGTATCGCAAGGTCTGATGCTTTAAGGCCGGATATCGGTTTTTTTTCCTCTTCAACATTTGTAATTCTGACGACATCGCTGCCTGTGGATGCACAGCCCGCGATCAACAATATTGAAATAATGATTAACTTTATAACAAAACAACGTTCCTTCATACAATTTCCTTATTTTACAGTATCTGATAAAATCCAACTCCAAGAACTTCACAGAGAGTAATTATTATCATTTTTCTACCACGAAGGTCACGAAATATTTTAGCTTCTCCGCCTCAGGCGGATTCGTGGTTTTTAAAAAAATATCCTGCTTTTGCAAATATTTATGAATTCATCAATATGATAACCTCATAAAAGTCCATAAAATATAGAGGTTATCAACAATGATGAACTCGTAAAAAGTCATATGCGAACGGATTTGAGATTTTTGGGAAATAGATTTTTAAGGAACTGAGCGTTAAAAATCATCCGCCATAATTCTGGCGGATGATTTAGCGAAGCGACTTAAAAATCCCCAAAAAGCTCATTAAGTGAGCATATTTCGACTTTTTACGAGTTCATCAACAATGAAAAGGGGCTTATAAAGCCCCTTTTCATTGTCTTAAACGAGTCTGTTCTTATTATGGTCTTATATTTTTTTCAATATGTTGCATCGAGTGAAACAATAAACTGGTTATCTTTATAATCAGCGCCGGCGAAATTTGAATCTTTCTCCATATATTTATATTCCGCTCCGGCTTTCAGTATATCTTTTATAAGTTCAAACTGCAAAGATGCGTTTAACGTATGATTGTCATCTTTTCTGCTTCCGGCAAAATAATCATTTTCACTGTAATTATATCCGGCTTTTAAGAGGAATTTGGACATGATCTTCTGGCTTACGCTTAATCCGTATCCGGTATCCTCAAAATAATCATTGCTGTCCGATCCGGACTGCTTCAGGGCACGCGCTATGGATACCGAAAGAGTCGTGGTTTCAGTGGGCATAAAATCAACTGATGTGGAGGCTATCCATGTGTTCCTGTCGTCATATTTATTGCCGTTTACATCGAGCTTGTTGTCATAATTCTTCCACTGGTAACCGAAGTTGAGCTCTCCGGCAAGTTTTCCACCGCTGTCCCAGCCAATACCGGTATTTGCTCTCTGCCAGTCAAAAGAAGCATCGTTTGAACTCGTTACGCCCGAACGGTGCGTAAAATACTTCTGGGTGCCGTAATAATACCTTAAAAACATCCAGGTTTTGGGCATAACCTTGACTTCGAAACCGGCGCCGCCTTCATTGCTGTAATAATCCTGGGTATAGTCCCTGACATTATCGTCATAATCCTGCTTATAATAATTATAAAATGCTAGGATTTTAAAACGGTCGCTGAAATTAAAACCAACTTTGCTTGCAAGATCATTGTTCCAGCGTTTGGTCAGTGCTTGACCCAGCCTATACTGGTTCAGGCTGCCATAAGGGTCTTCGGCCTTAGTATATGCATTATTAATACCGGCAATCAATCCGCCCGGAGAATCATAATTTAACACAAACATTCCCTTATGAGTCTGCCAGTCATTGTCGCTGTTATCGGAATAATACGCAAAATCACCCTGATATCCTGCAATCATCTTTCCTCTGTCGGGAAAGGAATATTCAATTCCTATGCCCGGTTTTAAATGGGTTATCCAGTCCGATTCTTCTACCTCGGTAGTGTTATTGCTTCCGTCCCCGAGATAGATATTGTCATCATGTACCCCCTGAACACTCAAACCCGGTAGCAGGGCAAGATTCCCGAAACGGATCTTGCCGCCCTCGGCAAATGCCCCTGAAAATGCAACAAACAACAGGAGAAGTGTCACAGTTAAAATTGAGGTTATTCTTTTCATCTATTTATTCTCCTGATTAAAGGCCAATACAGTTATTCTTGTTTTCAATTAATCCGGTCATTTTATATTAAGCCGTTGAAATAAAATAACTGTAACATTTAAATCCCGCAACTGGCATAAGGAGCCGTAACGAACTGGTCGGAAATGTAATGGTTATTTCGTAACGGCTCCTAACTGCAATACATCATGTAGCAGGGCTTGTTGTAATCTCAATCGTTGTAGTCGCCTTCGTTGTAGTCGAAGTAGTCGTTGTTGTAGTAGTTGTTGTTGACGGCACAGTAGCCGCAGCTGTCGTCTCAGTAGTTGTAGCCGCGACGGTTGTTGCCACTGTCGTTGCAACCGTTGACGGCACAGTTGTAGGAACAATCTGGATAATTACCTTCTGAATGACTTCAATGTCCTTCTTCACTTCCTGGGCAATCTTCTGCGCCTGAGTGTTTAAGGTTTGGGCTTTACCGAGATCTCCCGCATTGACCGCGTTTTTAACATCATTTGCGACTTTTTTGAGTTCCTTGTTCTTCTTCTCGGCATCGACTAAAGCGGCAACAGTCTTCTGAGCAGTCTCCTGGGCTTTTTTCGCATCTTCAGTTTTGCCTTCCGCTTTTGCTTTTTCAGCTGCCTTCTCAACCTCTTTCAGGCTTTCCTTGAGTTCTACTACCGACACATTTGTAACAGCTGACGCCATAGATGCGTCAACAGCAACAGAGGCAAGCTTGACATCCTGTTTTACAGCCTCATCCGGATTCTTTTTAAGCTCTTCTACCGCGGTTTTTGCAACATCCAGGATATCCACTTGTGCAGTCGCCAAGTCGAGCTCTTTCCCGGACGTCTTTGCCTGTTCGTTATTCACATATGCTTTTTCAAGTGATCTGTAAACCGCGCTTTTTGTTGCGGCATCAATTCCGGGGTTTTCGAAAAAGCCTCTCATAACTTTCCCGACTACCGCTGCTTCTCCCGAATACATATTAAGGTAAGTATTAAGATTATCGAAACCGAAATCGGCATCCGAGCCGCGGATTCCCATAACTGCAGTAGGAGTCTGAAGATAATTGGCCATTTTTGAGGCACCGCTCTTAAACCACATTTTGCCGATAAAGCAGGTGACTCTTCTGACCGCTTTTTTTGTCTTGAAAATCAGAATCCCTGACTCTTCTTCTCTTTCCTGGATCAGGGCGCTTGTAAACGGGCTCAGCTTTAGAATGGCTCCGTCATTGAATGTCACCTGTACCATACCCTGTTTCGTCTGAACGCGGTCGCCTTCATTCAGTTCCTGGCCGACCATAGATACTCTGGTTGTATCGGCTCCGCTAAGAACAACCGCCTCTCCGGTAAATATAGTTACTTTTGCCAGAGGAACAGCAGCATATGCAGTCCCTGAAAAAAGAACTATCATAATAAGGAATAACATTAAGCCAGCTCTTGCAGCCGTTTTCATCGACAGCCTCCTTGTAGGTAAAATGCTTGCAGGCAGGAAACGTATTAAATGAAAAAACCATTTACAATTCTATCAGCTTGAAATATATGAAAAGCAAATCCAATAGTCAATGATTTATTTAACATTTTTCTATAGCTATATCATATTTTTAATGGATCACCTCCAAAAGATTTGGTGATTCAGGATTCAAGGGGTCAAGGGTTCAAGGATTCAAGTGTAACAAAGTTATGAACGAAAGTGAATAAATGCTGACAAATTATGAAGAATAAATGGATAATTACTTGAAGAATAAAATTACGGTGCTCATTCCGGCCTTGAATGAAGAGACTACAATCGGAGAAATTATCACCCGGTCAAAAAAATACTCTGATGACATACTCGTAGTGGACGGCCATTCGAATGACGGAACAGAATCAGTTTCAAGGTCTCTCGGTGTTAAGGTGATATTTGATCATAAAAAGGGAAAGGGCGAGGCCATCCGGTCTGCGATACCTTATATAGATAACGAAATAACCGTTTTAATAGACGCCGACGGCTCACATGATCCTGATGATATACCAAAACTCGTTCAACCGATTCTGGAGAACAGGGCAGACCATGTCTCAGGCTCACGTCTCATCGGCGGTTCGAGCGAGCTTCACGGCGGTTTCGACGAATGTTTCAGGCTGATGGGAAGTTCCCTGATAACGGCTTTCATTAATCACCGTTTCAAAGTGAGGCTTTCGGAAAGCCAGAACGGTTTCCGGGCCATAAAAACAAGCGTATTGAAAGCGCTTGACCTTAAGGAGAATATTACAACCATAGAGCAGGAGATGATAATAAAGACCTTGAAAAAAGGCTACCGCATGGCGGAAGTGCCTTCCCATGAATATGAGAGGGTAGCGGGATACTCAAAGATAAAGATCGGAAAAGTCGCCTTCCGGTATGTATATTCAATGCTGAAATACCTCTATTTTTAAGGATATTCTTTTGGCAGGCATATTTCTTTTCAATCCTCCCGGACCTGACAATAAAGGTTTTACCCGCGAAGGAAGATGCACGCAGGAAGCAGGAGTCTGGGCGACTCTCTGGCCTCCGGTCACGCTCGCCACCGCTGCGTCATTTCTTGAAAAAGACGGGCATACGCTGATTGTCACCGATTTTCCGGCTCTCGGATTGTCGTTGGCAAGTTTAAAAGATGCCGTCACAAAGAACAGGCCTGATTTTGCGATCTGGAATACGGGAACCCCCACATTAATATCCGATATAGCCATAGCTGAAACGATCAAATCCGTTTCGCCAGAAACGATCACCGCAGTCATGGGAACCCACGTATCCGTTTTGCCCGCACAGGCATTGAGCGGGGGTTCTATCGATCTTGTTATAAGGGGAGAGCCTGAATTGACAATCCGGAAAATCTGTTCCTGCAGCAAGAAGGAATTTCCAGATATACCCGGCATATCCTTCAGAGATAAAAACGGGAATATAATCCATAATCCTGATTCGGATTTCATGGGCCCTGAGACAATCCCTTTTCCTGCATGGCATCATCTTGACATCACACCTTACAAGCTACCGCTTAAAAACAGGCCTTTTCTTATTGTGGCGCCTTTGAGGGGCTGCCCCTTTCCCTGCTCGTTTTGCACGGCAGGCATCTATTATGGAAAAAAATTAAGGAAACGGCCCGTAAATAATGTTATTGAAGAGATATTAAACAACAGGATAAAGTATAATGTGAACGATTTTTTTATATGGGCCGACACATTTACGGCAGACAGTGAGTATGTAAAGGAATTCTGCAGCGAACTTCTTTCCCGAAATATAAAAACATCATGGACATGCAACAGCCGAGTAGATACTGTGGACGGTGAAATGCTTGAACTTATGAAAAAAGCCGGCATGTGGATGATAAGCTTCGGTCTCGAATCGGGTTCCGATGAAATCCTTAGGCGGTCAAAAAAGGGAATCCGCGCCTCGCAGTCGAAAACGGCGGTTGAAACGGCTCATGGGCTTGGAATCAGAACTTCGGGTCACTTTATATACGGCCTTCCCGGGGAAACCGAAAACAGCATGATACAGACTCTCGATTTCGCGCTTGATCTACCGCTCGACATAGCGCAGTTTTACGCGGCCTCCCCCTTTCCCGGAACCAGTCTGTACGATGAAGCGACATCAGAAGGCTGGCTGACGGAAAACGATTCATTTTCACAGAGCCACGCGGTCATGGAATTGCCGGGACTTTCCGCGAAAAGAGTTGACGCTTTCAGGCAATACTCATATAGAAAATTTTATTTAAGAATTACAGCTATTTTCAGGCTTCTTAAGATTGCCGGGCCGTCCGCGACAACAAATATTCTGTTCAACGTCAAGAGATTTTCCGGCTGGATAAGGGATTTATGAACAACTACATCCTTGGAATCTGGGACGGTCATGATGCAGGCGCAGCCATTATAGAAGGCGACAGGATTCTTTTCGCGGTAAACGAGGAGAGGCTCACGGGAAGAAAGCTGGAAGCCGGCTTTCCGGTGCTTTCTATAAAAGCCTGTCTTTCATACGTCGGAATAATTTCATCGGATATTACCGAAATAGCAGCTTCAACAGCGGATCCTGCCAAAACTCTCACGAGAATCTTTCCGTCATTAAAGGAAGAATATTATCTGATACGGCGCAGAAAGAAAGGGCCCGGACGGTTCGACAGCTTTAAGAAAAAATTTAAGTACAGATTTACCGAGTATGGACCGAATTCCGTTTCAACATATCTGAGCAGGCTCTATCTCAATAAAAAGCTTTCTGAAATGGGATTTTGCAACTATAATCTTCACATCCTGAATCACCATTCATGCCATGCAAATGCGGCAGCCCGGTGCAGCGGTTTTGACGAATGTCTTGTCATAACATTAGACGGACTCGGAGACGGCCTTTCCGGATCAATATGGAAATTTAAAAACGGTAAGCTTTCTCCGGCAGGCGGGATTAGTGCAAAGGTATCGATGGGCGTTTTTTTCGAGCACGTAACGAACCTCCTCAATATGCGGGAGCTTGAAGACGAGGGGAAGGTCATGGCGTTCGCAAACTATGCCTACCCGGTCGATGATTCAGTAAATCCTCTATTAAACATTATAAAATGCGACGGCCTCTCGTTTGTCTCCGATTACAGCTCGACGGGGATGTTTAAAGAGATGAAGAGAATCTTCTGGAGATATCCTCCGGAACAGTTTGCATGCATGGCGCAAAGGGTGGTTGAAAAAAGAACGACAGAGCTCGTAAAAAATGCCATAGCCCAAACAGGAATGAAAAAGCTTGCCCTCGCGGGCGGCCTTTTTTCAAATATAAAGCTCAACAAGAGACTCGGAGAACTTGATGAGGTTGAAAATATCAGCGTATTTCCCCACATGGGAGACGGCGGTCTTGCAATAGGCGCGGCTCTTGAAGTAAATTACCACAAATCCGGATTATCACGATGCATACTTCCGGATCTTTATCTCGGACCCGGATATACTGAGAAGGAGATTCTCGACTGTCTCGGAAAAAAAAACGCCTCTTATGAAAGAATAAGCGATCCGGCGATGACTGCGGCCGGACTCATACTTAAAAACGAGATTATCCTCTGGTTCCGGGGGCGGATGGAAACCGGGCCGAGAGCCCTCGGAAACAGGAGCATACTTGCCCGGGCAGACGACAGAAGCCTGAAAGACAGGCTGAACCTTGCTCTTAAAAAAAGAGTGTGGTATCAGCCTTTCTGCCCGAGCCTGCTCATTGAAGATGCGAAAGAGCTGCTTCATACCGAAAAACTTAATACGGCCGATAATCCCTTTATGACAATGGCCTACTCCGTGAGAGATGACAGGATGAGTGCGATGGAGGGCGTTGTGAATTTGGACGGCACATGCAGGCCGCATTTTGTGGGCGATGAAAACCCGCGATACAGGGAGCTGCTTGGTCATATAAAAAAGAAAACAGGGTACGGAGTCGTCCTGAATACGAGCTTCAACATCCACGGAGATCCTGTTGTCTGCTCTCCCGAAGACGCCCTCGATACTTTGTACAGGACAGATGTCCGCTACCTTTTCATGGAGGATTTCCTGGTTGAAAACAAGGCTCGGTAAATTATATGAAAACCGGTTCTTTCCGGTTCTTCTCCTGGCCATGCATCTTCTTGTTATCGGCGTTGTGCTTTTTTTTATAGACTCTTACAGCAAAACCGCTCTTGAAAACATCCTGATGAAATGGATCCCGGTCAATCTTCATATCAACTTCTTTTTTATTATCTCTGCCGGAATTTTATGCCTTCCGGCCATAAAGGAGCATCTTAAGAATTATCTGAACAGAAAAGGTATATTGATTGCAGCCGTTCTTGTTGCAGCCTTCATGCTCTCATCCTTTTTTTCTCCGAGAAATCACCGCCTCTATTATGATGAAGACATATACGCCAATATCGGACAGAACATAGCGCTCAAAAGTCAGACCGGACTCTGCAATTACGGAACTTTCGAATATGAAGAGTATTATCCCCATTCCGTTTCATACAACAAGGAGCCGAGCGGGTGGCCGTATCTTATAAGCCTTGTTTTTCAGGTTTTCGGAGTCAATGAACTGTATGCTTTTTTTCTCAACAACCTTCTTTTTGCCGGCTCCGTACTGCTTGCCTATCTGATAACCTGGCATATAACAGGCAACTTCCAGGCATCTCTTTTTTCCTGTGTAATATTCGGTCTTATTCCCCAGAATCTGATGTGGGGAAACACGATAGCAGCAGAACCCGCGGCAGCTTTCTTTGCAGGATTATCCTTTCTGATACTCGTTCTTTATATAAAAACGCACAAAGATTCCTGTCTTTTTCTGCTTATGACAGTCCTGCCCTTTTCATGCCAGATGAGGCCCGAATCAGGTCTTATAATACCGGTGCTTGCGGTATATATCCTTCTTTTTTCACCCGGGATTCTTTCAGACAGAAAATTCTGGACATACTCGCTCTTTGCGGCGCTTATGCTGATACCTCATTTCATTCATATATACGCGGTAAGCGGACACTCATGGGGGGCTGAAGGAAGTAAATTCGCCCTCTCCTTTTTCTCAAACAATTTTTCCGTAAACGGCCTCTTTTATGTAAACAACATCGAATTTCCCGCTGTATTTACCATCCTTGCTTTTTCAGGCCTTTTATTCTCAAGAGATAGCATTAAACACAAGGCATGCTTTTTGACATGGTTTCTGCTCTTCTTCGCGATATTCCTCTTCTTTTACGCGGGCAGTTATCATTACGGGGCTGATGTGAGGTTTTCCCTTCTTACCTTCCTGCCTCTTGCCGTTCTTGCCGGAACCGGAGCAGAAGCAGTCCGCTCCCGGCTCGAATCATTGATTCCTTCCCCTCAAAGCACCGGCACTTTTCTTATGGTGTTTCTCATACTCTTTTCCGCCATCCGGTTTTTCAACATCGCGCATCGTGAAGGCCAGGAGGCGTGGGGCGCAAGATATGACCATAAATATGCAAAGGAATTCATACTAAATATTCCCAAACGCTCGATTGTTTTAAGCCAGAATCCGGCCATGTTTCTTCTCTGGGGACAGAATGCCATTCAGGCATACTCAGGCCTTGAGCAGCCTGAACTGATAAAGCAACTCATCGTTAAATACCAGGGAAACGTCTATTTTCATCACAATTACTGGTGCAATACAAAAAGCATAAGAAATATCCGTCTCTGTGATGCAATACGGGAAAAATATACCTTGACCGAAGTGGTGACAGCTCGCGAACAGGATCATAAATACGGCCTTTATCGGATCTCGTTAAAAGGGGAAAAACCGTGAGGCGTTAGGGCGTGAGAGCGTAAGTCGTGAGGCGTTAGAGCGAAAGGGGTAAGAGCGTGAGAGTGAAAGGGCGTGAGGCGTAAGAGCGGGATATGGAAAAGCCACATAAGAAGCTGGATGTGTGGAAAATATCAATGGAATTGGTTAAACTGGTTTACCGGATTACTTCCGATTTTCCGGAGCGCGAGACCTACAGTTTAACAAACCAAATCCGAAGGGCTGCAATCAGCATTCCGTCCAACATCGCTGAAGGAACTGCCAGACAAACAAAAAAAGAACTGGTAAATTTTCTTCACATTGCTCAGGGATCTTTGAGCGAACTTGATACACAATTTGATATTGCACTGAGTCTGAAATATCTGACAGAAGCGGAACGAAATAATGTTGATGATTTAATGATCAGAATCGATAAAATGCTGACGGGTTTGATACGATCGAAAAAAGCATAAATTGCGAATTTGAAAGTTCGACTTACCCCTTACGACTAACGAATATGAAATAAATTTGGAAACATAATATATGATGCATCCAATAAAATTCATCCTAATCATTTTATTACTGATGGCTCCTTCCGGTCTCTTTGCCGGCGTTATAAACACAAAAATAGATTTATCCTGCGCCGTTGATAAGAAAAACGACATTGCAATACAAGCTAAAATAGCAAACAAAGGAAATTCAACTGCTTATAGAGTTACTCTCTCGTTATTCATGGAAGACTGGGCACAGAAATTTGACAGTCTGGGTGATAACCTGCCGGGAGGCACGATTAAATTTAGTGAAAAATTTAGTATACCTGAGCTGAAACTAGGCCGGCACATGCTTGTCGCAAGGATCAGCTTTGAGGAGCAGAACGGAACTTCCCACAGGATTTATGAATATTTCCCTTTTTCGTATAAAACCGGCGGGATCGGCAAAGAACAACAGGAGCTTTCTCTGGAACTGAAACCGCCGGTATTCAACACACGGGCTTTCTGGGAGAAGAAAAAGAAGATGATAATTCACTTGAATAACCCGCATGACTATCCCGTAACGCCACGTGTCTCTTTTTTCCTTCCGGACGGTTATACCGCGGAGGAATCAATTATTACAACAGAGGTTTCCCCGAACAAAAATATTACTAAGGATGTTACCGTTGAAAAGGAAAAATCAATCAATCAGGGAGGAAAAATTCTTGCCGTTGCCTGGTATGAGAAGGACGGAATCATCTATTCGGCTAAATCGGAAGTAATGGCTGGAGTCGAAGAAAAACCCGTGCTGTTCAAGTGGTATGTCTTTTTCAGTATAATTATTCTGATCGCCGTAACAATTTTAATAACCATAAGGCGTAAGACGGAAGAGACGTGAATCGTTAGTTGTCAAGCGTAAGTCGTGAGTCGTCAGGCGTAAGTCGAGAAAAGCTTTTCCCCCTTACGCCTCACGCTCTTACGCCTTACGTCTTTCCCCCTGACGCCCTTACGCTCTTACGCCTTACGTCTTTTCCCCTTCTCCTATCACTCTTTTCACAAATTCTTCATCCGGATAAAAATTCCAGATATATTCTCTGATTTTCTCTTTCAGTTTCCTGTCAGCAGGTTCAAGCGCTATCGCTGTTCCGTAATGCCAGCCAGCCCTGTTCAATGCTGAATCCCATAGCAGGTTTAAGGGATCAATCGTTTTTGAACGCATAACCCAGTAGTTTCCAAGCTCCGCGTGTTGATTCGGATTCTTCTCCCCCGCAAAGTATGCCGCTCTTTCCATGCATGTATCCGCCGCCGGAAGCCACTTTTGATGGTAATCGGTCTTTTTCCACATATACGTATATTCCCAGCCGAGCCTCAAATGATATTCGGCGTTAAAGGGATTGAGGCGCACAGCATTCTCAAGGGCATCGATAATCTTTATGTGATATTCATTTCTGCTTTTATCATCCGATTCCCCGTTTCGGGCTGTTATCAGTTTTTCTGCCAGCCTGAATCTGTATTCCGCATTCTTGCCGTCCCAGGCGATAGCAGTTCCCACCTTCTCAATCGACGGATAACGTTCCCTGTTCAATGTCGAATTGGGAACGGTATTGCACAATGATTCAGCCGCAAGATGGCGGAAGGACCATATTCCGGACCACAGAATAACGCCCGTAAAAAGAAGAAACAGGAGTATTCCTTTCCGGTTCAGATCAAGACTGATATATTGATATCGAATTTTCTCTGTATGATGACGCTTCTCAAGATTAAGGGCGCTGCAACCGATAGCCGCAATTGCAACCATCATCATGAAATTGGCCGGTATATGAAGATTGAAATCGGAATAGGAATGGATGCCCATCGCCGCCAGAACAGCGAAAGGTACTGCGCCCAGGCATATTGAATATGAATTGTTTCTTGCCTTCCAGAGTCTTGCCGCATAATAAATATAAAAGGAGATACCTGCAATTAATAAGACAAATCCTGCAATTCCTGCTTCTGCTGCAAACTGAAGCCAGTCGTTGTGCGCAAACAGAAAATATTGTTTTTTATCTTCGGAAGACTGGTATCGCGGATATAGATACTGGAAATTTCCGATTCCGGCCCCGGTTATTTTGTAATCATCAAATATCTCGGATGTTTTCAGAGCGTATCGTTCTCTCGTCTCGTAGTCGCCTGAAATATGTTCGAACCTCTTTAACGAATAATCGATGCCGATATTATAGGCATATATGAATGTGACGATGAACATGGCAAGAAGCAGAAAGCCTTTTCTTCGATGCTCCTTTTTGAACAGAAACATGAGCCCCATGAAAAACATTGCAATTGATGCTGATATAATGCCTCCTCTTGACGCGGAGAGGATAAGCCCGAGACCCATGACAATACCCGATGTTATGACCAAAATCTTTTTTGCATAGATGCGATCTTTCGAAAACAATTCCGAAAGCCTTGTCCTGAAACTCTTTTTCCAGTCCGTTTTAATCTCGCCGCGCCTTTTTTTCTGTTTAGAATATGCTGCCGAAAAAGCAGCGGCAAGAAGAACTCCCATTCCCATCAGGCCTGCAAAATGGTTCCTGTTTATGTAGGTTCCGGTAACGTCATCTTTATACACTATTTTTCTGAACCATAGAATATACCCATGCCCTGAATATGTTTCAATGAGACCATACAACGCTTCAAAAGAGCCAAGCATCAGGATTACTGCCACGGCTGTATTTATACGCGCCCTTGAATTTAAAGTCTCAACGAGGCACCGGAATAACAACCAGTATGCAACTATTCTGATAAAGGACTGGCGAACGGGATATTCATAAGGAGAGAGCGCAAACCATGCGCTCCTGGCCTGTTCAAATTCAAAGAGAGGGGAACGGGCGATTTTCCCAACGGCAAGCGCCCCAGGTGAAATTGTTCTCACCATAGATTCAGGAAGGGGGAACATTTGAAAAACAAGGTAAGTAAAAAAGAGGTAAAATAAAATATCAAGATCGGTTTTTAAGTACAGATAAGTATATTTCCCGGTCCTTATATCTTTTGTAATATTTTTTTTAACTATGATAAAACTTGCAATAAAAATACATATAAAGACGAAGCTATATGCATAAGCGTGAACAGCGCCAAAAAGAATCACGCTGATTACAAGCACAGTCGTCAATATTACAAATGCCGCTTTATCCAATTTCCAACCTCAATTTGGGTTCCTGGCTTCCGACCCGTCTAAGGAGACTGGGGGGGCGTGCCTAAAAGCTCAGAAACAAAAAACAATATTTGAACCATACAAGGGCGCAAAGGACGCCAAGAGTTGTTGGGTTTTTTGTTGATTGGGTTTACAATCAACAAAATATACTTTGCCTGCGGCAGCTTCTCTGTTGAAGGTTAATTACTATTTTTATTTATATCGTCTTTCATAAGTAAGCGGGTGTTTTTGTTTTGCCGTGAATACCCGGCAAAGCAAAAGAATATAATCTTAGCGAGATTGGCGTCTTGAGCGAAGCGGGCGGTTTAAAGAAAAAACTGCAAACAAATTGAACGACCCTGTACCATCTGCTGGAGCAGGCGAGGCAGGCAAAATCCTGTCAATCCTCTCTAACTTTTTTTCTTTCTTTTATTTCTATCCCACTACTATTTCCAGACAAGGCCCAGCACAATCCCCAAAATCAACCAGATCGGAATGGAGAGGATCACACCCCATAATAGACCGGTCATGCTCTTTAAAGATTTTTC